>Ga0210005_1001405_pt1 | contig 15434 bp, 14 predicted proteins | sample CryGey02umfilter_3_FD_183961 | JGI IMG/M metagenome (GOLD analysis project Ga0210005, IMG submission 183961) | Groundwater microbial communities from aquifer in Utah, USA - Crystal Geyser 4/9/14 0.2 um filter (SPAdes) (version 3) | ecosystem: Environmental > Aquatic > Deep subsurface >... | reverse complement strand
CATCAAATCTCATCTTCCTGACCTCCTGTAACACTGTCGTTCGTCTCATCTCTGATTACCTCTCGGGTAATCTTCAGACCGGACAACTTATGAGCTACTGATGAGGACAGGTTATGTGCTGCCGACACATAAGCCCAAGGAACCTTTGCCAAGCTGCGCGCTATTCGTAGCATGCTTGCATGGCTGACGACACCAATATCGACGATATCCTGAAAAGCATCGATGCCCTGCTTAAAGAAGGCGAGGCCGAGGATGACCGGGGCCAGAAGGACAAACGGCGCAGGGATACGGCCACCAACGATGACGAGATTGACGCAAACATCGAGGCGGCTACGCCCGACATCACGGGCGACGAGGCCGGCGATGAGTTGCAGGCGAGTCAGGACGAACAACATGAGGATGAACTCCAGCAGGCGGCCGATGCAGCCGACATGGACGATCATCCAACCAATCTTCCGGTAGAAGCGGATACAGAAGAAGTGGATGTGCCCCCCGAGGCTCAGCCAAGTGCCAGGCGCATTGTGCTCAGTGAGGATATGCAGGTGGAAAGCACACCGGATCTTCCTTTGGCATTTTCTGTTGATGACGAGTCCGTGGAAGAACAGGCAGACGATGTACATGCCGATGCGAGTGTCGAGCTGACCGAGGCCGAAACGGTTTTTGTGCATGCGGAACCTTTGCCTGCCGAAGATGTTGGCGATTCGGAATTTGAAACAGTTGCTGATGTGCCATCCGTGGATGCGGAAAGGCTGATTGAACAAATCACTGCCGAGGTCAATGCGCGCTTGCAGGAAGAGCTTCCCGTCATGCTGAATGCTTTGCTTGCAGAGGTGGTAAGGAAACATGTTGCACAGTCGGCTGAGCCTTCCGGCGATATTTAGAACTTAGTAAGACGATAACAGATCAATCAGGAAACAAGATGAGTGAGCAAGCCCAAGAACTGGCCAAGGCCTTTGAGCCGCATGCGATGGAAGCGGCAATTTCCGAGCAGTGGCTGAATTCAGATGCCTTTGTGCCCAAAGATGCCGACGAATCCTATTGTATCGTGATTCCGCCGCCCAATGTGACCGGGACCTTGCATATGGGGCATGCATTTTCCTACACCTTACAGGACATTTTGATTCGCTGGCAGCGCATGAAGGGCCGGGCCACGCTATGGCAGCCGGGTACCGATCATGCCGGTATTGCCACACAGATGGTGGTTGAGCGCCTGCTGGACAAAGAGGGGCAGCACCGGCGCGATATGGGCCGTGAGCGCTTTCTCGACCGTGTGTGGCAGTGGAAGGAACATTCCGGAGGCACCATCGTCGGCCAGTTGAAACGTCTGGGCTGTTCCTGCGACTGGTCGCGTGAGCGTTTTACGCTTGATGAAGGCTTGTCTGAGGCTGTGCGTGAGGTTTTTGTCCGCCTGCATGATGAAGGCCTGATTTATCGTGGAAAAAGACTGGTTAACTGGGATCCGGTGCTGGAAACGGCGGTCTCCGATCTTGAGGTGCAGCATGAGGAGGAACAGGGCCATCTGTGGCATATGTGCTATCCGCTGGTCGATGAACCCGACAAGCACATCATTGTCGCCACGACGCGGCCTGAAACCATGTTCGGCGACGCGGCTGTGGCCGTGCATCCGGATGATGAACGCTATCAGCATCTGATCGGTCGGCATGTGTGCCTGCCACTGACTGAACGCACCATTCCGGTGATTGCCGATACCTATGTGGACCGCGAATTCGGTACAGGTTGCGTGAAAATAACCCCGGCGCATGATTTTAACGATTACGATGTCGGCACCCGGCATAACTTACCGCTGATTAATATCCTGACGCCACGCGCCCATATGGTGGATGAGGACACCGTGCCGGAGAAATATCGCGGCATGGAACGCTACGAGGCACGCGAGTATGTGGTGGCAGATCTGGATGCCGCAGGCCTGCTGTACAAGATCGAAGAGCACACCCATCAGGTGGGTCGCGGCGATCGTTCGCATGCGGTGCTTGAGCCCTATCTGACAGACCAGTGGTACGTGAAGATTCAGCCGCTCGCCGACCCGGCCATCAAGGCAGTGGAGGATGGCGACATCCGTTTTGTGCCCAAGCACTGGGAAAAGACCTATTTCGAATGGATGCGCAACATTCAGGACTGGTGCATTTCGCGCCAGTTGTGGTGGGGACATCGCATTCCGGCCTGGTATTGCAGCGATTGCGAGCATATCACTGTGTCACGCAGCACCCCTGAACGCTGTGAGGGCTGCGGAAGCACGCATATCAAGCAGGATGAAGATGTGCTGGACACGTGGTTCTCCTCCGGCCTGTGGCCATTCTCAACCCTGGGTTGGCCTGAAAATACCAAGGAACTCGAAACCTTTTACCCGACCAATGTGCTGGTTACCGGCTTCGACATCATTTTCTTCTGGGTGGCCCGCATGATCATGATGGGCATGAAGTTCACCGGAAAGGTGCCATTCCGCGATGTGTATATCCATGCCCTGATCCGCGATGCATCCGGGCAGAAGATGAGCAAGTCGAAGGGTAATGTGGTCGATCCATTGGACATGGTTGAGCAATATGGAAGCGACGCACTGCGCTTCACGCTGGCTCATATGGCCACCCCCGGACGCGATGTGAAGCTTGATGTTGAGCGCATCGGCTCCAACCGTAATTTCATGAACAAAATCTGGAATGCAGCGCGCTTTGTGTTTATGAATCGTGGCGATGCGAAGCCTGACGCCGCCTTCGTGCCGAGTTCCGATATCAATCGCTGGGTGTTGTTCGAACTCGATACCTGCGCCCGCGAGGTCGATCAGGCGCTGGTTGAATACCGCTTCAATGAGGCGGCCTCAAGCCTGTATGCCTTTGTCTGGGGCGTGTATTGCGACTGGTATGTTGAGGCGGCCAAGGTGTCATTGTATGGCGAGGATGAGGCTGCGAAACTGGATACGCAGATCACCATGCTCACAGCACTGGATGGATGGCTGCGTTTGCTGCATCCGATCTGCCCGTTTATATCCGAGGCTTTGTGGCAGGCGCTGCACGGCGAGTCGGCCAGGCTGGTGTCGAGTGAGTGGCTAGAGCAGGGCTGGAATGGTCCGGATTTCGTTGAGGCTGGCATCAGCATGCGCCATGTGATGAATGTGGTATCGGGGATACGCTCGATTCGTGGCGAGATGAATATTTCTCCGGCACGTCAGCTTTCCGCCAGTGTTGCCTGCGATACGGCTTTACAGGATGTGTTGGCGGCGCATCAGGACACGATGTGCGCTCTGGCCCGGCTGGAGAAGCTCGACTTCCTGCCGCGCGATACCGAACTTGAGGGTGCCGCGGTGGCTCCGATTGATGGTGCGACGGTTTATGTGCCACTGGCAGGTCTGGTGGATGTTGATGAAGAGCTGGCCAGACTCGACAAGACTTATGCCAAACTGGACAAGGAAATTGAGAAATTACTGGGCCGACTATCCAATCCGAAGTATCGCGATAAGGCGCCTGCGGAAGTGGTCGCCAAGGCTGAGCAGGAGCTGGAGGCCTTGCGTGCCCAGCAGGCCGAGATTCAGGCGGCTGTGCAGAGGCTGAACGTTCTGAAATAGCTTCGGGTAGCGATGTGTGATGTGGCGCATCGTGGTGTTTGTCTGATCGATTCATGATCGCCTTTGTTTTTGCGATAGATAGTAAAGTCGCTAAAGCAAGGAGACCGCCATGAACATTCAACGTGCCCGTCAGATCGCCAGCTCATTTTCGCAGGTAAGGGAATTGCAGGTGGAGGAATTATCCAGGGGCCTGCTGGTTCGGCATCAGGGGCATTCCACCTATTTTGTGCGCGAATCCTGCTTTTGGCCTTTCGTATTCAAAGTGGCTGGCGACTCGCGTAGCGATGTGGCTCAGATTGAAATGAGGCTGGCGGCCTGAACAGGGTACAACCCGTGTAAAATAAAAGCGGGGGAGGAGCAGGCAGTATCCATTTGTGCACCATCCCCGGTGACTGATCAAACATTCATGTAAGCAAAGCGCTGCATAACCGACCAAGCTCAGGCAATATCCCAAACAAAGGAATCTGCATGTCGAGTCTCCGCTAGGGGGATCGATATGTAGAATGCGGAGAGCAGGTGATGAGCGAGAACATCAAAAAGGTATTTTTTACATGGCGACGTATGTTGCCTCTGCTTGTTTTGGCGGTGGGTCTTTACGCATTCTTCGCGCTGGATCTGGATCGCTACCTGAACTTCACCGCACTTGGCGAGCATCGTCAAAGCCTTCTCGGCTGGACAGCAGCACACACATGGCTGGCACCCTTGGCCTATATCGGTCTGTATATTCTTGTTGTCACCTTTTCGCTGCCGGGCGCTACCGTGATGACCGTCAGTGGCGGTTTTATATTCGGCGTGCTTGCCGGTGGCGCATATGCAGTAGTCGGCGCAACTGTGGGGGCAACCTTATTGTTCCTTGTTGCCAAGTCGTCGCTGGGTGATTTCCTGCTGGCCAAGGCGGGCCCGGTGCTTAAACGCATGCAGGCCGGCTTTGCAGCCAATGCGTGGAGCTATATGTTTGTACTGCGGCTGGTGCCCATCTTCCCCTTCTTTCTGGTCAATCTGGCGCCGGCCTTCCTCGGTGTGCCATTGCGCATTTATGTGGTTGCCACACTCTTTGGCATCTTGCCGGGCGGTTTTGTGTTTGCCCTGGCCGGTGCAGGGCTGGGGAGCGTGTTCGACAGCGGTGAGTCCTTCACAGTGCAGGGGGTGATGACACCTGAAATGATCGCTGCGCTGAGTGGCCTTGCCTTGCTGGCCCTGTTGCCGGTGGCCTACAAAAAATTATGGCCAAATCAGACTGGCAATGAAGGGAGTGGTCAATGAGTGCTTTTGTGGAGACAGACATCTGCGTTATCGGGGCCGGTTCCGGCGGTTTGTCGCTTGCGGCAGGCGCAGCACAGATGGGGACCCGCGTGGTGCTCGTTGAAAAGGGCGAAATGGGAGGCGATTGCCTGAATACCGGTTGTGTACCTTCCAAGGCCTTGCTGGCGGCGGGAGAAAAGGCACAGGCCGTACGGGATGCCTCTCATTTCGGGCTTGAAACTGCTGAGCCGGCTACCGATTGGGAGGCTGTGAACCGGCATGTGCACGGGGTGATTGCAGCGATTGCACCGAATGATTCTGTCGAGCGCTTCGAGGGCTTGGGCGTGAAGGTGATTCGGGCGGCCGGTGCGTTTGTTGACAGCAAAACCCTTAAGGCAGGCGATACCCTGATTCGAGCAAAATTCTTCGTTGTTGCGACCGGTTCATCCCCTTTTGTGCCACCCATTGAAGGGCTTGCTCAGGTCGATTACTTCACCAATGAAAACATATTTGCCAATCAGCAGCCGATTGAACACCTGATAGTGATCGGGGGCGGGCCAATAGGTCTGGAAATGGCGCAGGCGCATCGCAGGCTCGGGGCAAAGGTGACGGTGATGGAGATGGCACGTCTGCTGCCCAAGGATGATCCCGAGCTGACAAAAGTCGTCATAGACCGCCTGGCTGAAGAGGGGATTGCCTTCTACGAGGGTAGTCGGAATTTGCGCTTTGAGAAGACGAAGCAGGGCCTTGCCGCCTACTGCACAAGCGATGCCGGAGAGCAGTGCGTGCATGGCACCCATCTGCTGATTTCCACCGGCCGCAGAGCCAATGTGAGGGGGCTGAATCTGGAGGCAGCAGGCGTTGATTATACGCCACATGGCATCACTGTGGATGCGCGATTGCGCAGCACGAACAAACGCATTTTTGCTATCGGTGATGTAGCGGGCCCGTATCAGTTTACGCATATGGCCGCCTATCAGGCAGGCATTGTGATTCGCAATGTGCTGTTCCGCTTGCCAGCCAGGGTGGATTATTCTGCTGTGCCATGGGTGACCTATACCGATCCTGAACTGGCACATGTGGGCATGAGCGAAGCCGATGCCGAAAAAGCGGGCAAAGAAATTCGCGTATTGCGCTGGGGTTTTGCCGAGAACGACCGTGCACAGGCAGAACGGCGCACCGAAGGCCTGGTCAAGGTGGTGACAGATATGAAGGGGCGTATTCTCGGTGCCAGCATCGTCGGCCTGCATGCCGGTGAATTGCTTCAGCCATGGGTGCTGGCCATCAGTCAAAAAATGAAAATAGGGGCCATGGCCGGTATGATTTCTCCCTATCCTACCTTGGGTGAGGTGAACAAGCGTATTGCCGGAAGTTATTACACACCGAGTCTGTTCAGTGACAAGGTCCGGCGCATCGTGCGTTTTCTGCTCCGTTTCTGACCTTTTCTTCTTGCTTTACTTGCGTGGCAGCCTCTATGCTCCATCGCTTAGGGATTGAGGAGGAGGCAATATGAAGTCATGTAGGTCTAATGTTTTTATTCACTCAGGGTTGGCGCTATGTTCTGTGCTCTGTTTTTCTTCGCTGGCCGTTGCCGGCGGGTTTCAGATAGGGGAGATGGCGACACGTGCTTCCGGTATGGGCAGTGCCTTCACCGCTGTAGCCGATGATGCCTCGGCGGCCTGGCACAATCCGGCCGGCGTTGCCTTTACCCAGGGCAGTCAGCTGATGGGTGGCAGCGCTGTGCTGATAGTTCCCGGAGTCAAATATTCACCGAACTCCTCCACACCAGTACAAAGATCCACCCAGGAGGGTGGCGGTACCTTCTTCGTTCCACATGCCTACTATACCTATATGAATGAGTCGTCCGGCTTGGGTGGTTCCATTGGTGTTAATTCACCGTTTGGTCTGGAAACGGACTGGCCAACGACAGGCCCATTTGCTTCCAAGAATACCTACTCGCGTATTCAGATGTTTCAGGTTAATCCCAGCGCGGTGTACAAGGTCAGCGATAATCTTTCCATAGCCGCCGGTGTGAATTACGGAAAATTGCTCAATGTCGATCTGAACAGCTCGAACCAGTTGCTCAACGGCAATGGCGATGGCTGGGGCGGTAACGCTGCGCTGATGTACAAGCAGGATGATTTCAGCTTTGGCGTTTCTTATCGCAGTAAGATCAAGGTGAATATTGATGGAACGGCAATAGCTGCAGGAACCTTGAAGAACACATTTGGCGCCACCAACTCCGCTGCCAAATCGAAGGTGACCTTGCCGGATCAGGTCAATGTCGGTATCGCCTACAGGCCGAATCAGGACTGGTTGCTAAGCCTTGATGTCGATTGGGTAAACTGGAAGACCTACGATGCCATCATTATTACCTACAACAGTGCAGCATACCGCACAGCCGTTTCTACCTTGCAGACAGCCGTAGGTGCTACAGCCACAGGCTTCACCAATGAACCGAGACACTGGAAGGCGACGACGGCTTTCAGGCTGGGTGCAGAATGGGCTTATAGTCCGACGGTGCGGACGCGCTTTGGTTACGTGTTTGATCCGACACCGAGTAGCAATGTCGACTATTCTCCGTCCACGCCGGATAACGACAGGCATATTGTTTCCTTCGGCTATGGCTACGATTTCAATGCCCATACAACCCTAGATTTGTTTTATGGTTATGTGTATTTCAAAAAGCGCAACCAGACGGCTTCTCCTGCCACGCCAGCCGGAGCACCGAATTCGATCAAGAACGGAGTGTATAAATCACAGGTGCACATGCTGGCGGCTTCCGTCAGCTATAAGTTCTAGGTTTGTTTTTATGCTGAATGCGAAAGGGGCTCAGAAGAGCCCCTTTTTTATTTTACGTTTATAAACCGCTGCTTATTTTCCAGCCGGAGTCACTGCGGGTCAGGGATAATTCTTCCCTTTGCAGCATTTCGCGCCAGGTGCCATCCATCAAGACCTTCATGCGATAGGATTGTGCAGCCTGCGCATGGGTGTCGTCGGCAATAAAGATCTCGCGGTCGAAGCTTTCCATCTTGAGCTGGGTGAACTGATCGAACATTTGCTGCATGTGTTTGATGATGTCCACCTTGCCTAGTTTTCGGCCTTGGTAGTCATCGGCAATCAGTTCGGAATAGCCGATGATGTCCCGGTTGCTTATGGTCGCATCGCGGGCATCGAGCAGGCTATTAACGCCGCTAACAGCTACTTCGCTGCATGCGCTTAAAAGCAGGGTGGCGCAGAGCGCAACTGTGACATGGATTTGGCGCATGGGCCGAGTTATAGAAAGGGTTCGGCCTTGCGGCTCCACTCGCTGTTCGGGAAGTTGTGCTTGAGCAGGATGGCGGTCTGTTGAGCGCTGTCCTTAATATCCATTTTATCGAAGGATGCGGCAAGATAATAAAGCCCTTCCTCAATGACCGGTGTGGTCTGATATTTCTCAAGTATTACTTGAAAGCGATTGGCGGCGGCAACATAGCGCCCCTTGCTGAAATAAAACTTACCGATATTTAGTTCATGTTTTGCGAGTCGTGTATAAAGCAGTTGCAGACGCCGTTGAACATCCTTGGCGTATTCGCTGTCAGGGTGTTCGCTGAGCAGACGCTCGAACGCTGCAACGGTCTGATTGGTTTGATCCTGATCATTCTCCGCTGGAGAGGACTCCTTGTAGTGACTCATGGCCAGCATGTACTTTGCATAATCCACATTCGGATGGCGCGGATGGCGTTCGACGAATTCCTTGCTGAGAATCTCGGAGAGGATGTATTCGCCACCCTTGTAGCTGGCAAATATTCTCAATAGCTCCGCCTGAACCGTGTATTTGCTGTATGGATGTGCGGTGCTGAAATCCTGCAGGGAACGGGCAACTTCATTGTATTGCCCATGGTCGAGTTTTTCTTTGGCGGCTTCATAATCAATTTGCGCCTCGTTTTTTCCAGCATTGTCGCTGGCGCAACCGGCAGCCAGCAGGGCAATGAACACGACGCATGCGATCTTTTTCATGCGCGCACTCTATGCAGACCTTATCGGCGCGACAATGGCTAGATGACGCCCGCTGGACTGACCATCACGCCGGTAGGAGAAGAAATGTCGTGCATTACAGCAGGTGCACGCGGCAGGCCCCTCCACCAGCAGTTCGATATTCAGCTGCCTGACTCCGGCCTGGATGAGTTGCAGACGATTGAGGGCGGTAAGGTCGGCAACATATTGGCCATCTCTGGCCTGCACAGAGGTATCGGCGCCCGCGCAGCTTTGCTGCAGGGCATCAGCTGTTTCCTCGCCGATCTGAAAACAGCAGGGGCCGATGCATGGGCCTATACATGCCAGAATGTTTTCGACCTTGGCGCCTGCATCCAGCATGCTTTGTACCGCATGCATGGCGATACCCTTAGCTGTGCCTCGCCAGCCGGCATGCACAGCAGCAACAAGCCCGCTTGCCGGATCGGCCAGCAGGATGGGGGTGCAGTCGGCTACGCGAACGGCAACCGGGCTGCCATCGTCGCTCAGCAGAATGTCGGCTTCCTCACGGTGCATGCGGCCGGTTCCATTGCATAAAAGGGTTCGACAACCATGTACCTGCACAGCCCGGTGCGGTGTGCCGTTGATGCCGCTCTGACGGATGAGGATATCAAGGTTCTTCTCTACCAATACTGGATCATCACCTGTGTCGTTCGCCAGATTGAGACTATCGAAGGGAGGAGGGCTGACGCCCCCGCTGCGCAGGCTGAAAATGCCGTGCAGCCGGTGTTCGGCAAAAAGCGGTGAGCGCAGGAAGCAGGCTTCAGGCATAAGCCATATCCAGCGCGGCAGAGAGCTGTACAAGATCATCGGGCAGGGGTGCGGTGAACAGCAGGGGATCACCACTTATGGGGTGATTCATGCCGAGCACCTCGGCATGCAGGGCCTGCCGTTTCAAGGTCAGGACAGCCTGTCGTGCGACAACGGGAATATTGCTGCCCGGATTATAGCTGCGCGCATAAACAGCGTCTCCGAGAATAGGGAGATGCTCGTGGCTTAGATGTACGCGAATCTGGTGTGTGCGACCGGTATGCAGGTTCAGGCGGAGCCGGCTGAAATCGCGCCGATAACTGGCCTCAACACGAGCCACGGTAATGGCCGGTTTACCATGCATCTGCACGCTCATTTTCTGCCGATGTTGCGGGTGCCGGGCAATGGGCAGATCAATACGTTGTTCCTTCCACGTTGGAGCACCACGACACCATGCCAGATATTCGCGGCGGATATCGTGGCGGGCGAACATCTCAACCAGCCGTTGATGCGCCAGTTCCGATTTGGCAATCACCAAGCTCCCCGAAGTGTCTTTGTCGATACGGTGAACAATGCCCGGGCGCTCTACGCCGTTGATGCCGGGTAAGTTCGGGCAGTGATGCAGCAAAGCATGCACCAGCGTGCCGCTATCGTGTCCGTGGGAAGGATGTACCACCATGCCGGGAGGTTTGTTGACGACAATCAGGTGCTCGTCTTCAAACAGAATGTCGAGGGCAATATCTTCGGCCTGCAATGCCAGAGGCGCGTTTGCGGGGACATGAATCTCGTATGACTGTCGCAGGGCAACCCGAAAGGCATGTTTGCGCACTGCTACCAGGCTGACGCCCTCACCGGGGACTACAGATAGTCTGAATACCAAGCCGTCTGCGATCAATTGCTGAATGCGGCTGCGCGACAGGTCGCAGACCGAGGTCAGAGCATGGTCGAGGCGTTGGCCGTTCAGCGCATCATCAATGGTAATGCTGATGCACTGAACTGCCTCGTCCGATTCTTTCACTCTCCCGCAGATGTGGAGGCTGGCGCAGGTGCGGCGGCAACGGGCTCCGGTTTACGCTGAGGTGCTTCAGCACTGCCCGCATCAGCTTGTCCCTGGTTGGCAGATGAGGCCTGCTCCGAACCGTTATCCTGCGTTGCGGCACCCTGTTCTCCAGCCGGGCGCCGTGGGCGGCGACGGCGACGGCGACGCGCTGTTCCATTACCTTCGGCCTTTGGCTCATCCGATGGTGTATTATGCGCGCTTGCCTCGGTTTCTGTCGGTGTTTCCACTGACTGAACCTTCTCGCCAGCTTCCTTACGCTTGCGCGGGCGCTTGTTCCGGCTCGGTTTCCCTTCGGTGTTTCGTGGCTCACTCGGGCTGTCCACAGAGGTCTTTCCCTGCGTCTGGACAGGGTTGGTTTCTGCACCACCTTCAGTACCGGGACGGCGTCCACGGCCACCACGGCGTCGGCCACCACGGCGTCGGCTGTTGCGTTCGGCGCGCTCTGCATCTTCCTTGGCTTTGCGTTCCTCTTCGGCCTTGCGTTTGGCTTCTTCCTTGCGCCGCTGCACCGGGCCGAACAGCAGGTCGCTGATCTTGGTCAGCAGGTTGCCTTTTTCCGCTTTTTCGGGTGCGACTTCATCTTCGAAAGTCGGAATGCCGACGATAGGGACGGACGGCTTGAGCTTGCGTCCTCCACGGGCAGGCTTCTTGCCCTTCATGGTGTCCTCAAGCACTTCAATGCGCTGCTGCCCATCATCGGTCCATTGTCGCTCGATACGGTAATGCGGAATCTCGAGGTCAGGGCGAATCTGCAGATTGATCTGCATTTCGTAATTTTCCTCGGTGCGATTGATGTAGTTGCGCTTGTTATTCATCAGATACTCGCCGGTATCCTTGGGGACCTGTACAAGCAGGGTAGGACCCTTGCCAGCCTCGGCATAATCTTCCATGCGCGTCAGCATCTGCAGGGCCATGGATTCGACAATACGCACCCGGCCGCGACCAAGACAGCGTGGGCAGGTTTCAGTTGTTGATTCACGGATAGATGGACGCAGGCGCTGGCGCGACATCTCCAGCAGACCGAAGCGTGAAATTCGGGCAAACTGAATACGTGCCTTGTCCGGCTTGCAGGTGTCGCGCAGCATTTCTTCAACCTGTTGCGCATGCTTGCGGTTGGCCATATCGATAAAGTCGATGACAATCAGGCCGCCGATGTCGCGGATGCGCAACTGGCGGGCGATTTCCTGTGCAGCCTCAAGATTGGTGGCGAGTGCCGTGTCATCGATATGCTTCTGGCCGGTTGAGCGGGAGGAGTTGATATCGATGGAGGTCAGGGCTTCTGTCGGATCGAGCACAATCGAGCCGCCGGATGGCAGGCGGATTTCACGCTCGTGGATTTCCTCGCACTGTTCCTCGATGCCGTAATGCCGGAAGAGCGGCTTCTTGCCACGATACAGCTTGACCAGTTTCTCCTTGCCGGGCAGCACTGCATGCACGAACTGTTTGGTGCGCTGGTAGATATCCTGCTGATCCACCCAGATTTCCTGGATGTCATCGGTGAAGTGATCGCGGATGGCGCGCGTGGCCAGATCACCCTCAAGATAGATCAGTGAAGGGGAGGGGGCGGAATCGCTCTTGATGCGAATCTCATCCCACAGCCGTTGCAGATAGGAGAAGTCGCGCTGCAGCGATTCGAGCTTCTGATCCTTGCCTGCGGTGCGCACGATCACGCTGATATTATCCGGCACGTTCAGTTGTGTCAGGATTTCCTTGATGGCGCGGCGTTCGGATTCCGCCAGCTTGCGTGAAATGCCACCACGCTCTGCATTGGGGGTGAGAACCAGATAACGGCCGGCCAGTGAAATATAGGTGGTTAGGGCAGCGCCTTTGTTGCCGCGCTCTTCCTTGACCACCTGCACAAGAATGCTTCTCTTGGCTTCCAGCACATCCTGAATATTGATCTTGCGGGGATCGGTGTCTTTGTCGACCCCATCCTTCCAGTAGTCCGGATGGATATCCTGCAAGGGGAGAAAGCCCTGCCTTCCCGCGCCATATTCGACGAAGGCGGCCTGCAGACTGGCCTCCACCTTGGTGACGGTGCCCTTGTAGATATTACTCTTGGTCTGAACCTTATGGGCGGATTCGATATCCAGTTCCTGAAGGTATTGGTCCTCAACAATGGCGACACGGCTTTCTTCGTCGTGTACAGCATTGATGAGCATGAGCTTCTTTTTCATGCCCTAGTCCTTTCGGCGCTTCAGGGGAGGCTTACAAAAAGAACGCCGCCCGGTCATGAATGAATCGGACAAACGTTGCGAACTTTGTATGTTCCGGCTCTGTTCATCCGACACCTGAGTGCGAGAACAAAGACGAATGCTAACCTGCAGCGGCCTTACTTTTTGTGGCAGGCTCAACGCGGATTGCATTCGGCCATGTTTACCGGGGGTGAATCTGGTTGTATTAAACAATCATGCCGGCAAGCATGGTCTGCATGTCCCTTACCCGTTAGTCTGACGCACCTTCGAAAACAATCTCCGGTTGCGTATGTGGTTCGCGATCTTGGCGCCCATTGGGTAAACGCGGAGCAACTGCCCGCCGGAGGATAATGCAATGGAGGTGAATTTGGCAAGCTCAGAGCAATCCGACAGTCAACTCGTCGTTTCCCCGGATGAAGAGGGTAGCCGGCTGGATCGTTTTTTGTTGCGCCGATTGGGCAATTCCTACCGCACCCTGATTATGCGACTGGTGCGCAAGGGCAATGTGCGCGTAAGCGGCAAGCGGGCCAAACCCGATACGCGGCTTGTTGCAGGAGACACGGTGTTCCTGCCGGCCAGCCTGCGCGGCGACAAGGCTGATGTGCCCGATTCAGGTGAATCTGTTTCCCGTCTGCTGCTCGACAAAGTGGCAGCGCTTCCCGTTTTGTTCGAGGACGATTGCCTGCTGGCCGTGGATAAACCAGCCGGCATGGTGGTGCATGGTGGCAGCGGACACGGGGCGGGGCTGATCGAGGCATTGAAGGAATCGCGCGGCCTGCCCGATCTGCGTCTGGCTCATCGTCTGGATCGTGATACATCAGGGGTGCTGCTGCTGGCCAAAAATCTGATTGCGCTGCGAAAGCTCAGTGAATCCTTCCGCGAACGCGACATGCAGAAGACCTATTTCGCATTGGTGGCCGGGCACCCGTATCCCTATGCCGGACGTATGCAGTCGAATCTGGCCAAGGGTGCGGTGATTGGCGGTGAGCGCATGGTAGTGGATGATGAGGAGGGCAAGGAGGCTATTACCGATTATCAGGTGATGATGGAATTTGCCCGCGATGGATTTGATTATGCACTGCTGGCGCTCAATCCGCACAGTGGTCGCACGCATCAACTCAGGGTGCAGTTGCAGGGCGATGGGTATGCGATTCTCGGCGATAACAAGTATGGCGACAAAGAGGAGTTGGCGGCCTTCCGTGCAATCGGGGGGAAAGGCCTGATGCTGCATGCATGGCGGCTATGCTTCGAGCATCCGGTGAAGAACAAGCCGATGGAGCTGCGTGCAGCGCTACCGGATAACTGGTTCCGTTTACTTGCAGAAAAAGACTGACCCTGAAAGCCTCAGGAACATGATCAGCGAATCAACACTTACCTGTCCTGAATGTGGGCACAGCAAAAAAGAGACGATGCCAACAGATGCATGCCAGTGGTTCTATGAATGCGAATCCTGTCATGCCCTGCTTAAGCCGAAGGTCGGGGATTGTTGTGTGTTCTGCTCTTATGGCGATGTGCCGTGTCCACCGATTCAACAAAACCATGCTTGCTGCGGGCAGTCGGATTAGGGGCTGTTAACCTTCCTTTTTTAGCAGGTCGATGCGGATCGGCATTTGGAAGTTGGCGCCGTCGGCGCGCATGTGACCCTCGAACTTCTGCTTCACCTGTTCATACAATTCGTCCGAAAGCCGGTGGTCGGTGTGGGTTACTTTGAGTACTTTCTGCTCGAAATCAGCGAAATGATCGAAATGCATGGGAGCGTTAAAAAAGGTCTGGCTGGCCAATGAGAGAATGCCGGCTTCGACAGCGTGCTGCACAGCTGCAAAGGCAGCCAGTCGCACCTTTTCTTCGTTGTGAAACATCTTTAGTAGCTCGTTGAAATCGCCTGCAAATATCGGTTCCGAGATGTAGGCATGGCCGCCGGGTTTGAGTACGCGCTGGATTTCCAGCAATGCCTTGTCCATGAGTTCCAGCGGGACATGGTGCAGGGATTTGAACATGAGCACGACATCGAAACTGTTGTCCGGGGCAGGGAGGGCTTCGGCACCCGCCATCAGGAAACGGACATTGGGAAGATCGGTGATCTGCAGATGCAGGCGATGCTGGATGTCATCTACTTCAAGGGCTGTGATGCGGCGATCATGCCCGTCCGTTGCAATGGCGCGGGTGATCTCGGCCCGACCGCAGCCCAGTTCGAGAATGTCGCTGCCGTCCAGTTGCAGCAGTTCGTTATAGATGTCCTTTTCGGGACAGGTGCGGGTGATATTCGTTTCTTTCAGCTTCATAACGGGGGAGGCTAGGTGGTGGCGGAGCAACAGACAATGAAAAGGGCGCTTTTGACGGGGTAGATGTTGGGTTTCGTGCCGGCAGCGGTCATTGGTTTGAGGGCTTTAGCAGGACGAATTCAGGTAAGCGAGGAATTTCCTCTTTGTGTCAGAGGGGTTCTGAACAATATCCCGGATCAGGCTGAACTGATCCTACCCACGTTTGGTGGACACCCTGAGATTAGCTACTATCTCTGAAGGGGTGTTATATGGAACGCAAGGAATACAAAAGATACAGCAGGGAATTCAAGCTTGAGGCCGTTCGGTTAGCGGCG
>Ga0210005_1001403_pt1 | contig 15450 bp, 18 predicted proteins | sample CryGey02umfilter_3_FD_183961 | JGI IMG/M metagenome (GOLD analysis project Ga0210005, IMG submission 183961) | Groundwater microbial communities from aquifer in Utah, USA - Crystal Geyser 4/9/14 0.2 um filter (SPAdes) (version 3) | ecosystem: Environmental > Aquatic > Deep subsurface >... | reverse complement strand
TAGCCACTGTTTCGTTGGCGTTAAACCTCATTTCAATTTCAAATACCGATTTATATATATCGGAATTTTCAAGATATTCACTTATAGCACTTTTCTTTTCGTTTTCTGGATCAAAGTCTTCTGGACCGGGCTGAACAAACACGGGCACACCATATGTTTTATGTATATGAAATCCTGCGTCAGCAAAAAGTTTTTCTATAGACTCTTTTGAATGAGTTATCAGTTCTGGAACATATGGCGCCCATTTCACAACCTGTTCATTTGCAAGCTTTTGCAATTCTTCTGCGTCAGCTCGATAGTTATTTATTTTGGAAGCTATTGCATTATGATAACTATGGCTCATTATGAGGATACGACCCCCTGACTTCAAAATACGAAATAGTTCTTTCGCAGCTTTATCTTGTTCATAAATAAAACTAAGTGGACTATAAATACTCACGATGTTGTCAATACTGTTATCTGCGAACTCATCTATCTGCGTCAAGTCTCCTTCTGCTATACTAATACGATTAGATGTGTTGCTCTTGCTAATATTTTCTGACGCTTTCGTAAGCATATCTTTCGATCGATCGAATACAACAAGTTTCCCTTTCAAAACCCCACTTAGTTTTATAGCCCACCTTCCTGTACCGCCACCAGCATCCATAGTAAGCGATGAGTCTTTACAATGCGGCGCGATCTCTCGCTTAATTATTTCTGTGATGATTTCATCTGACAGTCGCCAAAATACACTGACAGCAGCCGCCTTATCAACGGCTTTTGCATACGAATTAAAAAACGAATCGAGAATTTCTTTTTTCATATTATGGTAGTGTTTTAATATTTTTAAGTCGTGGATAATGAATAACATCTTTAATATCAGAATATCCAAGTGCCCAGGCAATAAATCTCTCTATTCCTAATCCAAAACCAGATGTTGTTTTGTATTTCGGTTGTTTGCGAAGATTAATGTACCACTCATAAGGTTAACTATCGACTTTTTGTCTTCCGAGAGACTCAATAATTTCTTCAGCATTATCCTGTCGTTGCCCAGCGCCGACGATTTCACCCCCAAAGCCACCTTCAACAATTGGTGCAAACAACAAGTCGGCATTTATGACACTATTCGCATTTTGTGAATTGGGTTTTTGATAAAAAGGAACAATGTCCCTGTCGTAATTACAAAGCCACATTGGCAAACCGTCTCCCATCGTCTGGACGAGTGCCACTTCTCCATCGTTGGTAATATTTCTTCCAAAATCACTTTTCGAGTGGTATGAAGGATTTTCTTGTAGCCAGAAATACACTTCGCCGAAAGTCTTTTTACTAAAACTCTTTGCAGTAACAATACTACGCAACGCCTGTTCAGTTTTTGAAAAATCAATACTCATAAGCCTTATGATTGGCGTAAGTGCTATAAATGTTCTGGCAAGTGCTTGTACATAACCTTCAACAGACGGCAACAATTCATCAAGTGTTCCAATTATTTCCGCTTCACAATGAAAAAACTGGTTCAGGTGGCGAACATCTGGATCCTCACCTCTCATAGATGGTAAATAACAATATGCTTTATCGAGATGAAACATGAGTGGCTCAAAACCAAACTGCGATGAGTCAGTAAGATTCGTTTTATGCTTTCCAAATTGAATACTTATGACTTCAGAGTCGGATCCTGGTCCCATGGGAGATGAGGCACTTGGGGTCAACATAAAAAGATCTATGTTGACTGCACCAAAATCTGACCAGTATGCATCACTTGTTAATTTTACATAGTGACGGACAATCGCTAGTGCAACAAAGTATTTGTTATTCACCACATCATTCACATAACTACCTGCATCATACAGTGCGGACGCAAACTGTTTTGACCATTTGCTTTTACAAATTTAATTGCACCATTCCGTGCATTTTCCAATATATTTTCAGAAATTATTTTCTTCATAATTATTTCTGTATCAAGTCATCAACCTTGATTTCAAGAACCTTCGCTATTTTAGACAAGGTGTCGATTGTGGGGTTTTGATTGACTTCATTCTCAATCTTAACAATCATATTGAGCGACAAATTAGCAAGTCGCGCGACCTTTTCGAGGGAATAGCCTTTTTCGGCTTCCGATTCCGATTTTCAATTTTGGCGGAGAGAACAGGATTCGAACCTGCGGAGGGCGTTAACCCTCACACGCTTTCCAAGCGTGCGCCTTCAACCACTCAGCCATCTCTCCACTCACGAAGTAGAGTACCGAAAAAATTAGGATTTATCAAGCACGGCTTAATATTTGCCATCTTTTACACCATTTTCTTGGAAGCCCTCTGCGTGTTATAATGACCCTGTATGCAACCATATTTAATTGGGGTGGCTGGACCATCGGGAGCGGGGAAATCGGTTTTTTGTAAGTTTATTCAGGCTAATCTAAAGGGTGTGTCTCGGCTTAAACTGGATGACTTTTTCAAAGATATTGAGGATGTGCCAAAAATTGGCAATGCGGTTAATTGGGATCATCCGGATAGTATTAAATGGGATAAGCTAATTTCGGCGGTGAAAAGTTTAAAAAGTAATAAATATGCCCTAGTGCCGAACTACTCGAAAAAGGAAAATCGGCAGGTTGGTGAAAAGTGTGTGTTTCCTTCGAATATAATTCTAATCGACGGTTATATTTCACTCGCGGTGCCGGAGCTAAGAGAATTACTCGACCTTAAAATTTATTTAAATCTTTCGGAACACACCTTACTAAAACGCAGACGTGAGCGTCAGCCAGATGTGGTTGATGAATACCTGTACAACATCATGCTTCCGATTTCACGAACCTATATTGTACCCTCGTCAATTTATGCCGACTATGTCATTAATGCCGAGCTTAGTTTGCAAAATGTATATAGTGAAGGCACGGGTATTATTCAAAACTACTATTTAAAACGCTGCCCTGTTAAATAATCTTCGAATCGCGACTACCAGCATATTATATGAAACAACTTTTTCCTATCGATAAAATCCCAAATCCGCTCATTGTTTTACGTAAAGCTGGATACTCGCATTTTATAGATCCAAACACAAACGAAGAGAGTTATGTTTTAAGATTATCAGCTAGCCACTACCCCCGAATGCATCTTTATATTGAAGACCACGGAGCCGATTGGAGCTTCAATTTACATATCGACCAAAAACAAGCGAGCTATGGTGCGCACACTAAGCATTCTGGTGAATACGATGGGCCAACCGTGGAGCGGGAGATGCAGAGGATTATTAAATGGGTAGCCGCAGAAAGCGGGTACGTGGCGCCGGAGCTAGTGCCAACAGTACAGAAACCAGCCGTACAAAAAGCAGAGACTCAAAAACCAAAGCCAACACAATTTGGCGGAATTTTTTAGTGGCAAAAGCTTTGGAACCAATAGACGAAGATTCTTCGCCGTGATTCACGTGAGGCTCAGAATGACGGAATATGTGATTTTACTTTGAGGTGCTAAACGTCAGTCTCTGAATGACGAGGCAATAAGATATTCTTCGGTGTGTTCCACGCTCACCTCAGAATGACGATTTTGCTTGTTATATTATAATAAGTCGCCCCACACCCATACCGTCATCCTGAAGCTGACGACGACTCACGCTGAAGGATCTCCTTCGTTCCGTACAGAATCGATGCCCAATCATAGCGTAATCAAAAGACACAAAAAAGAGCCTTTCGGCTCTTTTTTAATCATTAGTTTTGTGAAAGGAAGCTTGAAATTGCATCCTTGAGTGTTGCGTATGGCACAGCACCAGATACTAACTGACCGTTAATGAAGGTTGCAGGAGTTCCTGAAACACCTGCTGTACTTCCGGTTGCCATATCGTTATCAATAACGCTTTGGTATTTAGCAGAAGTGTAGCAATCGTTAAACTTGGTCATATTGAGTTTAAGACTCTTTGCAGTGCTCTTGTAGAAATCGTCGTTCAGACCATCCTGGTTAGCGTACATAATGTCTGCAAACTCCCAGAATTTTCCCTGTTCAGATGCACATTCAGAAGCTAGAGCTGCTGGATTTGCTTCAGGGTGAAATGAGAGTGGGAAGTGTCTGTAAACCCAAGCAACGTCGTCTCCAAAGTCTTCCATTGCGGAAAGCATACTTGGATTATGCTTACCGCAGAACGGACACTCGAAATCTGAATACTCCACCATCACCACCTTAGCTTTCTTTAGATCACCTCGAACGTGATCGGCCTCGGTGATTGGCGCTAGCACTACCGCACCAGCTGAAGTGTCAGTCGTGGCTGGTCGAACCACTGCATCACCTGTTTTGTTGTTTGCAAGTGAGGGTAGCGTAATTCCACCGCCAAAGATTGCCATTAAGGCGATTCCGGTCACAACACCGAAAAGGAAAATCATTTTAGGATTTCCGTCAAAAAATCCTCGCTCTTCTTTTTGTGCATTCCCCGATTGCAGATTATTTGTCTCTTCCATAATAGAAATTATTAGGATTATTTTTTAATGAATAAAGTAACCAACCACCAAAAATTACCAAACAAATGGAAAAATATTGAGCTGGTGTTAAGCCCCCGTATCTTACATCAACCGAGCGATAGAAGTCTAGGGTAAAACGCACAACACCATACCAGGCCAAAAACACTGCTATATATGTGCCAACCGGCCTTGGTTTTCGACTTATCCACAAAAACAGTAGTGCTAAAACTAAGCCGTTAATTGATAAATACAGACCATGGTCGTGCCTTACAACACCGTCTGGATACTGCACGCCGAGCACAAAGTGTGTGGCGGTACCTGGGTGATCGTGAATTAAAAAGCAACCAATACGCCCAATAAAAAGTCCGAGCGGTAAGCCGAAAATCGCTGAGTCCGCATAGCTCCAAACATCGACCTGCTTCTTTTTTAAGTACCAAATTCCAGCAAGTGTACTAACAACAAACCCACCAAAAATCGACAGCCCCCCATCCCAAACATACAGCATCGAGATTGGATCCTGAATAAATGTTTGCGGACTATAAAACAAAATGTAACCAAGCCTACCGCCCACAATCCCCCCACCCATTAGGTAAACCACAAGGTCGTGAATTATTTTAGGATTCTGCCCGCGTTTTTTTGCAAAAAGCCCAGCCACGTAGGCGCCAAGAATAAAACCCATGGCTACAAAAAAGCCCCACACGTAAAGTGTTAAGGGGCCAATCTGCACTGATGTCCACTCGAAGTATGGGATCATAGTTCACCTTCTTATTTTTAACTATTTTGCCTCATTTTTATTATCCGCAAATGTATTCCAGTCTGTTGCGTCTTGATAAGCGGAAGCAACATCGATAACTTTATAATCCTCGCCAATTCCCGCCATAATTTGCAGACCAACCGGTAGATCGTTTACAAATCCGCAAGGCACAGAAATTGAAGGAATACCCGCAATGTTCGCGGAAGTTGTGTAGATATCCGACAAATACATTGCAACTGGATCGTTAAACTTTTCGTTAATGTTCCAAGCCACACTTGGCGACGTTGGGCCAATAATTACATCAACTGACTTAAGCGCCTCGGCTAAATCAGTGTGAATAGCTGTTCTAACTGCCAGCGCCTTTTTGTAGTAAGCGTCAGCGTAGCCAGCTGAAAGGATGTAGTTACCAATCATAATTCGGCGCTTAACCTCCATTCCGAAACCTTCACCACGCGCAGTTTTGTAGCTCTCTTGCAAGCCACCTTCTGCCCGTGTGCCGTAACGCATACCGTCAAAACGCGCCAAGTTTGAAGCGGCCTCACCCGGCTGAATTATATAGTAAGCAGGTAGCGCGTATTCAGTAAGTGGCAGGCTGATATCAATCACCTCTGCCCCACCTTCCACCAAAACATCAATAGCCTTGCGCACCACTTTTTCAATTTCAGGATCAATCCCAGTTTCAAAAAATTCTTTAGGTACGCCAATTTTCAACCCTTTAACATCTTTCTTTAAAAGCTCACTAATTGCGACTTCACTATTTTCGAGCGTGGTCATATCGTTTGCGTCCTTTCCAGCCATAATCTCAAGAACCAGCGCAGCGTCTTCGGCTGTGTGGCAAAGAGGGCCAATCTGATCAAGACTCGAAGCTAGCGCAATTAAACCGTATCTTGAGACCCGACCATAAGTAGGTTTCATACCCACTACACCACAAAGTGAAGCCGGCTGACGAATAGAACCACCAGTGTCAGAACCAAGCGCAACCGGCACAAAACCAGCCGCTACCGCTGCCACCGAACCGCCTGAAGAACCGCCCGGAATTTTGTCGAGATTCCACGGATTGTGAGTTTTTTGGTAAGCCGAAGTCTCGGTACTAGATCCCATTCCGAATTCATCCATATTGGTGCGCCCAATAAAAATCGCTCCAGCCTCCCGCAATCTAGTGATTACGGTTGCGTCGTAAACAGCGGTGTAGTCCGCTAAGATTTTCGAACCAGCACTTGCGGTGTGGCCTTTAATCAAAATGTTATCTTTGACGGCAATTGGCACACCTGCCAAACGCCCAAGCTCTGCCCCAGCCTTGACCAGCGCATCAATTTCCTCAGCTCTAGCTAGCGCTTCCTCATCAAAAGTCTCCAGAAAAGCCCCTACTTTGCCATCTTCGGCTTTGATTTTATCCAAATAGTACTTTACGACCGCTGTTGCCGTAGTTTCTCCGCTTTTAATAGCGTCACGAATTTCGATTGCTGTTTTGTAATTCATAGATTATTCAAAAACCGCTGGCACCTCAAGAGCGTCTCCAGTCTTCTTTGGAAATTCATTAATAAGCGCTTGTCTGTCTGCCTCGCTAACTGCCTTAATTTCGTCAGCGCGGTACACATTTTCCGTTTCCATTAGGTATTCTTTAGCTTCTACGTTTGAAGTATCTACCTCTTGTAGTTTGCTAATGTAAGCCATAATAGACGGCATATCTTTTTCAAAAACCGCGAGCTCCTCGTCTGTTAAAGACATTTTAGCCAGTGCTGCGATTTTTTTAACGTCAAATTCTATATTTCCCATAGGCCTATAACATACTCAAAAACTCGGTTTCCGACAAGGTTTTAATATTTAATTCCTCTGCTTTTTTCAATTTTGAACCAGCTGAAGCGCCAACAACCACGTAATCTGTTTTTTTACTGACCGAGCCAGAAACCGCACCACCCGCTTTACGAATAAGCTCCTTTGCTTCGTCTCTTGAAATAGATTCCAGACTACCGGTCACAACAAAGGTTAAGTTAGCCAATTTTTGAGCTGTTTTTTCTGGTTTAAGAATTTTAACACCCACCACTTTATACTCTTCAAGTAAATGCATTGCATAATCAGAAACAAAATAATCTACAATTGACCGCGCTACCACTTCACCCACATCCTGAATGGCAATCAAATCCTGCAGATCAGCAAGTTGAAGCGCCTCGATAGAACTAAATTTATTTGCGAGAGTGTACGAAGTCTCTTCACCAACGTTTGGAATTCCTAAGGACTGAATAAATTCTGCAAGACCAATTTCTTTTTTTGTAGCAATTTCCTCCACCAGCTTTCGCGCCGAAACCTTACCAAAGCCCTCAATCTGGGCAATTTCGTTTGGATCAAGCCTGAACAGATCAGCTGGCGACGTTAAAAAGCCCTCATTAATAAACCGCTCAACGGTTTTTCCGCCAAGACCATCAATTTCGAAAGCCCGAGCCGCGTATAGAATCTGTGCCCGTTCCTTTGAAAAACAGACTGGATTCTGACAAAAAATATCAACAACATTTGGTTTTCGCTCAGTTTCTGTACCGCAAACAGGACAGTTAACCGGAATAATTATTTTCTCCTCATCCCCCTGGCGCATCTCGGTTAAAACCGTAATAATCTTTGGAATGATATCACCAGCTTTTGTAATAATTACAGTATCGTTGATTTTTATGCCGAGCCGAGCGATTTCGTCTGGGTTGTGAAGTGTAGCGTTTTGCACAGTGGTCCCGGCCAAAAAAACCGGCTCCACAATTGCTACCGGAGTCAACTTTCCAGTTCTACCCACAAACCAATTGACTTCAAGTACCCGTGTTACCGCCTCTTCGGGTGGAAATTTCCAAGCTACAATTCCACGCGGTGTTTTCCCAACTACTCCCAAATCTGAAAAGTACTGATGGCTATTAACCCTAACCACCAGGCCATCAATCCAGTAAGGAATTTGGTCACGGTCCGTAATCATCTGATTCATATAGTCCTCGATTTCGTTCAGCTCCCGCAAAACCTTACCTGGCGCTGTTTTAAAGCCTAAAAGCTGTAAAATCTCCATACTTTCTTCGTGCGTTTTCTGGCCTATAACATCGAGGTGCCAGGCCCGAAAGTCAAGTGGTCGACTAGCTGCTATCTTTGGGTCGAGTTGCCGAATACTCCCGGCTGAAATATTGCGCGGGTTGGCAAACAAAGTTTCACCGAGCTTTTTCCGCTTAGCATTCATTTTTTTAAATTCCCGCTTACCCATATGAATTTCGCCCCGCACTTCGAAGGTGCCCTTTAGATTGATGTGGCTATATTTTGTAAGCTCGGCAGGTTCGAGTTTACGGAGCCGTAGCGGAATCGACTCGATAGTTTTGACATTTTGCGTAACATTCTCGCCAATTCGGCCATCCCCTCTGGTGGCAGCGGTAATCAAAACTCCATCTTTGTAAATTAAGGAAATAGCTAGGCCGTCAATTTTGGTCATTAAATAAAAATCTTCTGCCTTTTTTCCTCCAACTTTTTCAATGCGTTCCATCCAATCTGAAAACTCCTCACGACTAAAAACGTCTTCCATCGAAAGCATTCGGTGGCGGTGTTTTACTTTTTCAAACTTCGCAAGTGGCGCCCCACCAACCCGTTGAGTTGGTGAGTCCGCGGTTATAAGTTCGGGGAATTGTTGTTCAAGCGTATAAAGCTCGTGTTTTAAGCTATCGAGTGCAGAGTCTGAAATCTCCACCTGATCTTTAACGTGATACAAATAACGGTAATGATCAATTACCTCCCGTAACTTAGTAATGCGTTTTACGGCTTCTTCCTTTGATTTTGCTATCATGTACGCAAATTATATCACGAGAGAGCTGATTTGAGGATATTCAGATATTATAATAAATGCCACCCACTTATTCGCGGGTGGCGAGCTTTAGGTGAAGAGTGGAACGACTTCTTCGTGGTCGTCCTCAGTCTCACCTTCTAATGTGGACACGTGCAGACAGTCGCCGAGCACGTGGGTTTGGTGCACGTCTACATCCGGCCTGGGCGGTGTAGACGTGTCGTGTCTCTCGGGCAAGGGCAAAATGCCCAGGTTACTGGACAGCATCGACCACGTCTTCGATATAGTAGACGCTAATCTCACCCGACTCATCGTCTACCGAGACTTTGTACTCGCCACTCAGTTGACCAACGTCATGCATAATGAGCGACGTACCAATATCGAACGCAATTTCGTCAGGATCGGTTAAGCCATTTTCCTTCGCCAGCTTAACTGCCCATTCAACTGCGCACTGTTCATTTTTCAAGACAACCTCCAAATTGCCACAAAAAGATACCGTAAAAACGGTATCTTGTCAAACATTCCTGCTATAAATATAGCTTTAAAATTGTCTAAAAATAGCCCAAATACCAGTTTAGTAAGCCTGAACCCCAGATCATTGCAATTACTGTTCCGAGAGCTAGAAATGTCCCAAACGGCACGTGACTATTCAGTTCTCTTTGTTTAGTTAAAATAAGGAAGATCCCTGTTAAAGCCCCAAGTACATACGACACAAAGAGCGCAACTCCACCAAGCGCTGGTCCTAGTAAGAACCCCATCAGTAACCCCATCCGAATATCACCTCCGCCAATCCATTTACCCTCGGACACCAAAAATTGGATTGCGAAAAAACCACCAATTAACAGACCACCAAGCAATAAACTTAGCGCGTTAGCACCAAGCGCCACATTAAAAACAAGTGCTAAGAGTATGGCCGGAATTGAATATTTATCGAGGATGTACGAGTATCGAAAATCGTATACAAATATAATCACGAGGAAAATTGCAATTGAAGCATCGCGAACAAACAGTGCCACCCACTCAGTTTGGTCGATAAAATTTGGCCAACCGATCCCGAGCCAAGCTCTAGCGAACAATAGTCCAAACAAAATTCCAGTGGCCATTTCAACAGCCGGGTACTGCCACTCAATTACGGACGAACACCTACGACAACGTCCCTTAAGCGCAAAATAGCTAACTATTGGTATTAGATCCATCCCGCCAATCGGCTCAAGGCAGGTTCGACATTTAGATCTACCGCCCAAACTTTGGCCTTCCTTGGTTCTAAAAACAACAACGTTAATAAAACTTCCAAAAATTATACCCAGAAGGCTCGCAAGGATTGTCCAAATTATTAAATCTGTCATAAATTTTTTAGTAGCTAATCTAATGAGACTCCTGGTGTAGGAACCGGGATTTGCTGACAAGCTCCAGCTTTAAGGCCGGATTCAGTCATACAGTTCATACCTCTCTCAAGACCAAGCAATGAATTTTTTCTTTCAATTTCGAACTGAATTCTAAATTGGTTAGCATTACCAAAATAACAGTATGCATCCCCAATATTACCACAAGAAGCCAACCCTTTTAGTCCAGTTCGTGGGGTTCCGCCAATTGTATCCAGATAAACTGTTTGCGAAGCTCCGGCGCAAGATGGCGCAAAACCTGCACTGCCCAAACAAACGGTCGACGCCTGACCAAGCGGGATAATTTCTGTTGTTTGTGGGTAGCTACTAAAATCATTAAAATACAGCTCAAGACCAACCTGCACTTGACGCACATCTGATAATCGCACAGCATCACGAGTTTGTACTCGCGCACTTTTAACCGCCATACCAGCCACGACACCCAAAACTCCAATCACGGCCACCACGATTAATATTTCAACTTTTGTAAATCCTTTATTATTCATATACATATTATATCACGCCTCGAGCATTTTTTTGATTTTTTGAAACATCTCAACAGGTGTAAAGTGACCTTTAATTAAAAACAAATCAGCTCCAGCGTTGATCGAATCTGCGATCTGTTTACTTTCGCCAAAAGGTGAAAAAATTGCCAGTTTAGTTTTTAGGATTGTTGGCATTTTTTTTAATCGTTTTATTTCAAGTGGCAAATCGACCACACAGTCTGCATCAAGAACAATCACATTTGGCCGTATTTTCAAGAGTTTACGATCTCCTTCTACAATTGATTCTGCAATCTCAACATCCCAACCATCATTTTCAAATTTCCGGCCATAAATCTCCGCAAGTTTTGCGTCGGCCGAGATTAGCAATATTGAATTACCTGTACTCATAGTTATTTTATATTCAGCCTGCAGAGCAAAGCAAATCAAAGACGTGAGTTATTTATTACCGTCCTTCATTGCAAGCCCAATAGCTACCGAGAATCGAGCGCCGATTTCGTCGAGAACTGGCTTCAGACCGTCCGGCACCACAATTCTAGCCCAAGGATCACCTGAATACACATTCATATCAAGTTCTTTTGAAAAGTACTTGTCGATCTGAGGAAGGTTTGAAGATCCACCAGTGATAATAATTTTCTCAACTCTTTCACTGCCCTGCGTTGATTGCTGACCAAAAAGCTCCAACGAGTATTTAATTTCGTGCAAAATAGGTTTCATTGCATCCTTTAAAACCTGTGGTAACTCCGCCTCCCCAGTTACTGCCAAATCGATTTTTGTTTGTTCAGCTTCTTCAGTACTAATACCCATTTGCTTAGCCAAAACTGTGGTAACACCTAGTCCGCCAGCTTTAATACTGCGGTGCAAAAAAGGGATGCCTTCGTGCACAACTGAAATATTTGTTCGAGCATAGCCAATATCCACGATCATCATTCGAGTTTTGTCCTTTCCAATAAGCGACCTGATCAACGCAAAGGCTTCGGTTTCAAGTGACGCTAATTCCACCCCCACCTCTTTAAACAGAGCCACATATTTAGCTACGAGCTCCTTTGGCGCCCCCGAAACCAAGATTCTGATGTGTTTCCCAGAAACTGTTTGTTTTGGCAGTTCAGACGACAGATCAATCTTGTTATCTGTGCCGGTTTTTTCGTCCGCTTTTGCTGGACCAGTTTTTTCAAGTTTTTTCACCTCTTTTTTAGGTAATAGGTGTTTGTCAATAACTGTGGTGTCGAGAATCATTTGTTCAAGCGGAATTGGTAAAAGTTTTCGCACCTGCGACTCAATGGCTGGGCGCAAATCTTCGTCCGCAGTTTTCGGCTGAGGAATTGTAATAATTGCGTGAAAAACCGCATGACTTGGGAGCGACGCGTTAGCTCTCCGCACCTTCATTCCAGCGTCTAACAAAATCTTTTTCAAAACCTCTGCGCCTTTTTTGGTGTCATCAAGTAAAGACCCGTCCCATTTTTCAGGATCTTTCATTTCAGAATACCCATAAGTAGACAAGCTTAAACGCCCATCCTTAGGGGTGAGCTCAACTACTTTGATACCACCTGCACCAATGTCCACGCCGAGAAGTCCCAGGACGTTTTCCTCCTTCTTTTTAAACAAAGCCATAATAGTGATCGGATTTGAAATCTGAATGATTAGCTTGCTATCCGCAAACGAAAATATTCAATATTTATACAGCTATCATATCACAAGCCAAGTGCCTGATCGATAGTTTTATTCACCACTGCGTCAGCTACTTTATTATATTCCCGACGCACGTGAGTAAAAGTTATTTCCTTAAACTTTTGTTTTAAATTAAAAACCTCCAAAAACTTCTTCGCAAGTTCCGGATTTTTCACTTTGTAAATACCGTTAATCTGTTTCACTGCGAGTTCTGAATCGAGGCGCACGTCAAGTGCTTCAAAGCCAAACTCAAGCGCTTTTTCAAGGCCGATAACAATCGCGTTGTATTCTGCCTGATTGTTCGTAGCTCTACCTAAATATTCACCAACCTCAATCACCAATTCCCCAAGTTCACCGTCCTTAAGTTCGTAAACTACCGCTCCTGAAGCCGCTGGCCCCGGGTTTCCACGCGAACCACCATCTGCAAACATTCGTCCTTTTTTCATATATAACTCAATTATAACACTTTAATATCAACCACCCTACCTTCGAGCGTAATATTACCATTCCATTCATTCTCCACAATTTCATAGGCAACATCTACCATATCGCCGGCGTTTAATTCACTCGCAAAGTCTCCCAGGCTAAAACCAACCATTTTAGCAGTCTTACCATTTGGTGTGGTTACGCTGAGTCTGAGATGGGTTTTCGTTTTACCGATAGTTTCGGCAATTAGTACTTTTAAGTTCTGAGCCACAAACACCGGTGGTTTATTACCTTCACCGTACGGCTCAAGTTTTTGCAGATCCGTAAATAATTCCCGCGTCATTTTTTCGAGCGGTAGCACAAAATCAATATCCGTAACCGGCTTTGGCGCCTCCGCTCCAAAATATTCCTTGCCGTACTTTACCACCTTAGTTTGAAATTCCTTCAGGAGTTCCTCACTTTCGATCGACAATCCACATGCTTGAGGGTGGCCGCCAGCTTTAATGAATATGTCGCCACAGCTTCGCATAGCCTCAACCAAATTCAAACCACCAACACTTCGGCCAGAACCAACATATTTATCGCCAACCTTAGTGAGGGCAAAAGCTGGGACGCCAAAAGTTGAAACCAATTTTCCTGCCACCAGTCCAACAATCCCCGGATTCCAACTATCGTTCCAAACAACTAAAATCGGCTCGGATGATTTCCGATCTTCAACCATTTTTTTCGCTTCCGCTGCCGCTGCTCTTGAAATTGTTTGCCGATCTCGGTTAAGGAGTTCTAGTTCACCTGCAAATTTTTCAGCGTCAATTATATTCGTAGCCGATAGCGCGTTAAAACCAACACTCGCGTGTTTAATTCGTCCGGCGGCATTGATACGCGGACCGATCTGAAAACCTATCGTTTGCGTATCAACCTGACCTTGTTCAGAACCGGCAAAATGCATTATTTGTTGAATTCCCAACCTTCGCGTTTTATTCAAAACTTTAAGCCCAAATTTTTCTAAGACTCGATTTTCGCCGTGGAGAGGCATCACGTCCGTTACCGTTGCGATAGCCACTAAATCTAAAAACCATTTTTCATAACCCTCGGGTAAATCAGCCCCACGTTTTCGAGCTTCGATAATAAGCGCACTCACAAATTTAAAAGCCACTCCAGTTCCGCACAGATGTTTGTTTGGGTAGGTCTCTCCCGGCGCCAGCGGGTGAATAATATAAGCGTGCGTTGGCAAACGAACACCGAGCTGGTGGTGATCGCAAATAATTACGTCGATACCCGCGTCCTTCGCTAAATCAAATTCGTCAGCGTTTGCGATCCCACAGTCAACCGTAACGATGAGTTGAACACCATTCGCAATAAACTTCTCAACTGTGTGCTTAGCTACGCCGTAACCATCCTTTTCTCGATCCGGTAAAAAGACCGACAAATCGAGCTTAAAATTCAGCTTCTCCGCAACCTCGGTTATTGCTGTAAAAAGCAGTGTGGCCCCAGACATGCCGTCGGCATCGTAGTCGCCGTGAATAACAATCTTTTCACCTTGTTCCAGCGCCAAAAATAACCGGTCTACCGCTTCCTGCATTCGTGTAAACAAAAATGGGTCATGAGTACCCGTTTCCCAATCTGGATTCAAAAAAGAGGCACGGTCTTCGTCCTTGATTCCGCGATTATTTAAAAGCGTCTCAACAACATCCGCCACCTCCCCCTCATGTTTAATATTCCAATTATATTTCATTTTAAAAAGGTAAGCTGAACGCAAAAATCATTGAAAGAATGACTATTACTGAAACAATAGCCCAGAATTTATTAACTTTTTTACTTTTTGATTTCATACTAGGTCATTATAACATAGTTAGCTGCCCCGTTGACAATCGAGCATTAGTTTGCTACTTTTCTGAGTCTACATAGGAGAAATGATGACAAAAATTGATTTAGAGTTCGTACATACTTTCTTTTTAGAAATTGTTCTTCCCTGGAAGGTAAGTCAGAGTCCAGTCGATAGATCTGATCTACATAATTCCGTGACGCTTTTGCAAATGAGTAACGCTAAATCGTTGCTTGAGGTCCATATTTATCGTCGCCCGGACACCTTCGCAATTACCAAGATAAGTTTTGATATCTTAAGTCCAGTTCGCCGAAAGTACTACTTGCGGATGTCAGTCGGTGCAGTCGGTTGGACCTTGGCGATCTTCGGAACGCACAATTTAAGTGCTGGCTTAAAGACACTGAAGCGTGGTAAACGCTTAAATCCAGGGTCAGTTTTCCTAAATACTGACAAACTTAGCCTTGAACAAGTCATTCTCGACATCTTGCCGATGTACGCAAAGTAATATTCGACCTCGTTAACGTTCATTTTCTGCAGTTCGAGCTGCAGTTTTTTTATGATAAAACAGGCATTATGATCCGTACCCCAAAAAGTGGACACGAATAAAAAACCTAGACAGCAGTTAAAAGATGATTCCTGTAATTTACAGGGGTCATCTTTTTTAGGTTCCACTGCTGTCGTTCATTAT
>Ga0210005_1001395_pt1 | contig 15497 bp, 17 predicted proteins | sample CryGey02umfilter_3_FD_183961 | JGI IMG/M metagenome (GOLD analysis project Ga0210005, IMG submission 183961) | Groundwater microbial communities from aquifer in Utah, USA - Crystal Geyser 4/9/14 0.2 um filter (SPAdes) (version 3) | ecosystem: Environmental > Aquatic > Deep subsurface >... | reverse complement strand
GGATAGCGTATCAAATGATTTTTAGTTTGAGAAAATAATCATGCATAAAGTTTTTCGATACGGAAAAGGAAGAAATTGATATCGCGGACACCGCGAAGGAGGGATCGGAATCCTTTGAGTTTTGCATTGAAAGATTCGGCAGAAGCGTTTGTTTCTCTGTTGTGAAAGTAGTTCAGTATTACTCCTTCGTGAGTAGCGATAGTGTTAGCTGCTGATTCAAGGTCTGGCAAATTCGATTTACTTACTTTCTTGTACCACTGTTGTAATCTCTCCTTCCCCTGTTCTCTCGTGCTACTGCTTTCGAATATTCCTCTGAAATACATCGAAAGATCGTAAGCCTTCTTTAGCTCCGGGAAATGCTCGCATAACACTTCTGCTCTTTCTCTCTGCGAATCTGTCCACTTTGTTTGCGGCTTGAAGAGTAGGTATCTACCTCTGGCAAGAAGCTGCTTCTTTGTATCCCCATTTGAATATACGGGAGCTGTGTATTTCCCACCTCGTTTCTTGGCTTCAGCAACCAGCATATTGTATTCATCAATAGCTTCTCTCCTCAACTTGGTACGTATGTCTTGGACCCCTTCGGTTACTATCTTCTGGAAATGGAATCTGTCAGCTGTCCGTACTGCAAAAGGGAATGAAGTTCTGCATATCCAATCCATAGTATTTGCCAGATCAAGCGTGATCTCCTCTACTGTCAAACATATTTCAACGGGTACTTCCTCAAGTGCTGTATTCACAATCTCCGCCTTTGTCCCTTTGATGAGAGCGGCAAGACATCCTTTCCGACCTTTCTTCTCCTTGTTAGTGATAACTGTATACAGTTCCCCGTTACTGAGTGCAACTTCATCTATACTCATCCTCTTACCGAAGTTTTCAGGATAAATCAGTGCAACTTCATCAGGGAACTGCTCTACCCAGTCATAGAAATCAGATAAGTGTTCCTTGTACTGTTTCTGCAATGTCGCAGTCTTCAATTTATTCCGATACGCTATTGAGCTAATTGCAACAGGTTCAGTCTCGATAGAATACTTTTAAAAAAGAGGCGAATTCCTTCTCCAGTTTCGTGTTCTGAGCACATATGCCAATCTCTCGTTTCAGCATCTTATCGACGCCTTCAAACTTCCAACATCTCCTTTTCATAACAATCTCTCCTTTTCTCCCGCGTATCGGGAAATCGTTTATGGTTAACGGCTTCAAGACTGTGTTGGTTACCTTTTTGCCTCTATACATCTCAGGAAGCTCGGGAATAACATTCTTCTCGACAAGTACTATCCGAAACATGTCCTTTCCCTTCTTGAAACTCTCAACATCAAACCACTCCTCAAGTCCTTCAGGCAGTATTGCCCACAGCAATTCATTACTAACATTCACAGGCTTTTTGTTTTAGTGAATATTCATTCACCAATTTAGCCTATTTTATTTTCTCAAACCATTTTTACGTTGATCCTCTACTGTCTACAGTTTACAGTCTACAGTTTACAGTCTACAGTTTACAGTCTACAGTTTACTCTCTAGTACAATAGTCACAGGCCCATCATTAATGAGCTCTACTTCCATCATAGCAGCAAAGACACCTTTTTCGACCCGAATCCCTTCTGCTGCACAAGCCTCACAAAACTCCTCATACATTTTGTTAGCCATCTCAGGTGGAGCCGCGCCGAGGAAACTCGGACGATTCCCCTTCTTGGTATCGGCAAAAAGCGTGAACTGGGAAACAACGAGTAGCGATCCACCGACCTCTTTTATAGACAAATTGAATTTCCCATCCGCATCGGAAAAAACACGCATATTGACAATCTTCCTCACCAAATACTCGATGTCGTCACGCGAATCTTCATGCCCAACGCCAAGAAGCACCAAAAAACCACTATCAATACTGGAAATGACATCCCCACCAACTTTGACAGAAGCTCTACTGACTCTTTGCAAAACAGCTTTCATAAAAACTAGGCATTAGCAGGAGGAGTCTGACTACCGGCTTCTTTCTGTTTGTTTCTAAAATCCAGAACTGCATTCTGAAAAACCTTCAAGAAGGATTCTGCAGTTCTATGAGTCATATTGACGCGCTGCAACACTTTAACAACTTTCTCAGCACCACCGGGGATCAAATAACCAAAATCAACAACAACCTCATTAGTAGAGACGTTTACAGAGACAGCATTAGAGTAAATACCTGCCTGTGCATCTTCTGTAACTACAACTTTAACCTGTCCTTGCTGTGCTTTTTGATCAGCCATTTTTATAAAAATTAAGAAATATTACACTTTGCATTTAAGCACAAATTCGAAGAAATTACCACCACCACGAAAACAGTGAAGCTTCTAATTAATTACTGAACAATCATCAAGAAGCCAATTGCCCGCATGCCGCATCAATCCCCTGACCAAGACTCACTCTAACAGTTATAGGCACATTATATGTCTCAACAATTCTCTTGAACTCATCTATGGAATCCTGAGCAGATCGCTTAAATCTATTTCCCTTAGTGAAATTATAAGGAATAAGGTTTACATGACATAGCTGCCCTTTACACAGTTTTCCTAATTCGTGAGCCAAAGAAACATCGTCGTTGATTCCAGCAAGCATGACGTATTCATAAGAGACACGCCTATGAGTTTCTTTTGTGTATTCGGAGACAGCACTCATAAGATCATCGAGAGGGTACTTAGCTGCAATAGGCATCAATTTCTCGCGCAATTTTTGGATTGGAGAATGCAGTGATATTGCCAAATTGACCTGTAAACCCTCGTCAGCCAACTTAAGAATACCGGACACGACACCTGCTGTAGACAAAGTCATATTCCGTGCACCAAGACCAAGTGCCCTCGAATCATTAAGGTGCCTTACCGCCCTCATAACATTATCATAATTATTAAAAGGCTCACCCATACCCATAAAAACGACATTCGTAATCTCCTCCCCATAATCCTTGAGGTCCAAAACAAAGAATAGAACTTGATCGGCAATCTCTTCATAAGTCAGATTACGAGTAAATCCCATTTTCCCGGTAGCACAGAATTTGCAGCCGACAGCGCATCCAACCTGACTTGAGACACAAACGGTTCTTCTTCCATCATCAAAACGCATCAAAACAGCCTCGATTTTCTTCCCATCCTTCTTGCATCGAAGAAGCACCTTCCGCACAGATCCATCAGGAGCAAGGGAGACTTCTTTTTCTTCAATAGACAAAACAGGCAATTGAGCTTTTAGGACTTCGCGGAGCGAAACTGGCAGATTACTCATATCCTCATAATTCGTGGCACCACGTTTGCAAACATCACGCAGAAGCTGATCAGCACGAAACGCAGGATGTCCCGCCTCCGCAAAAAACTGTTTCAAATCGTCATGGTCCCTCATAATTTGTCATTACCTTATAACATAGATAATCCTACCTCATACCTGTTGTTTTATAAACATAAAATCTTTTGTAAAAGAGGGGTATCAGTTTTCAGGGCTGGCACCCTTGAAAAACCAATGGAAGTAAGGAGAAAATAAGAACCTTTACCATGTTACCACTCTACAAACATGAAGATTTTAATCATCACTCTGGACAAGGTAAAAACAAAAACATTGAAACAAGAGATGCTTCAGCTTGGCATCAAAACACGAATCATCACACCTCAAGAAACGGATGAAGCATGGATAACGCAATACAGGATGGTGTACATCCACGCATCAATCTCGGGAGAAAATTACGAACACAGTATTAGGGCAGTACGTCACTTAAGCTGGGACATACCGTTTATACTACACAGCATACCGACTCAAGAGATACACAATGCATTCCTGATCCCGGCAACTAGTAATGCATTTACGCTGGCACAAACAATACGCGATATCGCAAAACGACCACGCGAGAACAAAATCACAAAGATCAAATACAAAGACCTCACTCTCGACCCTGACCGCAGAACCATACGGCGCGAATCGAAAGAAGAAAAATTAAGAAACAAAGAGTTCAATATAATAGAGATCCTCATGATGAATCCGGGCAGAACAGTAACAAAGACAGAGTTAACGGAAATACTTTGGGACAGAAACACAACAATGCTTAGCAACACTCTGCAGGTACACATGTCCAGCCTAAGGCGCAAGATAGACAAAGGATTTCACAAAAAACTGATTCACACCGTTCCATGCGTAGGCTATAGACTGGAAGAATAGATATCATCAGAAAACGTACTACACCCTAAAAAAAAGACATGCACAACTCTTTACTCGCATAATATATGTGTGCTAAATTACGAGTCGCCACTCTAAGTACCACTTAAAACAAAATAAATATGAATACTCCCAACTTCACAGTCAATTTAAACGCATCGGCTGCAGACGTTAAGCTCAAGGAACTTGTTGAGAACTTGCTTATCGTTTTAAACGATAAAGAGAAACACATTATCGAGAAACGTTTCGCACTTAACCATAATAAGAAACAAACGCTGGAGGAAATCGGGCAGAAATTTGCCGTGACTAGAGAGCGCATAAGACAGATCGAAAAAAACGCACTCAAGAAACTGGCGCGAAATGCTCAAAACACAAACCTGAGAATCCTTAATGAATATGCAAAGACCGTCATCAGAAAAAACGCCGGCATCATTACCGAAGAAAAACTGATAGCAACAATAATCAACTCTCTACAAAACATCTCAGCAACGGAAGTAAACGAACTCAAATTAGCACTAACACTTGATCCGGAACTGGACAAAATCTCGAACACAATAAATTACGAACCAAACTGGAGACTCAAGGAAATACCTTTTCAATTGGTAAAAGGTATTACTCAGCTGGGACTCAAAGTCTTAAACGAAAAAGGAGACGTGATAACTCCGGAGTCACTTGCCGCTAAGGTACTGGAAAAGATGGGAGAGAAACACGATCCTCAGCTAATCATTAGCACAGTACAGATCGACAAACGCATCAAAGCTACTGACAAGGGTGTTGGTCTACGCACATGGCGTCACATCAACCCACGCACTCTGCGCGACAAGATCAATTTCATACTGGAGAAGGAAGAGAGACCTCTGCATTTCGTGAAGATCGCTAACCTTATCAGCGAAGCTCGATTCGATAATAAGATTGTCAACACTCAAGCGGTACACAACGAACTGATTAGAAATAGAGACTTCATTTTAATAGGTCGTGGTATCTACGCTCTATCTCATTGGGGATACAAATCTGGCACAGTCTCCGAAATCATCGAGAAGATCCTTGAAGGTGGCAAAACAATGACGCGTGAGGAGATCATCAAGTCAGTCCTCAAACAGAGACAAGTCAAAACAATCACAATCTACCTAAATCTAAAGAACAAACCTCAGTTCAAGAAGACGGGGAAAGATTCGTACACACTTGCATAATTATAGCCAAGCTCTAAAGCTCCTTAGATCTAGCATAAGCAGCCTTCACTGCTAATTTCAAGCTATTCCCCCAACCCTCACCAAGAACATTGAGTGCGGCCTGCGTGGTACCTCCTTTTGAAGCGACCTTGGAGATCATAACATCAAAATCCTCGCCATCGGCAGCTTTCAAAGCACCTGAAACAAGTCCGTGCAGAGCCTTTTTCACCAATGCCTCATCAAGTCCAAACTCTTTTCCGGATTCGAGCAAAGAATTCATAAACTCATACAAATAAGCAGGCCCACATCCTGTCAAAGCTGTCATTTTGTCGATCTCATCATCACTGTGGACTTCGATTTGGACGCCGAAACTTTCCAGAAATTCTCGTACAAAACGCCTATCGTCCTCGGTAGCAGCGCCGGATGGAGCCCATGCATTAACACTCTCCCCTACTAGCGCACCGAGATTAGGCATAACGCGCACAGACCTATCCGGTAAATCAGCCAAAGGAACTCCCGCCATTATCGAAATAACCAGCTTATCGCCAAAATCGAGATCCATAACACGATAAGTTTGCGGCTTAACTGCAAGCAAAACCATGTCGCTGCCCGATACAAGTTCCGAAGCACTCTCAGCAATAGCAATGCCCAGAGATTCTACTTTTTCTCGATTAACATCAAAACCAGAGATTTCAAATCCATCCAGAGACCTCACGATCGCACTTCCCATAACGCCACAACCGATTATTCCGATTTTCTTCACCATGATTCTACAGTTTACAGTCTACAGTCTACAGTCTACAGTTTACAGTCTACCTAACGGCATAATCAGACTCAACTTGCCACTTATAAGTAGTAAGCTCTCTTACGCCCATAGGCCCTCTGGCATGCAGTTTTTGAGTACTAATACCTATTTCCGCGCCAAGACCAAACACACCGCCATCGGTAAATCTGGTCGATGTATTGACATATACGACAGCCGCATCAACTCTCTCAAGAAACTCGCTCGCATGAGCTTTGTTATCAGTCAAAATAGACTCACTGTGCTTAGATGAATACCGAGTAATATGGTCAATCGCCTCGTCCAGATTCGAGACAATTCGCAGCGCCATCTGCATTGACAAATACTCCATACCAAAACTCTCATCAGTTGCCAGCTGCACAAGCTCTTGATTGTATTTGCCGGAAACAAACTCAAAAGAAGCGTCATCCGCATAGATCTTAACTTCGAATTTCTCAAGCTGAGGTAATACATTAGCGAGAAATTGCTGCATGATGTCCGCATGTATGATAAGTGTATCCAAAGCATTACAAACAGCAGGTCTATCTGTTTTAGCATTAACAACAACAGAAGCGGCACGATCTATATCTACCTCGGAATCAACATAAATATGCACGACCCCGGCACCGGTTTCAATGACAGGAACACGAGAATTTTCACGCACCATATCAATGAGAGATTGACCGCCTCTTGGGATAACGACATCAACATACTCGTCAGCATTAAGGAGTTGCTTCACGAGTTCACGATCTGTATCCAGCAAGGTAACACAGTCGACATCTAATCCCGCTTCGTAGAGGGCTTTATTGATAAGGTCATAAAGCACTTTATTAGTCTCATGCGCATCTGATCCACCACGCAATACAGCGACATTACCGGATTTCACACATAGAGCGGCAACATCGATAGTCACATTCGGCCTGGATTCATAAATCACTCCAACGACACCAAGAGGAACTGTTACCTTCTTGAGATGCAATCCTGATTCCACATTACGATCTTCCAAAACCAGACCAAGAGGATCAGACATGACTCTAATGTCTTCAAGACTTGCCGCCATAGCAAGAATACGATTCTCATCAAGCTTAAGCCGATCACGCATTGGATTCTCCGCACCAAGTCCTTCGATATCTTTCTTATTGCCTTCGATAATGATATCAACATTCCCTTCCAGCTGAGCTTTCAGCACTAACAAAAAATCATCTCTCTTACTGAGAGGCTCATTCTTTAGTTTCTGAGCAGCCTGTGCCGCATTTTGCAGTATTTCTATAAGCTCCATATTAATTAAGTTATTAAAAAGCTATTTCCTACTTCCTATTTCCTACCTCCTACAGCAGCAATATATTATCCACATGTATCACCTCTTTCTTGCCTCGCTTCTCCTTCCTATTAAGCTCGGTATAGAGCTCCTTGCTACCATAATTCACAATACCAACGGCAACAGTATCACCCTCCAAGTTATATACATCAACAGTATCTCTCTTTTCAAAATCCCCCTCAATAGATTTAATACCGGGGAGCAGTAAACTTTTCCTTTTTTGCAAAGCAACGGCCGCACCATCATCAACAATAATCTTGCCAAACGACAGCGCGCCGGCATGAAGCCACTTCTTGAACCCTTTCATCCCGCCTTTCTTCGCAAGAAAACGAGTACCAACAAAAGAATCGCCACGAATAGTGTCAGTCAAATTGTTTTTTTGTTTGCCGTTGATAATAAAAGCCTCAATACCAGCCTGCGTCGCCATCTTCATGGACTGAATCTTTGTAAGCATACCGCCCATACCGTGCTCGCTTATTGATGTGCCACACATATTAAGAACCTCTTCATCAATATTAGAAACTTCGGACACAACCTGTGCACAGGAATTCTTTTTTGGATCACAATCAAACAATCCCGAAATACTGGAACAAATAATAAGCTTATCAGCGTCCATCATTACAGCCATCAAGGCGGCAAGCTCATCATTATCACCAAAACGCAGCTCTTTATCAGCAATCACATCGTTTTCGTTTACAATTGGGACGATCCCATTGGCAAGAGCCTCGGTAACGACAGCTCGCATGGATACAAATCTCTTTCTATCTGAGAAATTCCCTCTTTCAAGCAGCACTTGAGCGACCTTATACCCCTCTTTCGCAAAAAAATCAGAATAATAATGCATCAACCTAGCTTGCCCAACAGAAGCAAGGACCTGCTTACGCAGCACTCTATCCTTGATAGTGTTGCCGGAAAACACTTCCAGCCCAGCCCCCATGGCACCACTGCTGACCAATATTATTTTCCATCCGTCCTTAGAAAGCTCGGAAATATCATGCGCATAACGCTTAAGTATATTTAGATCCAGCTGATCGTCATCATCCAAGAGAACCTGCGTACCAACTTTTACGACAACAACGCCCTTTGTGCGATTTTGTGACAAATGGTCAAAAACCGACTCCTTTGGAACACGCAACGACTTGCCAACTTTCTGCGCCTTGATTTTGCCTTGCCGAATATAGAGATACAACGTCCTAATCTGCAATCCAAGCCGATCCGCAGCCTCTTCGGCAGTAAAGAATTCACTATCGCTCATAGACGTCAGTTAATGATACGCCAACATCTTAGTGCTAAATAGTGATAAAAGTCAAGTGCTAAGAATCAAATCCTTCAGCCTTGGATACGTACTCTGCCAAATATGCTCCATAGCGTGCTCGACTATAATATCGCCTCCAAATAGATCCTTATATTTATCCGCATGATCTACAGGGATATACGGATCATCATCGGAATTGATCAGAGTAAGCTTACCCATTTTGCTTCCTGCGGACGAAGCGAGATCAGAGTTGTCAAAAAAAGGCTGCAGCACTTTCCACCCAACATTGTCAAAAGGGGCGGCCACCAAGAATGTCGCTTTAAAAGGCCCCTTATCCCAACCTCCCAAGAACCTTGGTATGAGAGCCGCGCCAAGACTATGCCCAACCAAAATAGTTTCATCAGGCTGGAGCCCCTCGAGAGAAGACTCAAGCGCACCATGCCACTTGTGATAATCCGGAACATTAGCCTGCCCAAAATCAGGAACTCTCACGACAAAACCTTCCTTCTCAAGCTCACCTCTCAGCCAAGGGAACCAATTGCTATCGGGCGCACATCCGTAACAATGACAGATCACTACATTTTTCATGAATCATAGAGTTACTATTTCTGCCACGCTTGTATTTTGTTGAAATTACGATCAAGGCCTTTGCCTTTCATATCATCGCTATACCCGAGAGTCATAGCGCAAACGACATCTTGATCATCACGCATACCAGCAGCAATCAAATCCTCCCTCTTGCATAACCTTGCATAACCGATGAAACAACTTGCAATCCCCTGCTCCCATGCATAGATAGCCATATTCTCAGATGCCAAACCGCAATCACAGGCCGCATAATCATCACCTTTTGGCATAAGAATAAGTATCACGCATGGAGCCCCATAGAAGACACTGTCCTCCTCTCCTTGAAGCCGGGCTTTGATACGATCCAAGCGCTCCTGAGAGCCAAAATACTCAATAGCATCCTCAGCTTCGGTTTTACTTTTTAAATAATTGCGCGCGGACGCACTAAGTCTATTGATGGCATCTCTATTTGTCAGTACGACAAAACTCCACGGCTGCGCATTGTAAGCGGAAGGAGCAAGACAACCAGCCTCTACAATAGTCTTGATCTGGTCTTCTGAGAGAGGATCGGGGCGATACGAACGGATAGAGCGCCTTTCGCGCATTAAATCCAGAATAGACATAGTGTTTTGATTTTAAATGATTACACAAAGCACTATACCAAAACACATCACGCTTTATAAGAGACCTCAGAGAAAACCGATGAACGATTTCAAAAAAACTCTCGCATTTGATTATATGATGGTAACACGCACTTTTCTACTTATTTTTTGTTTGGGCTTGGGTTTCGTCGCTAGCTTAAGCGGTCTTTCTTTGTTTTGTAAAACCCCTCTTGCGCCCAGCAATTAATTAGTGTAAAATTAGTACGAAATTATTAACCAACCTCGTATGTCTTCTATCACAGTTCATATCCCCGATGCCATCAAATCCTCTGCTCAAAGACAAGCCAAAAAGGATGGTGTAACTATTACTTTTATTATTACTCAAGCGCTGCAAGCTTATAATGATGGGAAAATGAAATTTGGCCTACTTAATGCTGATGATGAAATTACAGCTTCTTTTGATGTATCAACCATGGAAGGCAAAAAAGCTGCTTTGGCTAGTTTTGAAGCAATCAAATGATGAAAAAAATTATCCAACGTACTCGTAGGTTTGAAAAATCTTTCGTTAAGCTGAATGAAAAAACACGAAAGTTATTTATTAAGAAATTATCAAAATTCATTGATGACGAACTTGATTCTTCTCTGAATACTCATCGCTTAAAAGGCAAACGCAAAAATGAGTTTTCTTTTTCGGTTACAGGGGATATTCGAGCCATTTATCAAAAAGAAATAAGAAAAGACGTTGAAACTATTATTTTTACTTTTGTTGATATAGGGACTCATAATAGAGTTTATTAAGTCGGAAACGAAGATGGTGGGCGCTAAAGGAGTCGAACCTTTGACCTACTGGGTGTAAACCAGTCGCTCTAACCAACTGAGCTAAGCGCCCCCATGAAAAACACACGAGATACTTTTACCAAAAGCCAGAACAAAGATCAATAAAAATCTACACTATATGCCCAGACTTCTGACGGAACCATATAAAAGACATACATAATCTCGTTTTCAGAATCGTACTCAAAGCGTGCTTTCACGTACTGAGCTTGGTTCATATCAACCTGAGCGAGTAATTCGCCTGCAAACGAAACGGCATAAAGAGTCTCTTGAGCGTCGTCAGTAACGGAAGCAGTAAAGAGCACTTGCCTGTCATAATCTATCCCGGCGACAGCATCTCCATACTGCAAACCGCCAAGCTGTTGATACGTATCAACATCATAGTAATTCGACCCGACATAAACATATCCGTGCACCTGATCGATAAAGAAAGAGTAAGGGAAATTCTTTGTATCGTCACCCTTCTCTATATCAACAGAATTTACCAATTCGCCATCCTCATAGACATAAAAAGCGCCTGCCGACGACGCATATACAAACAATTTGCCGTTTTCTTCGTAAACGGAAGCCACCAAATTAGCAGGCCCACTCAGTCCGGGATAAGAATCTTTGCTATCAGCTAAATAATCATACACATTTATGACATCGAGAACCTCGCCGGACTGTGCGTCCATCGACACAACGACATTTTGCTCGGGGATCGAGACATAAATGATATCCGTTGAGTGATCGTAACTCATAGAACCTATCCCGTCAGTAGAACCATCAGAGACTCCGAGATCATAAGTATTGATAATCTCATCGGAATCGGGATCCACAACTTTGATCGAACTACTAAGGAAGTCATAAACAAAAATCTCATCAAGACTCTCGCTGTACGCGACCCCAAGAGGCCAGACAAACCCTTCGATATTAACAAAATCGCCTGTATCGACATCAATATGCATTAGAGAGTTGCCACCAAGCCTATTCGTGACATAAAGCCCTGCACCTGGCACAAAAACACCATCCTCAGCGGAACTACCGGCTTTGATAACAGCCATCTCTTCACCGGAAGCAAGATCAATACGACTAGCCGAATTATCACTGTTATTAGTCACATAAACCTCGTGATTAACGGCATCGATATCCATGCTCGTATGATGGTGAGACATTTCCAGGGTATGTAGAAGCTGTTTATTCTCAGCATCGACAATCGCAATACCACCAAGAAAGTTCCCATATCCATCGTAGTCGAGACCGTTCTCGGTCATGATAACAACATACTCTCCGTCACTCTCGATATCTCGTGTGTCGGGAAGACCTGTCGCTATGGCAAGAGGCTTTTTGTCCAAAGCACTCAAATCATAAACAAAAATTTCTCCATCATCTTTGGTCATACCCCATATCTCATTTCGATTTTCAAGATACACTAGATCTCTAAATTCAGATGCGCTCTTAAAGGATCCGCCGTCACTGACAGAAAGATCCGCGCCAATCATCTGAATAGAGTACCCCTCGCCCTGTTCGAATGAAACAGCAAGAACAGATCCGTCGGATTTCGCGAACATATGCGGCTTAACCAAAGCCACCTGACCTATGCGCTCAAAAGACGCCAAATCATAAATAACTTGGATACCTGCTTCGATATTGGGAAAAGAAACCCATCCCGCATCATAATTCGCAAAAGCACCATCGGCATAAGTCCTGGATTTAAAATGCATTTGATCTTGGATCTCAAGAGTCTCTCCATCAATTCTCACAACATCATCATCGGAAACGACTAGAAGCACACCATTACCACAAAAAGCCTTCTTAATCTCAAAATCACCTACCCCCATCCCAGTATCAACATAAGAGACAACCTCATCATCACGAAAAACGGCAACATCAGGAGTCAGAATGCCTGCAATATATCCTTGCTGCAGAGAATCATCAAAACACACACTGTGCGTCTTTAATGTATTGCCATCAGGAAATCCAAGGTAGTCATTCATACTATAGATAGATGCTTCGCCAAAAGACATCGACTCAAACTCATAAGAAGCAGGTGAAGAGCAGCTGCTGATAAAAACAACTGAAATCAATACGGATGACAAAAACTTGAGTTTTATATCTCAAAACGGTTAATGATACAAATCTGGTGCCCAGGAGAGGACTTGAACCTCCACCCACAAAATAGTGTGGACTAGCCCCTCAAGCTAGCGTGTCTACCAATTTCACCACCTGGGCATAAGTTTTCAAAATCGGAACTATTAAACCATTTTTCACTCAGGAGATCTAACCAAAAATTCTGCAGACTCAAAGAGTCGAAGCCATGACCGAGCCAATACATCAAAATTTTATTTCGTCTGCCCCAGAGTCACCTTCACCTCTATCGCTTTGCCATCTCTCCAAACCTTGAGAGTGACTTCATCTCCAATACTGTGAGTATAAAGCACATCATTCAGTTGATTATCCTCATCGATAACAATTCCATCAATCTCCAAAATAATATCTCTGGCTTGCAAACCAGCGTCATCAGCAGGGCTACCGGCAACAACGGCAGGCTCTCCTGAGGCAGGATCACCGACCAAGGCGGCTCCATAATCAACGCCCAGATCAAGCCTCTGATCGGCTTCCGCATTAACCATCACATACATAACTCCAAGATAAGGATAAGCTATATAACCGTACTGATTATAAGCGTTTACTATTTGAACAATGTCATTTACGGGTATGGCGAAACCTATGCCCTCGGCATCAGCATCAACAGCGGTATTAATACCAATGACCTTGCCTGATAGATCGACTAGCGGCCCTCCACTATTCCCAGGATTGATCGCGGCATCTGTCTGAATAAGCCCGTCAAGCTCGGAAGTCGCTCGGCCGAAAGAGTCGGAAGCGATAATCTCGCGGCCTGTAGCGCTAACTATGCCGGCAGTTGTAGTGTTGTCGTATTCGGCAAAAGCGTTGCCGATAGCCATAACCATCTGTCCGACTTTTATTGCGTCAGAGTCGCCAAACTGCAGATAAGGGAATTTCCCGATCATTGCGTATCCTTCGTCCTCTTCGCTTGCAACCAGTTTAAAAATCGCCAAATCATTATTCTCATCAATGTCCAAGATCTCGACGTCAAACTGTAGTCCATCGGATGTATAAGCGACATACTGCAAACTCTGATCTTCAATAACGTGCTTATTCGTGATAGCAAGCCCGTCAGCATTAATCAGGAATCCTGTGCCACCTCCAACTTCCTGCAAATTCTCTTCACCGGCAACATCGTAAGACTGATAATAGTAATCGAGAGGCCCCCAGAAATATTGGTTGTAATAAGCTGTCAGATCTTGCATTGCGATAATGCTCACGACAGCGGGAGATGCTGTCTCGTAAGCACTAATTAGCTTGGACTCTTCCGTATAGACTTCGGAGACTACAACAGACTCTGTTTCGGCATTAAGATCGAGGACGTCACTGGTCAGTAAATACATGCTTGTTCCGGCGCCGGAAACAGCACCCACGACGAGACTTACAAGCATTGCGACAACAACATTTTTACCTTGAGCCATAATATGATTGGATTAAATTTACGCCAAAAAATTATATTACTTTGCAGCGATAAAAACAACGTTGAAAAATTCCAAAAGAGGATTAGAATAAAGCGTGCCGCCTACCCAATTTAAACTTGCCGGAAAAGACACGCATCAGAACAGAAATAAAACAAAAGAGGCAAAGCCTAGGTAGGCTTAGGAAAAGCATTTTGGACAGAAAGATAAGGGCTCAGATCGAAAGATACGAGCCGTTTTTGAGTGCGCGCACAGTCTTGCTGTACGCATCGATGAATGACGAAATAGACACGCTCAAACTGATTAAGAAACACCACGCCACGAAGAGGATACTTTTGCCAACCGTATGCACCGACACAAGCTCACTCAAGCTATACGAGCTGACAGACATGACTAGTCTCAAGGCAGGCTACCAAGGGATCTTGGAGATACCGCATTGCGAAGCTACGGAGAGAACCCACGAGGATATTGACCTCTGCATAGTGCCGGGACTCGCATTCGACAATAGAGGCCACCGAATCGGATACGGCAAAGGATTTTACGACGGACTCCTGAGCAAGGTAGCAGCGCCCAAGGTCGCCCTCGCATACGATTTTCAAGTAGTGGAGGAAGTGCCAAAAGAAGACCACGACATACCTGTAAATAGCATCATCACCCCCTCGGAGATTATAGAATGCAAATCCTAACCTGCTCGAAGAGCTCCACCCCTACACCCTACCCCCTACACCCTACACCCTACACCCTATACCCTAACCCCTAAAAAAATGCCCTCAGTATCAAAAGCCCAGATCCAAGCACAAGACGACGCGGTCTACCAAGCAATCATCGGAGAAGAGAAGAGACAAAAAGAAGGCCTGGAGCTGATAGCATCTGAGAACTACGTCTCCCCTGCTATATTGGAAGCTTTGGGAAGCGTATTTACCAACAAGTATTCGGAAGGATATCCGGGGAAGCGTTACTACGGAGGACAAACTTTCACAGACCAGGTCGAAGCTCTGGCAATCGAGAGGGCAAAGAAGATTTTTGGAGCTGACCACGTCAACGTACAACCATTATCGGGAGCACCTGCAAACGTCGCCGCTTACTTCGCGGTCTTGGAACCGGGAGATACAGTCCTCGGCATGGATCTGTCTCACGGAGGACATCTGACTCATGGACATCCTGTCACCTACATCGCCAAGCTTTACAATTTCATCAGGTACAAAACGACAGCGGAAGGTCTCATAGACTACGAAGAGATCGAGAGGATGGCGCGTGAACACAAGCCGAAACTGATCCTAGTCGGA
>Ga0210005_1001391_pt1 | contig 15543 bp, 8 predicted proteins | sample CryGey02umfilter_3_FD_183961 | JGI IMG/M metagenome (GOLD analysis project Ga0210005, IMG submission 183961) | Groundwater microbial communities from aquifer in Utah, USA - Crystal Geyser 4/9/14 0.2 um filter (SPAdes) (version 3) | ecosystem: Environmental > Aquatic > Deep subsurface >... | reverse complement strand
ATTGAAACTTTGATTTTAACTTTCTTCTTTCGTTACATGTACGAATTGGTTGAAAAAGGACATATTTTTATTGCAACACCTCCACTTTATTTGGTGAAAAAAGGGAAAGAACAACGTTATTGTTGGAGCGAAGAAGATAGAGAAAGAAATGTTAGTGAATTAGGTGCAGGAAAAGAAGCTAGCGTTCATGTTCAACGATACAAAGGTTTGGGAGAAATGAATGCAGAACAATTATGGTCAACCACCATGAATCCTGAATTTAGAACTTTACGACAAATTACCATCGATAGTGCTGCTTCTGCCGATCATACTTTCTCTATGTTGATGGGTGATGATGTTCCCCCTCGAAGACAATTTATTGAGGATAATGCTAAATATGCAAAAATTGACACCTAATCAATTGTGAAATATAAAAGATAAAAAAGCCCATCATTTGATGGACTTTTTTATAACTAAAGATTTTTAGAACTTATACCGATTAAACAAACAATATTATATGTTTGTTGGATGTTATTGTTACTATTTAAACCGAGCTGTACTTTTAATTCCTCCAAAAGGATTGGGATAAACATAACGCAACGAAAATTCATAAGCACCATTTTTATTGGTCGCATTACTTAATGAGGAGGTATTGATGTCGTAACTAAAACCAAAAGTATAGTTATCATATTGCATGATTAAAGCTAAAATTACAGCATCATTCCATCGGTAAAAAGCACCTCCACCAATTGCCATTCCTTTATTGTTTTTCGTGTATTTTGATGCTTGTTTAAGCATGTATAAAACATCAGAACCAAAAAATATTTCATTAATAGAACCTTGTTGGGAATAATATAAATAAGGTAAAATGGAAAATCTAGGATTTAGTCCAACAATAGCATTTCCATGCCAAATAAAACGATAATGCAATTGATCTGGTACTAAACTTTGAGTTTCAAAATCGGGTTTAGTAAGATGATGGAGTGAAACTCCACTAGTTAATAACAAGTTATTTCCAGAAAGATATTTCTCATTATTTCGATACGTCCAAACTAAACCTGAAGTGTAGTCGGTGGCACCAAAAGAAAAGCCATTAAATTCGCTTCCTTCACCAGTTTCAAAAGCCTGATTGTATTCGTATCCATCAAATTGATTTCCCCAAGTTAAGTTATCAATATTAGCAGAGCGTTGAAAATATCCTCCTTGAATACCTAAACCTAAGGTATTTTTAGCATTCAAATTTACATGATAAGCAATGCTTAAATTTACTTGAGTAGTTTTCATGAGAGAAGCACCCGCCTTATCATTAAACATATAAATTCCGCCAGCAAAATATCCAAAATTATTAGTACGAGTTGTTGGGTTTTTTAAATTCATATCTACAGCCGCCATCATTGTTACATAAGGTTCGCTGATACTTCCCCATTGAGTTCGGTAATTTAAAATTCCTCTCATCGTATATTCTGCACCTGCATTGGCTGGATTAACCAACAAAGGAGTCATGTTGGTTTGTGCCAAATGAATATCTTGTGCATACATTTTGGGTAATGTAAGGAAAATTAGGATGAGAATAAAGTTATGTTTTAGTTTCATATTTTATTTGAATAAGGTTACATTTCCTTTTAAACCAACTTCTTCTCCATTTACTAATGTGGCTTCAACTGTAAAGGTATAAACACCAGTATTTAAATCACTTCCTTTATTTGTTCCATCCCAGCAACCTCCAACATCGTTAGATTCATAAATTAATTCTCCCCATCTAGAATATACTCTAAATAAAACTTTTTCTAAACAATTATTATACACTTTTAGACAATCGTTATTTCCATCTCCATTTGGAGAAAATGAATTAGGAACAAATAAATCTCCACATATTTGATCTACATAAATTGTTACACAACTGGAGTTGATACACTCATTTTCGGTAGTAGAAACACAATAAGTGGTTGTTTCGTTGGGAGTAGCGATTGGATTAACACATGTTGAACAAGATAATCCTGTTGGTGGTAACCAATTAAAAGGACCAACACCTTGTGCAAAAATGGTGGCACTTTGTCCTAAAATAATATTAGTATCATTATATGCAGTGATAATTGGTAAGGGGGTTACAGCAATTGTATAGTTAGTACTATCTAAACAACCATTACTATTTACAATAACAGTATAGGTTGTAGTATCGTTTGGCATTACTGTAATATTCGCAGTAGTATCGGAAGTGCTCCAAATAAAAGAATTTCCACCTGAAGCACTTAACGTGGTTGATTCTCCAAAACAAATGGTGTTAGTTCCAGCAATCAATGCTATTGGTTGTGGTAAAACAGTAACCGTAACTTGAGATGAATCTAAACAACCATTATTATCTATTCCTACAACAGAAAAGCTGGTGGTGATAATGGGAGAAACATTGATTGATGAAGTGGTTGCAGAGGTATTCCAAATATAGTTGTTAGCACCTATTGCCGTTAAATTAGTTGATAATCCTTCACAAATAGTTGTATTCCCATTAATAGTAATGATAGGTAAAGGATTAACAACTACAGTATAGTTAGCACTATCTACACAATTGTTGGTATTTGTAACAATAACTTGATAAGTTGAAGTTGAACTTGGGTTGATATTAATTGAATCTAATACGCTTCCATTATCCCATAGGTAAGAACCACCGCCCGTTGCCAACAAAGTAGTTGATTCGCCATTGCAAATGGTATCGTTTCCAGAAATAGTGATGATTGGTAAAGGGTTTACGGTAATGTTGTGATAAGCAGTATCAACACATCCCCCAACATTTACAATAACCGAATAATTAGTTGTTACAGCTGGAGAAATGTTAATGGAAGAAGTTGCCGCCCCATTGCTCCATTGGTAAGTTCCACCTCCAGTTGCTGTTAAAGTTGTAGCAGTTCCAAAACAAATGGAGTCGTTTCCAGTGATGGTTGCAGTTGGGTTGGGAACTACTTGTATCAAAACACTGGTAGAATCAATACATCCATTTCCATTCGTTACAGCAACAGAGTAGTTGGTGTTAATCAATGGAGAAACACTTATTAAAGAGGTTGTTGCTCCAGTACTCCAACTATAAGAAGAACCGCCACTAGCTAAAAGTGAAGTAGCATTACCTTGGCAAATAATGGTTGAACCCGAAATTAAGGCTATCGGATTTGTATTTACGATAACATTTATTGTTGATGAATCGACACAAGTGTTAGCATCGGTAACTACAACAGTATAAGTTGAATTATTAGTAGGTGATACAACAATTGAATTAGTAGAACTTCCTGTATTCCATAGATAAGAACCACCTCCAGTAGCTGTTAATGTGGCTGATTGTCCATCACAAATGGTGTCGTTACCAGTAATCGTTACTATTGGCAAAGGGTTTACAGTTACTAATTGAGTTGTAGAATCTTTACATCCTCCTAAATCAACAACCACACTATAGGTGGTATTATTTGTTGGAGTTACATTGATTGAAGCTGAAGTATTTCCATTGTTCCATAAATAAGTTCCGCCACCAGATGCAGTTAATGTTGTTGAGTTACCATAACAAACGGTATTAATTCCATTAATCGAAGCAGTTGGGTTGGCAACAACTTGAATATAAATGCTAGATGTATCCGAACAGCCATTAGCATTTGTTCCGGTAACCAAATAAGTAGTGTCTGCTATTGGTGAAACAGAAATACTTGATAAAACACTTCCATTGTTCCATACATACGAATTTCCACCTGTAGCAGTTAATGTAGTAGATCCACCTTGGCAAATGATATTATTTCCTAAAATATTGATGATTGGTAAAGGATTAACCACAACGCTAGTTGTAGAGGAATCAATACATCCATTAACATCTGTAACAACAACGCTATAAGTTGAAGTTGAAGTTGGGGAAACGATGGTGGAATTCACCAAACTTCCTGTATTCCAATTGTACGAAACTCCACCAGAAGCAATTAGGGTATCAGCATTACCGATACAAATAGGATTGTTTCCACTAATAGTTATAGATGGTAAAGGATTAACCGTAACAGGGAAATTGGCAGTATCTAAACATCCACCAACATCAACAATAACAGAATAAATGGTATTTGCTGTAGGATTTACCACTAATGAATCTAATGTTGAATTATCATTCCAAGTATATGTTCCTCCACCTGTTGCCTGTAATGTGAGGTTGTCTCCATTACAAATGGAAGTGGAGTTTGCAGTAATATTTGCAGTTGGGTTAGCAACGAGTTGAACAGTAACGGTATCAGCACCAACACATCCATTGATGTCTGTTCCAACAACATAATAACTGGTAGGAATAGCAGGAGTTACATTAATTGGATTACTTGTACTACCTGAATCCCAAACATAAGTGCTTGCTCCAGAAGCAGTAAGAGTTGCAGTTGAACCATTACATACGACTACTGGATTTCCATTGTTGATTAAAACTGTTGGTGGAGGATTAACAGTAATTGTTTTAGTAAGAGTTTGTTTATTGCCGCAAACACCCTCAACTGTTAATGTGTATGTAGTTGTCGTTGATGGAGTTACAGTGATATTTTGTGTAGTTTCTCCTCCAGGCATCCACAAGTAAGAGGAAGATAAAGCGGGGCCATAAAGCGTAGTGGAATCTCCAAAACAAAGAGATGGTTTTAGCGTAACAATATCTGGGAAAAGAATACCTGAATTGGCGGTAATGGTATAATTACAAATGTCTCCAGCAAAACCATCAATCATCAAAAAGTAATCGTTACCAATAATTAAATTGTTAGCGGTTATTGTAAATCCAGTAGAACTTTCTTCAAAATTCGAAACAGGGGTAAAATTACAGCAACTCGTGGCAGCTTCAAAAATTTGCATTTGAATTCCACCCGAAGGATAATTTCCTATCCAACAATCGCCTATGGCAACATTTAATATTGCGGTGGTATTTCCTGCAGTAAAACGTATCCAGGAGTTGTTGTTAATTTGAACATCAAAAGCTGAAGAGCCTGTTCCCCAAGGTCCTGCTTGTCCAAAAATTCCTCCTGTATTTGTACCTGGGGTGTAGGTGTAAGTGGGAGGATTGTTTTGTTCTGCATCTCCTCTCATGTTACAAGGTCTGTCTGGAGTGTAAGCAGCACTAGTTGAACCACTATATCCATTCAAATCACATATATATAGTGCCGTAGAGCAAAAATCATTTATAGGGGAAGAAACACAAAAGCCGAAATTTCCAGAAGTTGTTCCAAAACCCCAATAACGAATGTAGTAAGTTGTTCCAGAAATTAATCCAGTTTGAGAAATAAAAGGTTTAAAATCATTAGATGTTCCTGGGTAATTGTTATCATCAGAACATGCAATTTGAGTTAGAGTCCCACAAGTTCCACTATATAATGCCATAACACCATCATTAATTCCATAATTTGGCTCTGTAGTAATCGTAATTTGTCCATTTGCTGGAGCAATAACACTAAACCAAATATCGGCACTTCCTGCACTAAAACCACCTTGCTGAGGAGCACCACCACCCACACAAGCTGAAGGGGTTGGAGCTCCCATTGAGGCTGTTGCTCCAACTGTTGAGAATTGCAAAAAATTACAATCGGAGGTAACAGCTGGTAGTGCAATTGCATTACAAGGTTCATCATTTGTTGGTGTTGCAGAAGCAGATGGTCCAGTGATGCAAATATCAAAAGGATAACCTCCTCCTCCATAATAATCATAAACACGAATAAAATAAGTGCTTCCAGGAGTTAAACCTACCATATTAATGGATTCGTTTCCATTGGTAAAAGCAACATCTTCACATTGCAAAGAGTTTAACGTACTACAAGTCCCAGAAAATACCTCAAGCACAGGATCCATTAATGAAGATGGGTCAACAGTTATTGTGGCTGTTGTATTTACAGCAGTAAAACTAAACCATACATCATCATCTGCATTACCAGCACATCCAAGCATAGATTGGGTGGCACCAACAGAAGTTGAAGCTGTATTTACACAACTGGTATTAATTAATAAATTAGTTGCTGCAGCACAATTGTTGTTACTTGGTGCAGGTGGAGGGTTGGTAACACAAATCGTAAAAGTTCCAGAACCAGAACCAACGCCATAATGATAGACTCTAATTCTATAAGTTGCACCAATAGACAATCCAGTTGCGTTAATTACTTCGTTTTGTCCTGTAAATGTTGCATCCATACAAGATAAAGTAATTAAAGAGGAACATAAACCAGAAAATAATTGTACCACAGGATCCATTGATGCACTTGGTACTACAACAATTTGATGAGAAGTACTGGTAGCAACAAATTGATACCACACATCATCATCAGCATTACCAACACAGCCAGCAATATTTTGTGATGCACCGATTGTTGTTCCATTGGTTGGACTTGCACAATTTATAGTTACCCCAATAGGTGTAGCAGCAGAACAATTATCAGCCTGTGCCAAATTAATCTTAAAGCTAAATAAAGATAAAATAGTTAGTAGTGGATATAAAATTCTCATGGATAATAGTTGATTAATTTAATCTAACAAAACTTCTGTGGTCAACTCATTTGGTAAAAATCCATGAGCAGAGATAATATGTTTTAAATCAGTTGGTTGAAAAAGTAGGTCGCCTTCTGAATTTCTTCTTCTTTCCTTTACAAGCACGATTAATTGTGCGGTTTTATTTTCTGGCTTATATTTAATTTTAACTTCTATAACACTAGTTAATAACTGAACTTCTTTTTCCATTTCATCAATTATTGATGCATCCATTACAGCATTAAAGCTATAATAATAAATAGTTTTAATGGGGTTGTTATTGGTTAGTTGTTGAGCAAAGCTTGCTGAGAAAAACAAAAATAACATGGAACAAAAAGAGAAAACAGATTTCATTGAATAAAATGTTAATAGGTTTCGAGATACACGATAATAGGATATTTAGTAAAAAATTACGCTACCAAAAAATAATAATTAAGCAAAGATACTTAGAATAAATATACAAATCAAATTTATTAGTTTTTCACTAATTCGTTTTAGATAATAATTACCTTTGGAGCCAAAATTAGTATAAAATGAGCAATAAATACAAAATGAAATTTGCAACAAAAGCAATACATGCAGGATTAGAACCAGATTCTGCAACTGGAGCAATAATGACTCCAATATATCAAACTTCAACTTATGTGCAAGAAGGAGTTGGAAATCATAAAGGGTATGAATATTCGAGAACTTTAAATCCTACAAGACATGCGTTAGAGAAAAATTTAGCAGCCATCGAAAATGGTAAATTTGGAGCTTGTTTTGGCTCTGGTTTAGCAGCAATGGATTGTGTAATAAAAATGTTAAATCCTGGTGATGAAGTGATTTCTACCAACGATTTATATGGTGGTTCATATCGGCTTTTTACTACCATTTTTGAGAAATATGGCATTAAATTCCATTTTGTTCCAATGCACAATACCGATGCTATTAAAGAAAAAATTAATAGTCGTACCAAATTGATTTGGGTAGAAACCCCAACCAATCCAATGATGAATATTATTGATATTGAGGCTGTAAGCAAAATTGCAAAAAGCAACAACATTTGGTTGGCTGTAGATAATACTTTTGCTTCGCCTTACTTACAAAATCCTTTAGATTTAGGTGCTGATATTGTCATGCATTCTGTTACTAAATTTTTAGGAGGTCATTCGGATGTGGTGATGGGTGCTTTAATTGTAAATGATGAAAAAATAGCTAAAGAAATGTATCGAATTCAAAACAGTAGCGGTGCCGTTTGCGGTCCACAAGATGCTTTTTTAGTGTTAAGAGGAATTAAAACACTTCATTTAAGAGTTCAACGACATTGTGAAAATGGAAAAGAAGTTGCCCATTTTTTAAGAAATCACCCTGAAGTTGATAAAGTTTATTGGCCTGGGTTTGAGAATCATCCCAACCACGATATTGCTAAAAAGCAAATGCGAGGTTTTGGAGGAATGATTTCATTTACATTAAAAGGAAATCAATTGCAAGACGCATTAAATGTGGTTAAAAAGGTAGCAATATTTTCATTAGCAGAATCTTTGGGAGGCGTAGAATCATTAATTGGACATCCAGCAACAATGACTCATGCTGCAATTCCAAAAGCAGAAAGAGAGAAAACAGGAGTAGTAGACTCCTTAATTCGATTAAGCGTTGGTGTTGAAGATGTTGAGGATTTAATAGCAGATTTACAACAAGCATTAGGTTAATGAACGAATACAATAAGACAAAAAAGCATTATAGTATTTTTTATCCATTTAACGTTAATATTTACCGTTAATCAAATAATTGTTTAATATTTAATTATAATAACTATATTTGATACAACTAACATAACATAAACACGACTTATGAAATCTATTCGACTATCTTTAATAATGATTGTATTGTTTGTCATTTCAGCAAACACTTATGCTCAAAATATAAAAACTGGTAATTGGTGCAGAACCGACCAATACATGCAAGAAAAATACAATCAAAACCCAGCATTATTAATCCAAAATGAATTAATAGAACAATATATTTTAGATCATCGCGAAGAAATTAAAGCAAGCACAAATGATAAAAAAACCATTAATTTTATTATTCCAGTGGTTTGGCATGTTGTTTCCTACAATGGCAATGGTTATGTTTCTAAAGCAGATATTGATGATCAAATGCTTACTTTAAACGAAGATTATCAACGATTAAATGCGGATGCAGTAAATACAAGACCACAATTTGCTCCTTATGCAGCAGATGTTCAGGTAGAATTTAGGCTTGCACACCTTGATCCTAATGGAAATTGCACCGAAGGAATAGTAAGGGTTGAATCTCCTTTAGCCGAAAATGCTGATGACAATGTAAAATCGGTTAGTTATTGGAATAGTAAAAAATATTTTAATATTTGGACAGTATTATCCTTTGCAGGAGATAATCCTCCTTCCATCATCTTGGGCTATGCACAATTTCCAGCTTCTGGAATTAATGCCACTTATGGTGTTGTTGTTAGATATAATTATGTAAGTAGAACTGATAGAACTTTATCTCATGAAGTAGGTCATTGTATGGGGTTGTACCATACATTTCAAGGCGGTTGTTCAGGAAGTAGTTGTGCTTCGGCTGGAGATAACTGTTGTGATACACCGCCAGTAGATGTTGCTACTTATGGTTGCCTTACAACACAAAATACTTGTAATACTGATGCCAATGGACCAGACCCATGGGCAAGTACTAACATGGAAGATCAAATAGAAAATTACATGAGTTATGATGCCTGTCAGAATATGTTTAGTCAAGATCAAAAAACTCGAATGAATACTTATTTGAATTCAACAAGCACAAGTACAGGATTAAAACAATTAACAACTCCCGCCAATCTTTCATTTACAGGAACAGCAGACCCTTATGGACCAGTTACCTGTGCACCAATTGCAGATTTTACTTACGATAAAGAATTTATTTGTGAAGGATCTTCAGTTACTTTTACTGATGAATCCTATAATGCTATACCTACTGCTTGGAATTGGACTTTTACAGGAGGAACACCATCTTCTTCATCTGTTGCAAATCCAACAATAACTTATAACACTGCAGGAACATATAGTGTAACTCACCAACCATCCACCTCTGCTGGAAGTGATGTCATTACAAAAACCAATATCATAACAGTTAGTTCATTAACAGCAGATTATGTAGGACCAATCATTGATGGCTTCGAAAATACTACTCAATTTAATAATGATTGGATACTCGGGAATGGTTCAGATGCATATAATTGGGAAAATACTACTTTAGCGGCAGCAACTGGAACTCATTCAATCAGAATAAATAATTATAGTGTGCCTTCTAGTAGTTCTGATGTAGATTATATTGTTAGCCCTTCTTATGATTTATCTGCATCAGCTAATAAATTGGTTAAATTTAAAGTCGCATTTGCTAAAAAAATAGCAGGAAATACAGATCGATTAATGGTTTATTATTCTTTAAATTGTGGTGGTACATGGATACTTAAGATGCCTATTACTACAGGTAATTTAAAAACTGCTCCAGATCAAACAACCCCCTTTATTCCCAATTCATCACAATGGGTAGAAAAAACTATTGATTTTACTTCTTTAGGTGCTTCAACAAACATTCGATTGAAATTTCAATTTGAATCTGCAGGTGGAAATAACATCTATTTGGATGATATTAATATTGGAGGAGCTGTTGGTGTTGATGAATTCTTTGATAATATTGGAAGTTTTTATGTCTATCCAAATCCAACTCATTCGAATGCTCAAATTTCATTCAATTTAATAAAAGATGTAAAAAATCTTAGTATCAAGATTAGAAATACTCTTGGTCAAGTTGTTACCGAAGTTGTAAATGGACAATCATTCAATTCTGGAAAATATACTCTGAAAATCGATGAAGAAAGAAAATTAGCATCAGGTATTTATTTTGTTGAATTTAACGCTGATAAAAACAGTAAAACAAAAAAATTAATAATTCAATAACAACTTCCACTATTATGATTAACCTAAAGTACCGAATTAATTCGGTACTTTTTTTTTGATTTTATCACAAAAACACCTAATCTTCAACCGAATATGTAATTACATGTATGAATTAAAATATTTTAATTAAATTTGAGGAGCATAAGACTTAACTAAAACTAATTTTTTATGAACACGAAGTCTCACAAATACAAACAAATAAAATATAAAATTATGCGTAAAACAATCAAACTTTTATTTTCCACAACATTGCTTGCACTTTTTTCTGTTAATGCATTCTCTCAGGTTGATTTAAGTGAACCCGATAGAATTTATTGTGGAACAGCTGTTATTAATAATCAAAGATTAGCAGAGAACCCATTGATTCAATATATAATGGATGAACAAAATAGACTAGCAAAAGAATATGAAAAAAATCATGATGCTAGTAAAATGGGTGTAATTAGTTATACCATTCCTGTGGTTTATCACATTATTCATAACAATGGACCAGAAAATGTTTCAAAAGCAACAATTGAAGCCTCTATTGCTAATTTAAACGAAGATTTTCAAAAATTAAATGCAGACATTAGTCAAGTAGTTTCAGCTTTTACTGGAATTGCTGCTGATTGTGAAATACAATTTAGATTGGCACATAAAGATCCTAATGGAAATTGTACCGAAGGTATTACTAGAACAGTTTCTACTCAAACTTATGCAGCAGGTGAGGATGTGAAAAGTTTAGTGAATTGGAATGCATCAGGTACACAAAAATATTTACAAATATGGGTTGTAGAAACATTATCGAGTGGCGCTGGAGGCTATTCTTACTATCCTGGATATGCACCTAGTGGAAGTGCTGAAGGAGTTGTTATTCGTTCTGCTCAATTAGGAAACTCAGTAACTCACGAAGTAGGTCATTATTTGAATTTGCCTCACTGTTGGGGAAATTCTAACGATCCTGGATTAGCTGGAAATTGTAGTGGTGATGATGGCGTTTCGGATACACCCAATACAATTGGAAATACTACTTGTAATACTTCTGCTGTTTCTTGTAGTAGTTTAGACAACGTTCAAAATTATATGGAATATTCATTTTGTGAACGAATGTTTACCAATGGGCAAAAAAGTAGAATGCATTCTGCCTTAAATTCCAGTATAGGTACACGTAATAATTTATGGTCATCCGCCAATTTAATTGCTACTGGAACGAATAATCCTTATGGAGCAGTTACTTGCGCACCTGTTGCTTTATTTTCTTATAATAAAGAATTTATTTGCGAAGGAGCTTCAGTTACTTTTACTGATGATTCTTACAATGCGATACCCACTGCTTGGAATTGGACCTTTACTGGAGGGACACCTTCTACTTCATCAGTTGCAAATCCTACAATTACCTATAATACGGCTGGAGTTTATAGTGTAACTCATCAACCATCTACCGTTGCAGGCTCTGGTTTACTAACAAAAACAAATATTATCACAGTGAGTTCTCTAACTGCTGATTATGTTGGACCAATTATCGATGGCTATGAAAACACAACACAATTTAATAATGATTGGATGATTGATGCAACTCCAACATCTGGACAAACATGGGCGAATACTACTGCTGCAGCTACAACAGGAACAAGATCAGTTAGAATTCGAAATTATTCCACCACATCAGATGGTGAGGTAGATGAATTAATTAGTCCTTCTTACGATATTTCTACAGCTACCACAAAAACAATGACTTTTAAACAAGCATTCGCCAAAAAAACATCAGGAGATACTGATAAACTTTTAGTTTATTATTCAACTGATTGTGGAGCAACTTGGCTGTTAAAACTTCCTTTAACAGCTACAAGTTTAACTACAGCTCCTACTCATACTAATGAATTTGTTCCTATATCTACCGAATGGGTATTAAGAACTGTTAGTTTATCCTCTATTGGAACCTCAACCAATGTGAGGTTTAAGTTTGCATTTACATCTGGTGGAGGAAATGATATTTATATTGATGACATCAATATTGGTGGATTAGTTGGAATAAACGATTATTCAAATACTTTTGGAAGTTTTAGTGTATTTCCTAATCCAACTAATTCAAGTGCTCAAATTTCTTTTAATCTGATAAAAGATGTTAATCTGTTAAAAATTAGTGTTAGAAATGCGGTAGGGCAAGAAGTAACAAATGTGGTGAATGGTCAATCTTTTAATGCAGGTAAATACACGCTAAAAATAGATGAAGAAAGAAAATTAGCATCAGGTATTTATTTTATAGAATTTAATGCAGATAATAATATAAAAGTTCAAAAATTAATAGTTCAATAACACAAATTGTAGTTAATAATTAAAATGCTCTCGAGAAATTTCTTGAGTGCATTTTTTTATTAAAGGATGTTCTAAAGCGATAAATTAATGAGAATTTTTATTAATCTCATCTTGTAATTTTCGCATTATTTCCTGCTCTTTTTTCAATGAATTTTTTCGATAAGATTCAAATTCACTTTCTAGTTGAACTATATCTTCATTTATTTTACTTGTTTTAGATTGGTAACGCTTAAACCTACTAATGATGATGATTAGTAATAGTAATAGCACGATGATAATACTACAAAAAATAATATTATAATAAGATTTATTGATGTTAATACCAAAAAGACTGATAGTATTGATATTCTCATTAATACTATCAGTAGTATTTTGATTTCCTTTTTTTAGTTCAGCAACTTCTTTTTCTAAAGCATTTATTTTTAGTTTAAATTCTGGTGTGGATTGACTGGTCGAAACCAATTCTTTTCGAATTATTTTTAATGAATCGATTACATGATCTCGCACTTTTAATAAAGAAGTTTTTCTGATTAATCGAAATTCTTTAAATGATGAAGATTTTGTAAGAATGTAATCAAACTGATTTTCAATTGTTCCAGAATCAAGCTCTGGTTGTTTAATGTTAACACTGTCGTTTTGCCCAAATATTTCTATTGAAGTAAACATTAGAAAGGCAATGGCTATTAAATAATGTTTTATCATGACATTTATTTTTTTCTCATAAAAATTTGTATCGGCACACCAGCAAAATCAAAATTTTCTCGCAATTTGTTTTCTAAAAATCGTTTATATGGATCTTTTACATACTGCGGCAAGTTACAAAAAAATGCAAAACAAGGTGCATGTGTTGGAAGTTGGGTGATAAATTTAATTTTTATCCACTTTCCTTTTAATGCAGGAGGTGGATATTGATTGATAATTGCCAACATTACATCATTTAATTGTGATGTAGAAATTTTTCGATTTCGATTTTCATAAACTCGAACAACTTCTTCTAATGCTTTGTGGATTCTTTGTTTATTGATTACCGAGGTAAATACAATAGGAACATCTGTAAAAGGAGCTAATTTTCTTCTAATCTGTTCCTCATAAATTTTTGCTGTATTCGTTTCTTTTTCTACTAAATCCCACTTGTTTACTAAAATTACGATTCCTTTATTATTACTAATGGCTAACTGAAAAATGTTCATGTCTTGTGCCATAATTCCTTCGGTAGCTTCAATTATCAAGATACACACATCAGAATTTTCAATAGATCTTACAGCTCTCATAATGGAGTAAAATTCTACATCCTCATTAATTTTCCCCTTTTTCCTTATTCCAGCAGTATCAATTAATTTTAAGTCAAAACCAAAAGCATTAAATTTGGTGGTAATGGAATCTCTAGTTGTACCAGCAATATCAGTTACAATATTCCTATCAATTCCAATTAAAGCATTTAGTAAAGAAGATTTTCCAACATTTGGCCTGCCCACTATTGCCAATCGTGGAATTCCTTCATCATCCTCGTTTTCTTTTTTGTCTTTTAAATTTTTAACTACTTCATCTAATAACTCACCAGTTCCGCTTCCACTAACAGAAGAAATATTAAAAATTTCATCAGAAATGCCTAAACCATAAAAAATACTCGAATCTGCTATCCTTGCATTGTTATCTACTTTGTTAGAAACAAGAATAATTTTTTTATTGGAACGTCTAAGAAGGTTGGCTACAGTTTGGTCTAGGTCTGTGATTCCTGATGTAACATCAACAACAAAAAGTATAAGATCACACTCCTCAATCGCAATAACAACTTGTTTTCTTATTTCAGCTTCAAAAATATCTTTCGAACCTTTTACATAGCCACCAGTATCAATTAAAGTGAAATTTTTCCCATTCCAATCCACTTTTCCATAATGCCTGTCGCGTGTAACACCACTAGCCTCATCTACTATTGCACTTCTCGATTCTGTTAATCGGTTAAACAAGGTTGATTTTCCTACGTTTGGTCTTCCTACTACTGCTACTATATTTCCCATCTTATCTGCTAAATTATCTATTTAAATAACCAAATCGTTTTAATTGGGCTTCATTATTTCGCCAATCTTTATTTACTTTCACATAAAGTTCTAAAAACACTTTTTTATCTAAGAAAATTTCTATGTCTTTTCGAGCCAAAGTTCCTATTTTTTTTAATTCTTTACCTTGATGTCCAATAATAATACCTTTTTGTGAATCTCTTATCACCATTATTATTGCCCTAATTCTGATGATATTTGGTTCTTCTCTAAATTCTTCAATTTCTACTTCGCAAGAATATGGAATTTCTTTTTTGTAGTTCATGAGGATTTTTTCTCTGATAATTTCTGAAACAAAAAACTTCTCAGGTCGATCAGTCATCGTGTCTTTATCATAAAAAGGAGGAGATTCTGGTAACAACGCTTTTATTTCTAAAACCACTTGCTCTACATTAAAATTATGAAGAGCAGAAATGGGGAATATTTTTGCTTGAGGAAGTTGTTCTTTCCAATAATTGACTTTATCTTCTAAAATGCCTTGGTCTATTTCATCAATTTTGTTGATTAATAAAAGAATTGGAGTAGTCGTTTTTTTTAGTTTTTCAAAGATTTCTTTGTCTTTAAATTCTTTTTCTTTCACCTCCACCATCAATAAAATAACGTCAGCATCGGATATGGCTGAATTCACAAAGTTCATCATTCCTTCGTGCATTTTATAGGCAGGATCAATAATGCCAGGTGTGTCAGAAAAAACAATTTGATGTTCCTCATCATTAACAATACCTAAAATACGATGACGTGTAGTTTGTGCC
>Ga0210005_1001390_pt1 | contig 15545 bp, 19 predicted proteins | sample CryGey02umfilter_3_FD_183961 | JGI IMG/M metagenome (GOLD analysis project Ga0210005, IMG submission 183961) | Groundwater microbial communities from aquifer in Utah, USA - Crystal Geyser 4/9/14 0.2 um filter (SPAdes) (version 3) | ecosystem: Environmental > Aquatic > Deep subsurface >... | reverse complement strand
GATGGGGAAAAACTCACAGGAAGGCACTTGTTTAAGGGCTGCTGCGTGGAAAATATAATCAACACCTTTCACGACGCTTTCAACCGAGCGCATATCTCGTACATCGCCAATGTAAAATTTTACTTTTAGATTATTGAGTTCCTTGCGAAGGTCGTCCTGTTTTTTTTCGTCCCGACTAAAGATTCTGATTTCAGAAAATTCATCGGTTTTTAAGAAACGATGGAGCACGGCTTGCCCAAAAGAGCCTGTGCCGCCGGTGATGAGGAGGGTGTTATTTTGCATGATGATATTTTAATAAATTTTGGAATGAAAATTCAGGTAATACTCCAATAAATAAGAACATAATAAAAAAAGAATCTCCCATAAATTTTTGGCTAAATAAATTGATTGCTAAGCTAACTAGCAATAATAACCATAGACGAATATCCTTTGAATATTGAAAAGAAATTCTTTTCATAGCTTTTAAAAAGTAAATTGTATAAAATATAGAAAATACAATACCTATTTGTGAATAAAAATTCATATAACCATAACCAGCTGCTTCATCAGATGTCATATCAGTAACTCTACTAGCCTGTGTTAGGCCTCTGCCTGCAAATGGATATCTACCTAAAACTACAATTGCTTTTCTAGCTCCTAAAATCCTACCAGATGTCCCTGTTGATAAACTTTGACCACTTTGTTCCATAACCTGATCTTTTATTTTATTTGCCATAAAAGGCAATTGCATTACATACAAAATCAATGGGATAAATACGATACTTGAAACAAATAAGACCCTGACATCCTTTCGTTTTATATAAAAAAAATAAACTAAATAGACCAAAAATATTCCCAAGAAACCTGCGGTGGAAAAGGTAGTTATCAAAGCAATTAACAAAATAATATTTTTCTTTGAAAAGGGCTTATCGTCTAACATAATATTAATTACGATGGCAAGCACAATAAAAACAGCAAAAGCTCCTGGCTCATGAAATGCTCCAGGATTCCTCAAAAATGAAGATATATTCCCTTCATCCACTGTATTCATAGCAATTGAATAAATGAAAATTGAAGGCCTTTCGGGCAAAGAAGAATATTTAGCAAAATTGCTTTCTATTGCATATAAGAAATCTGTAACACCTGGGATAAATACTTGTCCCAAGTATAAAAACAAACTAATTATTGAAACATAGTAAACAATTTTAGAGGTGATTCTAAGATAATTAATGCCCACAATCTTTATTGCCAAATAGGGTGTGAGCACAACTAACACAATAAAGGTCATCATTGTAAAATAACTAATATCCCATTGAAAACCCTGTATTACAATAATTAATGTTACACAAAAAACGACATAAATTAATTGACTATCAAGTTTTAATTTTCTGTATATAAACACTAATAACAAGAAGAAGAATACTCCTAAGTTAAAAAATCGGTTCTCAACCACAATAGGATTATCAGCTATTAGGATAATCAAAAATGTAATTAAAAAATCTATGAAATTTCTTGATTTTGACAATGAGAAAAATTATTTTGTTAAAACTATCCTTGATATTGTGCTATAATAAATAACTTTAACCCTATTTTTTTTATTACTTTTTTTGGGTTAATAATCCAATAAAGTATTTTACTCTTCTTTTTTAAAAGGTACATCTTTGTTTCTTTTTCAATTTTATTAATCCTTTCATTAATAAGCAATTCAAACCTAAGATAAGTGTGTAAATTGATTAATTTCAAAAGATTTATTATTTGAGAATTAATATATTCTATATTTTGCCCTACTGAAAACGATAAAGATCCATTTGCTTTACGATATATTGCCATCGGCTTATTTATATAACCAATTTTACCCTTATAAGCTGCTAATAAATGCAAAGCGTAATCTCCATTATAAATAGTTTTAAACCAATTAGGCAGTGGCCGTATAACTTCAGTTCTAAATACCATACTTGCAGATGGAATAAACCAACCTTTAATAACATCATCAATAGTAGAAATCTCCTTTTGATTGGGTGGGCAAAATAACTTATCTGGCAAAGAATCGTCTTCCCATTTTATCAAAGCATTGTGAAAACTTAAAGAAAAATCAGGATTTCCCTCCAAAAAATCAACCTGTTTTTGTAATTTTAATGGGTCTGTCCAGTAATCATCACCTTCAAAATAGGCAATATATTTGGATATTGGTTTTGTAATCAAATCAATCCAGTTTTGTGCAGCCCCTACATTTTTTTCTTGTAAAATTAATGTAATAAAATCTGGATATTTATTTTTATATTCAAGGATTAATTCCCGAGTACCATCTATTGAAAAATCATCTGCAATAATAAGTTCCCAATTAAAGTTTACTTTTTGCATTAAGACACCTTCAATTGCATCTCTAATGTAATTGACATGGTTATATGTAATTAGACAAACTGAAAGCAATGGTCTACTCATTCTTTTTACCCTTTTCGCACAATAAAAAAATACTTGAACACAAATCTGGATATTGTTGCCCTAGTTTATAACAACCTTCTAAATATTCTGGTGAAATTATGTCTGTTTGCAATAATTTATCCCATTGGAAGTTTGCTAATGCTTTGAAGAAAATTCCTGAACGATGTACGACTTTTAGACCAGCAGCTGTTGCATCTCTTTCCAAGGTGTCTAAGGAATAAGTAATTCTATGTCCGTGTTCTGCTTCGGCAGTGGTTACTGCTGAGTTATGGCTTATTAAATCCATTTTTACAGCTATTTGGCGAGAAGGCGCATTGGCATTAGGACAAACCAGGAAAAATCTACCATTATCAGAAATCCATTCATCATTAATCCTTTTTAAAACAGCAATTGGATCGTCAATATGTTCCAGCACATGAGTTAATACAATGTTGTCGTATTTTACGGGAAGGACTGCTTTTTCAAACATTGAATGTACGAACTTAACACTTTCTCCAAATTCACTTTTTGCAATATTTAGTGCTTCTATTGAAGCTTCTACACAAGTAATATCTTTAAAATAGGGTAAAAATCTTCCTGTGAAATTCCCTTGAAAACTTCCTAATTCCAAAAAATTTCCTGGTCTGAAAAAAGGTATAAAAGATTTAAGCATAAAAGGATGCATAACATCAAAATCAAAACTATAAGCATATTTATGATCTTTGGTGTCTTTTAACTCTAGATTATAGTCTCTTTGTTTATTCTTTGTCATTTGATTATATTTTAAGGTTCATTTTAATTACTTCTTTATCTATTTCGGTGATATAAAACCCAAATGAATTATAAAGTTTTATTGCGGGTGCATTTAATACATTGACTTCAAGCTGTAATTGCACAAATCCTTTTTGTTTTGCCTCTTTTATACATTCAGCCATTAGTCTTTTTGCAATACCTTTACCGGTGTAAACGTGACACACACTGACACTTGTAATAAAAGCAGTTTTTATACTGAAATTATTCATGTAAACAGAAACCAATCCTACAAGTATCTTATGACCATCCCAAGCCTCAAAATTGGTTGCATTTTGCGCTAATTTTACACAGTATTCTGATAGATCAATACGTTGGCTAAGAGGTGGTCTGAAGTCTTTATCGCAGGTCTCCAAATGTTCAAGGATTTCATCTGCTCTGCCCTCATTTGTTTTATAAATTATATTAGACATGTTAGGTTTCTTTTAATACAGCCAAGCCAAAACCATCTTTCCCGAAATTATTACCGTTATAAAGCATATAAACTTTGTTGTTTATTTCCATTAAGTGCGGATAGCACATCATATCACTATCCCACTCGCCTGTCTTACCGAATTCGATACCTTTACTCTTATCGTCGCGCACCCATTCAATTAAGTTGGTTGAATAAGCATAACCCAATCGATAGCCACGGTTAGGATTTGTTCTGAAATCAGTAGCAAAGCGGTAGCAAAAATACATGTGATATACCCCATTGCGATAAATAATTGTTGGTAAAGCTTGACACTCTTCATCACCTATCAAATCCTCAATAATTTGACGGCCTTCGTATTTTTTCCAATTAATACCATCATCTGAACTTGCCATTCCAATTTTATATACTCTTTCAGGTACTTTTGTCTCTGTTTCTTCTGTCCACTTCTTTCCGAAAATGTAATACATATAAAACCGATTGTTATACTGTCGTACAAATCCATCCACAATAAGAAAAGGTTCCTTAAGAGATGAAGTTAAAACGGGGCCATTCCCAAATCTTTTAAAAGTATATCCTTCGTTGTCACTAATTACAAGACCGATTCCAGTTTCAACTGATACCGCATTTCTTCTTGACCATCCGCTAGTGTAAGCATAAATTTTATCATTTACTCTTACAGGACTCAATGGGAAGATTCCGTGTTCATCAAAACATCCAAGGTTCCCCATTGAAATTACCTCGTGTTGAGAGGTTTGAAGAATGGTTTTCATTTCCAAATCCATGTCAACATACTGAATATGGCTTATATAGAAGAAATTGGCATCAGTTTTTCGTGTGGAAAAGTAAATTCTTACAAAATCCTCATAAATAATGGCTTGAGGCGATTGTGTATGACTTACAAAAGTGCTTGCAAGGGAAGATTTATTGAATTCAAATATTTGCCCCAACTTTTCCCAATTCATCATTTTAACTCTCCTTCTAAAACAGCTATACCGAAACCATATTTCCCAACTTCATTCCCAAGATACAACATATAGGTTTTTCCATCCAATTCAAATATATGTGGATATGCTATCATCTCATTGTCAAATGCATTGTCATTAGATATATCAATACCAGCCTTGTTATCATCTCTTGTCCAATTAACAAGATCAAATGAATAAGCATATCCAATCTTTCTCAATTTCGTTTTGCGAAAATTAGTAGGTATCCAGTAGTCAAAAAACATATGATATATTCCATTTGAATAAAAAACATCAGGACTTGCTTGAGATTCATTCAAGTCGAATGATTCAGTAATAAGATTACTGTTGATTTTGTTCCAATTTAGACCGTCTTGTGATGTTGCCAATCTTATTTTAAGAACCATTTCCGATTTACCGTTTATACTTAGCCATTCTTTTCCACTTATATAAAAGAGATAATAAATATCTTCAAACTTTCTTATTTTTGGTCCACTTATTAAAAATGGTTCATCAGGTGAATAAGACAATACAGGGCCATCACCTAATTTTTGAAAAGTCACACCATTATCACAACTCCTTGCCATGCCAATAGCCGTATTGAAAGGTACGGAAACACATCTCGTCCATCCAGCGTAGAATGCAATATATTCATTGTTTTCTTTGATAACTGATATTGGATAAGTGCCAAATTCATCAAAACATCCCTTCTTGCCAAGTTTTAATATTGGTTCATTGGATACATTAATGATGTTGAAAAGATTCTTTCTGTCCAAATCAACAAATGCTGAATAACTTACAAACTGACCATCCTTATCTCTTTGAGAGCGACAAGAAAAATATACACGTACAAAATCATCAAACAATAGCGTTGAAGGTGCCTGTGCAAATTCACTCATCCAATATTTTCCTTGATAATCTAAAGGATTAAATATTCTTCCTAATTTTTCCCATTTAAACATAAACGTATATTTAGTTTGTGTAGTTAAAATAATTCAACTGAAATGTAATCTGTCATTCTATCAAGATAATATATCATTTCATCCTGACTATCGAATTTAAGGATAAAGGTACCTAATGTGTTATTTGATCCATCAAACTTCTTTACATCACTTCCTATTTTCGTAATAATATTTTTTTGAATTATCTTGTGTTTCATATCATCATCAATTTTAATACCCTTAACTTTTCCATCTTTTTTAGCATGAAGGATATAGGAAGAATAGAATCCATCGGGGGCAACCATTTTTAAATCAGTACAATCTTTACCCATGGCACCATCTATAGAATAAGCAATCAAATCAACACCAGTGGAGAGTTTTATTACTTCAGGAATTAAATTTCCACCGCTTCTGGGTCCAATTTCAAGAATATAAATATTCCCATCGGAATCAGTCAAATATTCTATATTAAGGCCACCAACTCTCATTTTTAATTTGGTCAATATTAATTCAATAATATCATGTGCCTTTTGTTGAATGGGTTTTTCTTGAATATAAGGAAAACTAATACCCATCGGGACATAAGGATTACATTCAAGGTCATTATGCTGGTTCCCAAAACATCTGAATGCAAGTTTTCCTTGCCAAACAAATCCATCACCATCCATTTCATAAATTGCCTTTTCAATAAAATCTTCAATTACTACTATTTTTGCAATTGAATAATTCATTGCATTTTTGAAAGACTGATCAAAATTCTCAATAGAAAGAAGTTTTGAAACGCCTTTAGACCCTGATGAATCGGCAGGTTTTACTACAATAGCTTTGTGTGATAGTCGAACAGATGCAAATTCTTTTGCTTCTTTCAAATTGCGAAACGAAGTTGTATCTGGCACCAAAAAATTGTTATTTTTCATGAATTCTCTGAACAAATCTTTTCTCTGGAGTATTTTAACAGATTCATACGGATTTCCGGGCAATGATAATTTCTCGGCTACATAAGCAGCAGCAGGAGCCCCCGGATCAGAAGCATAGGAAACAATTCCATCTATTTTTAATTTTTTCGCAAGTTCTAAAACTTTCTTCTTGTCAATTGTACTGACATTATAATACTCATCAGCATATTTGTGACCTGGATTATCAGGAAGATAGTCGGCTGTAATTACGTGATAACCTGCATTTTTTGCGTATTTAATAGCGGGAACTTGGAAATGACTTCCGCCAAGCATAAGAATTTTCTTCATTGAATTATATTGAGTTAGATTTAATTAATTTACAAATTCTTCTGACATCTGATAAATCAAGATCGGGATATATTGGTAAGCAAAAAACCTGTTTTGTTTTTAGTTCTGCTATAGGTAAATTTGTAGGATTCGACGAAGATAATCCTTTATAAGTTGGAAACTGACTAATCAACGGATAAAAGTACCGACGGCCAAAAATATTACGACTTTTCATAAATTCATTTAGATCATCCCGGCTCATACCAAATGCTTTCTCATCGATAAAAATTGGAAAATAGGGATAGTTATAATTAACCTCTTTTAATTCATTTTGAAAGCTAAGACCATTTATGTCACTTAGTAATTCCTTGTACAATTCACAAATTCTTTTCCGATTGACTATTGCTTTATCAATATATTTTAATTGCAACAATCCATAAGCTGCCTGCAGTTCATTCATCTTAGCATTTATTCCGTGTGCCACAACCCTTAATTCGCCGTCATATCCAAAATTTTTAAGAAAATCAATTCGTTTTTTTGTCTTTTCATCATGACAAATTATTGCCCCCCCTTCTATTGTATTAAAAACTTTTGTTGCATGAAAACTAAGTATGGATAAATCTCCGTAATTTAATATAGAGTTACCATTTAGTTTTACTCCAAAAGCATGAGCAGCATCATAAATTACTTTTAATCCATATACATCAGCTATTTTTTGAATTATTTCAACCTGACAAGGATTGCCATATACATGCACTGGCATTATTGCAGTAGTTTGTGGAGTTATCGCCCCTTCGATCCTTTCAGCATCTATATTGCAAAAATCAGGTTCAATATCTACAAAAACCGGTTTGATATTATTCCACCAAAGAGAATGTGTAGTTGCAACAAAGCTAAAGGGAGTCGTGATTACCTCCCCTGTAATTTTTAATGTCTGTAAAGCAGTTATTAATGCCAAAGTACCATTGGAAAAAAGAGAAATATATTTTACTCCAAGATAATCAGCAAGTTCTTGCTCAAATTGTTGATGAAACGAGCCGTTGTTGGTCAAAATTTTATTTTTCCAGATTTGTTTCAATAATTCCGTAAACTCTTCCAAGGGAGGCAGTGCAGGCTGGGTAACGTAGATGTTATTTTCCATAAATTACATTTTTATCCAATTATTAGGAACATGTTGTCCATTTTTATAATTTTCTTGTGCAGTTTTATCTCCAAACCAAACCTTCGGAGCAATTACAATTTTGTCTGGATTCTTATTTAACCAAGCTCCCCACCAACTGAAGGTGCTGTTTGCAATAATATTGTGGTTACATTTTGACATTAAATAAAGCTCCATGAAATCAGTAGATGAATCGTTGGCATCAACAAAGTGTAAATTTACATTGGTTTTAAAATTGTTTTTTACCCAATTCAAATTATCAGAAAATACATAATATGATGAGTTTGGAAATTTATTTTCAATTAATTCTATTGAATTATAATAATATTCTAATGGTATTTGAGCAAAATATTTATTATCTACATAATCCCCCCTTCTTATGTGTAGGCTCACTGAGTTAGAATTAACAATTTTTTCTTCTATAATCTTGTTTTTAAAATTTATTGGTTCTTTAAGAGTAAATTCACCTCTAATTATATTTTCAATGTCTTTGAAATATTGCTCACCCGCAAAATAACCACTAATATAAATGTCATTGCAACTTATTAATCTTTCAACACTATTATTTGAAAACCATTCTTCATCAAAATGAAATTTACCATTTTGAAATGGAGAGAAGCCAAACTTTCTTGAGATTCTCCTATAAATCGCAGGGGATTTATCAATTCTTTTTACCCTATTAATGTCAAATTCAGAAGCAAGATTTATTTGTGTATTAAATTTATCCAAACGATAAACATCCTTGTCTTTCCATTGATCAAAAAAACTTAAATCTAAATATAAATCCTTATTTAGTTTTATAGACAATGCTTTCGCATTTGCATATTCAAATAATTGATTGCCTAATCCGCCTATTATTTCTGCTATAATCATCTTTTACTATTTAATCCAAATTCCATTTGCTTTTTGATTAATTATTTTGCTGTATTGAATATAAAAGATTATAGATCCAGATATAAAAAAAATAATATTTGGGATAACAAGGCTGGGTAATCCAAAATTTAATTTATAAAATAAGTAACTTAAAGGGAAAAAAGAAATCGCTTGTATTACATTTATGTAGATTTGTAATCTTATTTTTCCAACTCCATTTAAGAAAAGTGTAAAAGTTGAAGAAAACGTATTAATTATACTTAAAATACCGAGTGAAATAATCAATAGAACTGGAATATGAATTTGATTATCAATCCATATTTTAAAAAATAACCGATAACCAAATATGAGTACAATTGTTCCAATAGAAGAAATTATCCAAATATAATTAATCCTTTTCATGGTAGCTTTTATCCAATTAAATTCCCCTTTAGTATAAGCTTCAGTAAATGCCGATAAAAATGGAGTTAAAACCATCATGTATAACATTGAAATAATGGACATATACCTAAATGCAAGGTTGTAAACCGTAACATCTTCTGGACCAAAAAATTGCACTACTAGAATAATTGACGTTTGGTTAATTACTAAATACAATATTTGACCAAAAAAAAACCACATTCCGAGATTTAATAATGGAATAGCCTTTCTAAGATTTATATTTTGGAATCTCGGGCTGAATTCTTTTAATGACTTTGAAAACAAGAAAAAACTCGCAATTAAAAGAACTATTGCCGAATTACTGCCATAAACCAAACATAAGTTAAATAAAGACCCATCTGTAGTTTTTACCAAAATATATATAGCAACCAATCCAAGAAATTGTGCAATAACACCTAGAATATCATTGATAGCATATCGCTGCATGGCTTGTAAAATGGCAGAAAGAACTTTCATAATAAAACCAATGCAGAAAAAGAAAAAAACAACTACCACTATTTTAAATAACTCTTGATTAGAAACCAAATTTGTGTTTAACACTGCATTCCAAGAGATGAAATTGGCGGCAATAAAAAAGCCTAAAAACATCAGTGCCGACATTCCTGTAATAAGCGCAAATGCAGAACTTATATAAATCTTTGCGGTCTCTTTATCATCTTTTGCTAAAGCTTCAGCAAGCTTATTTCTAAGTCCATTTCCCAATCCAATATCAAAAAATGCAAACCACCCTATAATAGAAGAGATTGTCATCCAAATACCGTATTCAACTTTTCCAACATAGCCTAATGTAATTGGAACAATGAGAAAGCTTATTAAAATAGATAGTCCCTTTGTTAAAAAGGAAATCGTAATATTTTTCTTCGCGCGTAGCGTTCTTTGGCTACCATTAGAAAAGAATCCTTTTGCTAATGCTATCAAATGGTTAAACTTCACTAATTATAATAGGATTTAATCGAATCGGTTATATAATTTATTTCATCGTTTGATAGTTGAGCAGCCGATGGAAGCCACAAACCTTTTTCACCTACTAAATTTGAAATAGGAAATTCGCCAGGATAATTATATGCTACTTGTTTATTGATAGGTGGATACATCAAACGTGAGCCAATTCCCTTTTCTTTAAGATAACCCATCAAATCAGTTCTATTCTCAGCCAACACGTCAATAAACCAAGGCGTTGTGTGTTTTAAATCTTGTTCAAAAAATAAAACTTCCTTTACACCAACCAATAATTCTTTATACATTGTATAAATTTCCTTTTTTCTATCTACCCGCCATTGCAGTTTTTTCATCTGTTCAACACCAATGACCGCTTGTAATTCGGTGAATTTGAAATTATATCCAATAGAATCATGTATATCATTTCCACCTCCACTTCTGCCAAAATCTTTTAATCTTTTCAATTTATAGGCCATTTCATCATCGTTTGTAATGATTGCACCGCCTTGCCCTGTAGAAATAATTTTTGGGGCGCTAAAGGAAAAACTTCCTGCCAAACCAATCGTTCCCTGATGTTGTCCATTGTTATGAAATGAACCTAAGGATTGAGCAGAATCTTCAAGCAAAACTAAATTATGGTCATCACATAATTGTTTATACTTTTCTATGCCTAATTTTGGGTTTCTACCATTGGAATTTACAAACATGATTGCCTTTGTCTTTGGAGTAATAGCTTTATAAGCGCATTCCAAATCCATACACAAGGTTTCTGCTTCAACATCTACAAAAACAGGAACAGCACCAAACATTTTAATCGAGTTTGGCGTTGCAATCATAGTGTAGTTAGGAACGATCACTTCATCACCTGCTTTAATTCCTGCAGCCAATGCCATTAAAGTTAAACTAATGGTTCCATTATTTACAACAAAACAATGTTTAGCCCCTGTAAATTCAGAAATCATCTGTTCAAATTGAGCTGTGCGCTTAAACTCAGTGAGCCAGCCACCTTCTTCCATATATTGGTTAATGGCTTTCTTTTCTTCTTGGCTAAACCAAGGTTCCATTTGTTGAATCATAATATTTTCTTTAAAATTAATTTTAAAACCTTATTCAATAATTTTATGGGTAACCTTAGTAAGCTGATATAAATATTTTTTTTAATAATAGCATTTCTATCTACAATATCTTTTTCTAAATCCCCCCAATAATTGAAATTTCTATCGATTGATTTAATAACCGTTGCTGGATTTCCTCCTACAAGAGAATCAGGTGGTACATCTTTAGTCACAATGGAGCCAGCTGCAACTATTGAATTCTTTCCAATCCTAACACCTGGTAACACTATTACATTCATTGTAATCCATACATTATCCTCAATGTAGATAGGAGCTGCTCTAACAATATTAAAATTCTCAATTTCATGCCAACTTGTAATTAGTTTCACATCAGGGCCAATTGTTATATTTTTACCAAAAAATAGTGGAGCATAATCTAATATGTAAGTATTTGTGAACCAAACAGATTCACCATGTAAATTTCCAAATAAGCAGAAAAAATCATAATTAAAATCAACTTTATCAATTTTTAAATACCTCTCCTTAATAATTTCTTTGTATAGACTAGCTAGGTATGAATATGGAAAAGGTAATTTGCCGTACTTATTCATCTTTCTAACTTTTTGATTAAAGTTGTTATTTAACGAAGGTAGAAATGCCAGTTTCCATTCATATATTTTTGCTAAATCCATAATTAATTATTTTAAGCTGTTCTTAAAATCTTTCACAATCTGCATCATTTCTTCCTTATTCCTTGGTATTTGTTTTTTTGCTGGAACTCCAAAATATACCCACCAAGGCTCCAAATCTTTTGTTATCAACGACATGCTACCTATAGTTGCCCCTTCACCTATAAACACACCGGGATTGCAAACACAAGCAGTTCCTATTATAGCATGTTTACCAACTTCTACATCTTTTTTTTTCCAGTATTTTTCGAAACTTAGATGGAATTTTCGCATTTGTAAGTCCTGCATTAATGAAATCATCCGACCTACAAATTATTCTTGATCCAGCTCCCAAAGCTGAAAATTCCCTCATTATAAAAACACTGTCCTTTCCTCCAATAATTGAACAGCCCGTCGAAATGTGAACGTAGTCTTCAATTACAGCCGAAGTTGTAAAGTAACAAAACTCATCAATTATAACATTATCACCAATTTCTACCATTTATGGATATCCAAAATAAACATTTTGACCAATTTCTACATTCTTTCCAATTCTTTTAAACTCAGTGAGCCAGCCACCTTCTTCCATATACTGGTTAATGGCTTTCTTTTCTTCTTGGCTAAACCAAGGTTCCATCTGAGGAATAAAATTGTTATTCATTTTTGAATTTTTCTTCTAGTTCAATTATTTCTTCTTTGTTTCTTTTCTTTAAAAATTTTGCTGGTATTCCAACAAAAAGCGAATATTCTTGTAAGTTTATATTTGCAAGGGATAGAGCCCCCAAGCAAGCTCCTTCATTAAAAATCACATTTGGTAAAATCACTGATCCAGCGCCAACTATACAATGTTTATTTAGAATAATTTTTCCAATAACAGCATTTGCTTTATACTTCATTGAAACCATAGGGGTGGCTATTCCGCTTATATAGTCATCGGAACCTGCTGAAAGCACTACATTAGGAGCAAGAGTAGAAAATTCTTTCATTTCTACAAAAGCATTCTTTCCTCCAATAATTTTACATCCTGCCGAAATATGTACATTACTATGAATCTTAAGCGATGTGGAAATATAAGTAAAGTCATCAATAATTACATTATCTCCAATTTCAACTGATTCAGGATATCGGATTCTAACTGTTTTCCCAATAATGACATTCTTGCCACAGGATTTTAATTTCTTTAAATCGAAGAATATATTTCCCATTTTCTAAAATTTAGTTTTATCTGTTTCAACGTCTACAAAGGGACCATTTTTTGCCTCAATTATTTTTGTTCCATCTTCAAGAATTTCATAGCCATGTCCCCCATAGGCAAAAACAGCCAGATCGCCTTCTTTTAAAATAAAATCTTGAAGATGGTTATGTTTCTCATCAAATAGCAATACTTTCATTGAGCCTTTTTTAACATAAGTCATTTCTTGTGTTCTCATTGCAGAGCGCTCAAAATCATTATGAACGTGTGAAGCTAATTTGCGACCTTTATTATACCACCAAGAGCCCACCTGAACAAATAGCTCATTTGGTGTTATAAAATTTAATCCCTCAACCCAATCATCATCGCGGTAAATGATGGCAAGTATTTGATTATTATGTGTTATTGTTTCCATATTTTAATTAATTATTTATCTCTATCTGATAATAATGGCGTTAGCGTCGGCCATTCAATTCCAATTGCTGCATCATTCCATTTTATTGAAAATTGATCTTCGGCATCAAGATATTCCCCCAGATATGCAAGTTTGTAATGATATATTGCCTCATTGCTCATCACATAAAAAGAATTGCCAATACCTGGTGGTAATAAAACAGATAACTGATTAGTTTCGTTGATGATAAACTTCTCGTGTTTTAAATAAGTTGGTGAATCTTTTCTACAATCAACAACTACTTGCATTATTTCTCCATAAACAGCGGTTACTAATTTCCAGGATTTAGTATCACCATGAATTCCTCTTAATACATTATGAAGTGATTTTGAGAATTTATCGTGCTTAAAATATAATTCTTCAGGCAAATATTCATCAAAAACATCCTTATGAAAAGTAGTATAGAGCGTGCCCCTTAAATCAGAATTAACCGATGGTTTAAAAATATAAACTCCATCAATTACTAATGATTTAGTTATTTCGAAATCTTTAACTTTAGAACTCATTATTCATTAAATTAATTCAAAACCTCCATAATTATCATTGTTTAAATCATATCGAACCATTTCAGTAACTAATTGATCAAAAGTTATTTCTGGTTTCCAATTAAGCTCCTTATTAGCTTTAGTTGGGTTTCCCCATAAAAAGTCAACTTCAGAGGGTCTGAAATATTTGGGACTAATTTCAACTAAAATCTTACCTGATAAGGAATCTATACCTTTTTCATTCACGCCCTCTCCATTCCATGAGATATCCTTTCCAATAACTTTAAAAGCTTTTTCTACAAATTCCCTTACGGTATGGGTCTCTCCTGAAGCAATAACGTAATCAACCGCTTTTTCTTGTTGTAGCATTAGCCACATCGCTTTTACATAATCCTTTGCATGACCCCAATCTCGCTTAGCATCTAAATTACCTAAAACAAGTTTATCTTGAATGCCTTTTGAAATATTGGCAACAGCCTTTGTTGTTTTTTTAGTAACAAAAGTCTCGCCTCTTCTTGGAGATTCATGATTGAATAAGATGCCGTTGCAAGCGAATAAATTATATGATTCTCGATAATTTACAGTTAACCAATATGCATACAATTTTGCTGCTCCATAAGGTGATTTTGGATAAAAAGGAGTTGTTTCACTTTGTGGAGCAGTTTCTGGTATTCCCCCAAAAAGTTCAGAAGTTGAGGCTTGATAATACTTACAATTTACCCCACTATCTCTTATGGCATCCAAAATTCTAACCGCTCCAATTGCATCAACTTCACCTGTATATTCTGGAACTTCAAAAGAGACAGCTACGTGAGATTGAGCCCCTAAATTATATATTTCATCTGGATTAATTGTCGATATTAATCTATGTAAATTACTTGAATCAGCCAAATCTCCATGATGAAGAAATAGCATTGGATTATTCATGATTTTATCAATCCTATGTGTTGTAAAAACCGAAGATCTTCTCATAATACCATGAACCTCATAGCCTTTTTCAAGTAGAAATTCTGCTAGATAGGAGCCGTCTTGTCCGGTAATTCCTGATATTAATGCTGTTTTCATTTTATATTTTTAAGTGTGTGATTTGTGGTTACTGGTTACTGGTTCATTGCGGGAGCGCAGCGGAATGAATATAAATTGTTTAGCGGGATTTAGGGTTTAAGGTTTAAGGTTTAAAGTTTAAGGTTCAAAGTTCAAGGTTCAAAGTTCAAAGTTCAAAGTTTAAAGTTTAAGGTTTAAAGTTTAAGGTTCAAGGTTTAAAGTTTGTCATTTCATGAATATGGTTAACACGAAGTTTAATTTTTCAACCTTAAGAGAAATCCTTTTTTTTCTTTCTTCTCGGCTTACCTCTTTAAGCATTATTGGCATTGGTTGTAGGTTGGCATCGGCAAGATAAGGTTAACTTTTGCCATTTTTTGCGGAGTTTAATCCACAACCGAAAAGCGTTTTTACATTAAAAAATCTTCCAAATTATCTCGGTGTATAATTCTAAATTCACTTCCGGGATAGGTTTCTAGAAACAGTT
>Ga0210005_1001383_pt1 | contig 15587 bp, 18 predicted proteins | sample CryGey02umfilter_3_FD_183961 | JGI IMG/M metagenome (GOLD analysis project Ga0210005, IMG submission 183961) | Groundwater microbial communities from aquifer in Utah, USA - Crystal Geyser 4/9/14 0.2 um filter (SPAdes) (version 3) | ecosystem: Environmental > Aquatic > Deep subsurface >... | reverse complement strand
TTCTCAATTTTCAATGAGTCCAAAGAATCATCTATAGAAATTTCTAGATTTTTTTTATGAAATTTATAAAATTTTTTTAAACGTGTATTTGTATCGGAATTTGTGTTCTTATCACCAGGATTAAATTCAATCGTTAATTTTGTAGAATCTTTTTTAATCTTATTTATTATTTGCGTTTTCGCTTCTTCAGGAATGGGGATTACAGATTTATTTAATTCAGTATTGACCAATTTTATAATAGAATCTTTTTTCTGTTTTTCTATTAAATTAGGATTAGCAGCTTTTTCATTACCATTGTTTTTTGAGATAATAGTTTTAGAATTTTTTGATAATTCCTCAAATCTCTCTTTCGTTTTAGATAATCCAACCAATAAAAAAAAGATGATTGAAACCGCTAAATAAAAACGGAATGGGTTTGTGTAACGTTGTCTTTTTCCATTAATATAGTCCTTAGAAACTTTTCCAGGATTGATTAAAAGGGGAATCAATGTGCGCCAAAATTTTGCGTCAAAATTGAAAAAACCATTAAAAAACTCATGTATAAAATTTTTGAAAGTAATCTTACTTCCTTTGTTTTCTTGACCACATTCTGGACAAAAATTTTCATGTCAGCTAAAAGGGTGTCCGCAGTTTAAACATGCAGCATCAAGAATTTTTAAACCCGCTTTTTTCCTGTTAATCAGTTTAATAATATTGGAGTTATAAGTTGAAATGTTGGGATAAACACTTTAAATTCTTCGAAGGAATGAATATCAATCATGGTATAATATCCTTTCATTGCACCCATAGTTGATTCTAAAAAGCAACCAGAATTGTAGGAAAATGTTTCATTTGGTTCTAAAATTGGAGTTTGTCCAATAACACCCTCACCAGTGACAATTTCAACATCGTTTAATGAATCGTATATTTTCCAAAAACGGTCTTTTAGTTGAACGGTTTGTGAAGAATTATTTTCGATGGTGATGTAGTAAGCAAAAATGTGGTATAACCTATTATTTCTGTAACTTGACCCGTTAAAATTAGTTTTTACAGAAATTTTTATCCCTTTTGTAACTTTTTCTACCATAATTGTAAATGTAACTTTTTTGTTTAAAAAAACAAGAATATTTTAGATTACTTATTTTGGTTAAAAAATCCGTTTCCAACTCCAACAACTCTGTCGTATAATGCTCCAAAAGCTTTGAAATAAACCAATACTTTATATTGATTTTCAGTCTCAAAAAACGAACCCATAATTTCGTTTTTATCAATGCTATTTTTCTCGTCAACAGTCACAAAACTGTAGTTGTAAAAACCTTGTTTAAGTAAAATATTTCCAAAATAGCTCTTCGTATTATCGTTGTAATAAAGTTTGTTTTCCTTCTCAATTTCAAAATTATTGAAAGCGCCATAAACATAGACTTCCTTGTTATAAAAAGGTTCATCAGCCATCAAAGAAAAATGCATCATGGCATAATCTGCCTCTGTTTTTGGGTCATTTGCTTCTAAAGTCCTGATGATAAATTGGCCATTGATATCGGGATTGTAATTGTATTTTAAATTTGGTTCATAAGAATATGGATATAAATAATGATGAAAAATATCTTTCATTTCAATTTTTACCACATTCAAACTTTTATTTCTAATAGACTTTGAATCGAAATTTAGATATTCATTTCCACCCCAAAAATTCATGGTATTGTTATAAGAATAGCGTAATGCATTTTGATGAAAAAAAGTAGGCTGAATTCCTGAAATATTTTCGTTCCAATTTTCGTTTTTTAGAACAACAATATTTACTTCTTGAGAAGGATTATTGATACGCAATTTTGGATGATTAACCACGAATTCAACGGTTTGTTGCGTTTGCAATGCTTTTGTGTTTCTACTTCTCGAAACATTTACACCAACCGTAACTTCGTTTTCATACAGTACAAATCTTCTTGTAAAAATGATTTCATCATCTTCATCAAAAATAGACACAAGATAATTGCCACTTTTGGTAATCACAGTATTTGGATTCGGAATTCTCACTTCATAATGTGTGTAACTTTGAAAAGTATTGAAAGAATTTGTAAGGTTATTAATATTATTTTGGTCAAAACCATCAATATATTGACTTGATAGCAATCTACTTGGTTGCCAATCATGAGTCATGTGTTGGATTTTATACTGATATTCTTTGTTGTCATTATCCAAATCATCAAAAGACAATTCTAATACAGTTCCCAAAGGAACAATTGCCGAAAAATTATTTTCATTAAAAGACCTTAATTGAATTGATTTGATATTTTGAGAGTGGAAGCTTACCATCAAAAAAAATAGACAGAAAAAGGAAGAAATTTTTTTTATCATTTTACAAAAATAGTGTTCAATTTTTTGATATTTCAAATTTTGAACCAAGTTACAAAAATAAAATCGATTTCGTAAATCTATTTATTTAGAATAATTATAAATAATAATTTTAGGATAATTTAAGTCTAAAATTATTTAAAAATGATTCACAAACAATTAAATTTGCATGATTTTTTTAGTTAACTAAAATTCCAATTTACTATGTCAAAAGACATTCGTATCAAAAAAGGCTTAGATATCAAGCTTGTTGGTGTTGCAGAAAAGACCACTACTCAATCTTCTTTAAGTAGTGTTTATGCAATAAAACCAGAAGATTTCCACGGAATTATCCCCAAACTTATTGCCAGAGAAGGCGCTTCAGTAAAAGCTGGTGAAACGATTTTTTATTCAAAAGACGATGAACGAATTTTATTTCCAAGTCCTGTTTCTGGAAAAGTTGTTGAGGTAATTCGTGGTGCAAGAAGAAAAATTTTAGCGGTTAAAATTGCTGCTGATGGAAAACAAGAATACCAAGATTTTGGTAAAAAAGACGTTTCAAAAATGTCTGCTGAACAAGTAAAAAACCATTTATTTAGTTCTGGTTGTTGGCCATTTATCAAACAGCGTCCATTTGACATTATTGCTAATCCAAATCAAACACCAAAAGCAATTTTCATCTCTGCGTATGCAAGTGCTCCGTTAGCTGCGGATTTTGATTATACTTTGGCTGGCAAAGAAAATGAACTGCAAACGGCAATCACCGCAATTTCAAAACTGACTTCTGGGAAAATTCATGTCTCAGTTGGTGTAAATTCAAATACTCCCTTTACAAAAATACTAGGAATTGAATTGCACAAAGTTTCAGGACCACATCCTTCTGGAAATGTTGGTACACAAATCTCTAAAATTAATCCGATTAATAAAGGAGAAGTTGTTTGGGTTTTGACACCTCAAGACATGATAATTATTGGTGAATTGTTTTTGACAGGAAATTTCAATGCAACACGAATTGTAGCTTTAACCGGCTCTAAGTTTTCAAAACCTCACTATGTTTCTGCAATTATAGGTGCTTCAATTGCTGATATTACAAAAAATAATTTGATAAACGACAATACAAGAATTATCAGTGGAAATGTGTTAACCGGAACACAAGTTACCCAAAATGATTTTATTGGTTATTATGACAATCAAATTACAGCTATTCCAGAAGGAAATGATTATGAGTTTTTTGGATGGAACAAACCTGTTTTTGATAAAGTTTCAACTTCAAGAGCATTTACATTTTCTTGGTTAAACCCAAATAAAAAATATGATTTAACCACCAACACAAATGGCGAACACAGAGCTTTTGTGGTAACTGGTTCTTATGAGCAAGTGTTTCCATTAGATATTTATCCAATGCAATTATTAAAAGCATTTATGTATAAAGATTTAGATGAAATGGAAGCATTAGGAGGCTATGAAGTAGCACCCGAAGATTTCGCTTTGACCGAATTTATTTGTGTTTCTAAACAACCACACCAAAAAATAATTCGCGAAGGTTTAGATTTAATGAGACAAGAATTAGGATAATTTATTATGAGCTTAAAACAAAATTTACACAATTTAAAAGAAAAGTATAAAGGAACTAAAATGGCTCCTGCATTTAATGCAATCCATACCTTTTTATACATGCCAAATGATGTGACTCATGGAGGAACGCACATCAAAGCTGCGGATGATTTAAAAAGAACCATGAATATGGTGATTTTGGCGTTGATTCCGTGTTTGTTATTTGGAATGTTTAATGCTGGTTATCAGCATTATGCGGCAATAGACAGTTCTTTAAGAGACAATGTCTTAACAAATTTTTTCACTTTTGATAATTTCTGGATTGGAATTATAAAAGTACTACCATTGGTTATTGTTTCTTATGGAGTTGGTCTTGGAGTTGAATTTATTTTTGCGATTATCAAAGGTCATGAAGTAGAAGAAGGATACCTGGTAACAGGAATGTTAGTGCCATTAATTGTCCCAATTGATACCCCACTTTGGATGTTGTCAATAGCAGTTATTTTTGGAGTTATCATTGGAAAAGAAGTTTTTGGCGGCACAGGAATGAATATTTTAAATCCTGCTTTGACGATCAGAGCTTTTTTATTTTTCGCATATCCAACTTGGATGTCTGGAGATAAAGTTTGGGTTTATGATGCTGTGAATCGAGCAGGAACTGCTGATGCAATTTCAGGAGAAACTATTTTAGGAAGTTATGCTCAAAATCAAGAAGTTATTTATTCTAATTGGGATAAATTCATGGGTTTTATTCCAGGTTCCGTGGGAGAAACATCAACGTTTTTAATTCTTATAGGCGCTGCATTTTTGATTTTTACTAAAATTGGAAGTTGGAGAATTATTGTTTCAACCTTTATGGGTGCAGCAGTAATGGGTTTGATTTTTAATCAAATTGTGGCTGCTGATATCATCACTTCATCAAGCAAATTTTATGGACTGATGCACACAGCTTGGTATGAGCATCTAATGATTGGTGGTTTGGCATTTGGTGCTGTTTTTATGGCAACCGATCCTGTAACAGCTTCACAAACAAATAAAGGAAAATGGATTTACGGTTTCTTAATTGGTTTTATGTCAATTATGATTCGAGTTTTTAACCCTGCATATCCTGAAGGCGTTTTCTTAGCTATTTTATTAATGAATGTTTTTGCACCAACAATCGACCATTATGTGGTTCAGGGAAATGTCAAGAAAAGATTAAACCGTACTAAACTTAAAACTGCCTAGTTATGAGTAAAAAAACAGATAATAATCTATATACCTTAGTTTTTGCCGTAATTATGGTATTGGTTGTAGGATCAGTATTGGCATTCTTTGCCTCGTCACTTAAACCAAATATAGATGAAAATAAACGGGTTGAAAAACAACAAAACATTTTATATGCTTTGGGTGTAAATGATAATGATGAATCTAATGCAAATTTTATTTCATCAGCAGTTGCAGGCAAAAAATTTGAGAAATACATCAAAAAGCAAATTGTTATTCAAGGAGATAATATTACAGAAGATGCAAATGCTTATTTGATTGATGTTAAACAACAACAAACCTTTGCAAAAGAGGGTAAAGAAAGAAAACTTCCACTATTTGTTGGCGAAAAAGATGGCAAAATCCTCTATGTAGCACCAATTTATGGCAAAGGTCTTTGGGATGCCATTTGGGGATATGTTGCTATGGATGAAAACATGATTATCCAAGGAGCTTATTTTGATCACAAAGGAGAAACACCAGGTTTAGGTGCAAACATTAAACAACGATTTTTTATGGATGATTTTCATGGGGAACATTTACTTACTGATGAAGGAGAATTCAAAGGTGTCACAGTAGCCAAAGGAAACAATGATCCAAAAAACGAAAGGAAATCGGATTATAAGGTAGATGCCATTGCAGGTGCAACCATTACGGGTAATGGAGTTTCGGCAATGATAAAATCTGACCTACAACTATATGTTCCTTATTTTAAATCACTAAAAAATTAATTTATGGCACTTTTATCAAAAAAAGACGCAGGTTTATTAACAGATCCGTTAACAGATAACAACCCAATTACAGTTCAAGTTTTAGGTATTTGTTCTGCATTGGCAATAACTGCAGAGTTAAAAGCATCAATAGTTATGGCTCTTTCTGTAATGGCAGTTCTTGCCCTTGGAAATGTTGCGATTTCTTTGTTAAGAAATATAATACCTTCTAAAATTAGAATTATTGTGCAACTTGTTGTAGTGGCTGCTTTGGTAATTATTGTTGATTTAATCTTGAAAGCATTTAGCTATGAGCTGAGTAAAACCCTGTCAGTTTTTGTAGGATTAATCATCACGAATTGTATCATTATGGGACGTTTTGAAGCATTTGCCCTTGGAAACGGTCCTTGGAAATCTTTCCTCGATGGCATTGGAAACGCTGCTGGTTACGGTTTAATATTAGTAATCGTTGGTTTCTTTAGAGAATTATTGGGTTCAGGAACCCTATTAGGTTTCAAAGTTCTAGGGGATCCAATCGAAAAAACGGGTTTGTATGCAATTGGTTATGAAAATAACGGATTTATGTTGTTATCACCAATGGCATTAATCGTTTTAGGAATTATTATTTGGATTCAACGTTCAAGAAATAAAGTATTAATAGAAGAAAATTAAATAGTCATAGGTTCATAGTTATTAGTTCTTGTTTTTTTATCAATAACTAACAACTAACAACTAACAACTAAAAACTAAAAATTATGGAACATATAGAATTATTTTTTAAATCAATATTTATAGACAATATGGTTTTTGCGACATTCCTTGGGATGTGTTCTTACCTTGCTGTTTCAAAAAAAATAGCCACTGCTGTTGGATTAGGAGCTGCAGTTATTTTCGTTCTTGCAGTGACAGTTCCTTTGAATTGGTTACTTGATCAGTATATTTTAAAAGAAGGAGCTCTTGGTTGGTTGGGTCCTGAATATGCAGTTTATGATTTGAGTTTCTTGTCATTCATCATGTTTATAGCAACAATAGCAACAATGGTTCAGTTGGTAGAAATAATTGTCGAAAAATTTTCACCTTCATTATACAATTCATTAGGTATTTTCTTGCCATTAATTGCTGTAAACTGTGCGATTTTAGGGGGAAGTTTGTTTATGCAATCTCGTGAAATTCCAACCTTAGGATTGGCTTTAACTTATGGAGTTGGTTCAGGAATTGGATGGTTTTTAGCGATATTAGCGATTGCAGCGATTCGTGAAAAAATCAGATATTCGAGTGTTCCACCTGCTTTGAGAGGTTTAGGAATTACTTTTATTATCACAGGTTTGATGGCAATAGGCTTCATGAGTTTTGGTGGAATGTTGACTGGAGGAGATGAAAAACCAAAAGAGTTACCAAAAGTAGAAGCTAAAATTGAGAAAAAAATCATCAAAAATTCAGAAACTAAAGAGGTAGTAGCTAAAAACACAACATTAAACGAATAGCAGCATGATATTAGTAGCAGGTACAACAGGAACTATTTTTGCAACAGTAACAGCATTTTTATTAATAACACTATTATTGGTTGCATTGTTATTATATGTAAAACAAAAATTATCGCCTTCTGGTCCAGTAATTATCACAATTAATGGAGAGAGAAAACTAGAGGTTTCTTCAGGAAGTTCACTACTTACCACCTTAGGAAATGAAAAAATATTTTTACCATCAGCTTGTGGTGGTGGTGGGTCTTGTCTTCAATGTGAATGTCATGTTTTAGAAGGTGGAGGAGAAGCATTACCTACAGAAACCCCACATTTTACAAAAAAAGAATTAAAGGAAGGTATTCGTCTAGCCTGTCAAGTAAAAGTTAAGCAAGACATGAATATTACCATTCCTGAGGAGGTTTTTGGTATCAAAAAATGGCAAGGAACTGTTGTTAGAAATTATAATGTTGCTTCATTTATTAAAGAATTTGTGGTAGAAATTCCTGAAGAAATGGGGTACAAAGCAGGTGGTTATATCCAAATTGAGATTCCTCCTTGTGAAGTAAAATACTCAGACATCGATATCACCGCACATCCAGAAGAACACGAAACGCCTGATAAATTTCAAGCTGAATGGGATAAATTCAAGTTGTGGGCTTTAGTTATGAAAAATAATGAGATTGTTGAGCGTGCGTATTCAATGGCTTCATTTCCTGCCGAAGGAAGAGAAATTATGTTGAATGTTCGTATTGCAACACCACCATTTGACAGAGCGAAAGGTGGTTGGATGGATGTAAATCCAGGAGTCGCTTCTTCGTATATTTTTGCTCAAAAACCTGGAGATAAAGTAACCATTTCTGGTCCTTATGGAGAATTCTTTATTAATGAATCAGATGCTGAGATGTTATATGTTGGTGGTGGTGCAGGAATGGCTCCAATGCGTTCACACTTATATCATCTTTTCAAAACTTTAAAAACTGGCAGAAAAGTAACTTATTGGTATGGAGGGCGTTCTAAAAGAGAGTTATTCTATATTGATCATTTTAAATCTTTAGAAAAAGATTTTACAAATTTTAAATTTTATTTGGCATTATCAGAGCCAATGCCAGAAGATAATTGGAAGGTAAAAAAAGATATCAATGATGAAGAAGGTGACGGTTTTGTTGGTTTTATTCATAATTGCGTTATTGATAATTACCTCAGCAAACATGATTCTCCTGAAGATATTGAGTTGTATTTTTGTGGACCACCTTTGATGAATAAAGCAGTTCAAAAAATGGGTGAAGATTTTGGAATCTCGGACGAAAATATTCGTTTTGATGATTTTGGTGGATAATACTTTAAATTATAAATAAATAAAAAAACGGTTTTAGATTTCCTAAAAACCGTTTTTTTTTTATCCTAAAAAGGTTTCTAAATGATAAACGGGTTCCCCATTTTCTTGTTCAAAAAGCTTAGAGAAATCCATCACGTTTTTTATGTTATCAAACTTACAAAGCAATTCAATAACTGCCGATAATCCATCAAATAAAACATCTTTTGAAGTCGGATTTATAGGTCTTTTATTGTAATGGCACAAAGGAGTCGAAAATCCGCATGCATCTAAAAATACTTTTTCAATTTGTAATATTTCTGAGGGAGAATAACCGTTAAATTTTCTTCCAAGGTTTTCATGAACCCTTCCAACATAACTTAATTTTAATGAACCATGACCTTCAGTAAGGTGTTTCCAACTATCGTGATTGTCTAAAATATTTCCAACTGCGCATGCTTTACAATCCTCAGGATTCAATAAATTATGGTGATAAGCATTGTATAATTTAATAAGTGCTTGCTCTAATCTTGTAGTTGTTTTCATGTTTATAATTTTCAACTAAATTATAAAATTAGATTAACATTTCAAATTATGAAATTGTTATTATCATATTTAGAATTAAATTAAATTATAATCTCGGTTGGTTTTTTTCTGTATTGAATAAATTGTATTTTTGGTTCGAGTAAAATACTTGTATGAAAAAAATTCGAAAAATATTAGAAAAAGAAAACTATATCAGAATAAAATTAAAAAATATCGCTACAAATCATCTTGAATTAAAAGCTAAAATCAATGATGTAAGAGGACGTTTTATTTTAGATACTGGGGCATCAAATTCTTGTGTCGGAATGGATTTGATTGAGTTTTTTAAGTTGGATGCCAAACTAAGTGATACCAAAGCTGCAGGTGCAGGTGCCATTGATATGGAAACACAAGAATCTGCGGATAATTTTTTGAAAATTGGCAATTGGAAAACTAAAAATTGTCATTTGGTTTTATTTAATTTGTCGCATGTAAACACAGCGCTTCTACAACACAATGCTAATGAAGTTCATGGAATCATTGGTGCAGATATTTTACACCAAGGAAAAGCCTTTATTGATTATAACAAGAATGTTTTATATTTAAGGAAACTGAAAACAATAAAAAATCTTTAATTTACTATTTATGAATTTGCAATTACAAGTAATGGAAAAAATGAAAGAGGCAATGAAAGCAAAAGACACGATTGCCTTGCAGGCTTTAAGAGCGGTAAAATCTGCTTTTTTGCTAGCTAAAACCGAAACGGGGGCGCAAGAAGAATTGACAGCAGATCAAGAGATAAAAATTATTCAGAAGCAAGTAAAACAAAGAAAAGATAGTGTTGCAATTTATCTAAAACAAGGAAGAGAAGATTTAGCAACTCCTGAATTAGGAGAAATAGCAGTTTTAGAACAATTTTTACCTGAAGCGCCTTCGGAAAACCAAATTTCTAATGTAATTTTGGAAACGATTGCTAATTTGGGAGCAAAAGGAATGCAAGATATGGGAAAGGTGATGGGAGTTGTTTCAAAGGAACTCTCTGGCAAAGCTGACGGAAAAATTATTGCAGATTTGGTAAAAAAACATTTGGCATAAAACATTTGGCTCCATAGTTCAACTGGATAGAATATCAGATTTCGGCTCTGACGGTTGAAGGTTCGAATCCTTCTGGAGTCACTTTTTTCAATAATATTTTAAATTAAAAAACCCACTAAATCTTTGAATTTAATGGGTTTTGTTACCTTTTTTATGTTTACTGGCAGAGAGAAAGGGATTTGTTTACTACAAAAAACATCAATAAAATAAATACTTTCCAAAGTATTTAAATTTAGTGACTCCTCTACTGACACCTCTACTATTAAGGTTACTATTATTCTAAATTCAAAGTAGTCAAATATAATGATAATTCTTTAATTATTAAAGGATTAATACTAAAAATTGAACTAGTTCTTTATGTAGTTATTTTAGTTTTCTTGATTAAAAATTGATTAAAGTAAATTTCAATTTTAACCAAAAATCAAGTGAGTTACTTGTTCATATTTTATTCCTGTATATGTACAGAACTCTTCAATTGTTAAGAACTCATTTGCAGGCTTATTAAGTTCATCTTTAATCTTTTGCATTAATCTTGCACTTTGACGATAACTTTTCCCTGTTATGAGCTGTATATCTTTAGGGTAGATGCAAACCCTATGCATATTAATTCTCATACTTCATCTATACTTTTGAATTGACTTTGACTACTCTATGAGTGGCAGAAAATCTTTCGCAATTTAATTATTATTTATTTAATGATATTAGGTTGTTTTTGTGGTGATTTTAGACACTTGTGTCGATTTTGGACATATTGTATGGTACTCCCTTTTTCTTACGCATAAGTTGATGTAATCTTTGTGATGATCATTTAAAACTGTTGCAACAAAATTTAAAATGATGGAGTCGTGAGAGGTTTGCGAATGCAAACCAAATGTTGAATTAAATTTTTAGAAATTATGGCTAGACAGAATAGCATTATTAAATTGAAAGGTACTATTGGAGGTATTACCTTTTACAAAACGCAAGATGGTCATTTGGCGAGAGAAAAGGGCGGAATTGACGCTAGTAGAATCGCCAATGACCCAGCGTTTCAAAGAACCCGTGAGAATGGGTCGGAATTTGGAAGAGCAGGAAGAGCAGGAAAAGTTCTTAGAACTGCATTGCGTTTGCTTTTGCTAAATGCATCTGACAGAAGAGTAGTGAGTAGATTGCACAAATCTATGGTGGAAGTGATTCAAGCAGATACTGTGAGTGAACGTGGATTGCGAAACGTGATTGATGGTGAAGCTGAATTATTGACTGGATTTGAGTTTAACATCAATGGGAAATTAGGTAGTAGCTTATTTGCAGGTCATACAGATACCATTGATCGAGTTGCTGGAACTTTAAGCGTGGATATTCCCTCTTTTATTCCAAGTCAGATGATTGCAGCTCCAGGTGGAACTACTCATTTTAAAATCATTTCTGGTGGCGCAGCTATTGATTTTGAAAATGAAGTTTCTGAGGTTGCCACTTCTGAAACAGCCATTTTACCTTGGGATGCTACTGCTACTGCTGTGATCAATTTGAGCAATGCAGTATCTGCAAATAGTACGCATCCCTTGTTTTTGGCTTTGGGTGTTGAGTTTTATCAACAGGTAAATGGGCAAATGTACCCATTGAAAAATGGTGCTTTCAATGCGCTTTCTTTGGTAAAAGTTGATGGTGGAGCTTAATCAGTTTTCAGTTGATAGTTTTCAGTTTTCAGTTACAGTTGACAGTTTTAAGTCATACTCAACAGTAACAATTGACACTATTCATATATGAAACTCTATTTAACAAGAACTTATTTCCCTGAAGGAACGAATGGGAAACTCGAATGCGAAGGCAAACTCATCTGTAAAACGATTGAATTGCCATGGAAGATGAACGAAACGAAGGTTTCCTGCATTCCTGAGGGGAAATATTTTATTAGAAAGCGATATAGTGCAAAATATAAATGGCACTTGGAAGTAATGGATGTATCGAAAAGAAAATTTATTCTTATTCATCCAGCAAACAATGCTCAACTGGAATTAGAGGGGTGCATTGCTCCCATTACAAAGCTTTCTGGTCCTGGACTTGGTTTGATGTCTCGAAAAGCTTTTAAGAAGCTGAAAGATATTGTTTACCAAGCTTTGAACAATAACGAAAGTGTCGAAATACTTATTCAATCTTAAAAATTAAAATCATGCATACAATTATAGAAAGAGCTACTGCTCCCACCCCAAAGTTTTTTAAAGTGCTTCGAACTATTGGAATGGCATTGGCAACTGTTGGAGGTATTGTGTTGACTGCTCCTATTGCCTTGCCAGTGATTGTAACTACCATTGGTGGTTATATCGCCGTTGCTGGAGGAGTACTTTCGGCAGTAAGTCAATTGACCGTAGAAAAAGATGAACAACCAGAGTAATTCCACTTTGTTTGGTACAGCTGGAGGTACTTTTTTGAGCATTGTACCCAATTTGAGCTCAGAAGATTTGTTTAAAACAGCTATTTTAGCGACTGTTGGCGCTGTGGTGAGTTTTTCAATTTCGGTAATGCTAAAGTATCTCAGTAAGAAGCACAAAAAATAAGTTTAGCCTTTGTTGTGGTGACCTTTAGGCTACACTTTAAAATGCCTGTTCCATTTGGATCAGGCATTTTTTTTGTACCAGGTTTCCCTCTCCTCCTACTTCGATTTTATTTTAATCCTATCTTCGCCTTATATATCGATGAAAAATGACTCTTTTTGCCTCATTGATGAGCTGCAAGTTCTGTAAAAATCGTTTTTCTTGCTCTTCCAATAACTCAAGGGCTTTAACGGATTTCTTGAAGCCATTTGGATTGCTATTTGCTTGCTCTAATCCGTCATTTAAAGCTTGTCTGCAATCGCCAATTGTGATGAATAGAATCACAGAGCCTTTTAGAAAATATTCAAAGGATTTTGCTTTCCATAACCCGAAGCTTAACGCATACAAAAGTTGCTTTTCTTCTTCTGTTTTTGCAGATAATACAAAGCAATTTGGGCAGGGCTCTGTCAATGGTTTACCGCTGTTTTTACCTTTGGAAAGGATGAAAAAATGGGGCTCGCTGGTAGCCGATTTTGGGCAATAGGTTTTTAAATAAAATTTTGTCATAATAGCTGAAATTTTGTTGATTTTCGCAAGCCCCTTGACTAAATTTTAGACAAAAGAAAAAAACGAAAAAAAAAGAAAGCCATCTAAACAGGGGGTTGAAATTAGACAAGCAAGGTTTTTGAAAAAAAGTTTTTTGCCTATCGGAAGTATCATCAAACAATAAGAAATATGGTAGCAAAAAAGTTTTTTTCAAAACCCGTAGGGCTTGACCTTGAAGGGCTAATTTCAACACCCTACATTTGCTTCCTTTTTATTTCTTTTTTGGTTGAAATTTACCTACCTAAAAATTTTTTGTTTTGCAAACGGATATTGGTTGTTTAAAGAATCTAATGGGGAAATAGTGCCATAAATAAATAAACTATTCGTAAATGAAAAGGTGCTGGTGAAGCGATGCAAGGGTAACGACTGAATGGAATGGAACGATTGCTTTGGGTGAATGAAGTGCTGTGGATGCTTTTACATACTTTGTAAAAGTTGCAAAGTTTGCAATGTTAGCAAAAATGGATTGAGGGTACGCTTAAAGCATCCGCAGTGCGAAATGAACAGTGTGGTTGGGTTCGTGGAATGGAAAGAAGGAGTTACTCTTGCTGGATTTTAGGTTTAGGGGGTGCTATGAAATGGAATGAAATGCAATGAAAATGAAATGGAATATCATCTGCTAAACCCCTTCCCTAACTTTATTAGTTTATTTATTTATGACCGCTGAAAAGGGCGGTGGGGATTTGTGGTATTTTATCTTATGGATATTTAGTTTTAAAAAAATTACTATTTATTTGTTTTTGTATTCAATATTTTACTAGATTTAAACTTTCTTTTATGGTTTTTCATAAACCATTTCATAGCAATTTTTACCCACCTCGCAACGATGTGGGTTTTTTATTTACAGTCGATTTTAATAGGATTATTTCAACAAAAAAATATTAATATTAGAAAAATGATGATTTATTACGGGAAGCCATAAAACTCTATAAAACATTGAATGTAAATTTGTTAAAAAAATGATATGTTAGAGGATGCAATAAAACAAATTAGTGGAATCATAAATGTTTTTCCTGATATAAAAGAAATTACCATAACAAGTAAAAACCATATTACTATTTATTGGAAAAATCAAGAACGGGATGCAGAAAGCTTTACAAATACTATTGATTTATTGGGAAGGTGTGAAGAAAATTTAAAATAAGATAATTGATTAGCTTACGTCTAATATTTTGTTTTTTTTTGAAAAAAATAATTAAAGAATACCTAGTGCGCTGGCAGCAGCGAGCATAAGGGTTTAGACTTTTTATTTGTTTTGCATAGATTTTATTGAATTGTTTCCTAAAAGTGGATGCTATTGAATGTATTATAAAAAATGTATTTTAAAGCTTTCAATATTAATATGAAATGTATCCTTATAGCATCCACTTTTGGGAACAATTGTTACGGATATTTTGACAAATAAAAAGTCTAAACTCTTATTGGCTTTTTTGATTTTATAGGTGCTTACTGATTGCAATTTTAATACCACTCTTTAAATACTTTTCTAAGTTTATTTTTAAAACGATATAAGCACTTATAAAATCAATGCAAGAAATCGGGAATGTTATTTAAAAGACGGATTTTAACGGCTGCGATGCCAAAAAAAATATTTAGAAGTTGGTGAAGCGTTTGGGAAAATATTTTTTTTGGTAGCGCACAATGGCAATGGCTATTTTACATAATGTTATTATGAAACGGCCTCGAAAGGGGTGCTTGCAAAAGTAGTGGCGAGGCTGGGTCATAATGCCACATTATGTAGAATAGCTTCCCCCATTTTTAATACTGGCATAAGCGGAATGGTGGTGGTGGTTGGAATGTAGCGGCTTTTTGTTTGGGCTTCGAGCGTGGAAAAACAGCTTATTGCTTTTTTACAAAAACTTATTTAAAATCAGGAAACTTTGTGAAAAAGCAATGTGCTGTTTGAGCGTTGGCAAAAGACCACACGAAAAGTATGCCAGTTTAAAAATGGGGGCATTGCCATTGATGCACGTAGCGTTGGAAAGATATTATACTAAATTTTGTTTAGAAATTAAGAATATTGAATGTTTACGAAACCGAGCGTTTGCAGTGCATGAGCCGTGAGGTTGTATATAAAAGGATTAAATTATACCAAATATTTTACTATGTGTATTGTATATACTTGAAAATGGTAGTATTTCAATAACTGTGTAAGTTTAAAAAGTTATTTTGAAAATTTTTGTCCCTTCAAAGACAAAAAAATTTTCGGAATAACTTTTTTAGTAACTTTAAATATTTATACGGATATGATAAACAA
>Ga0210005_1001374_pt1 | contig 15643 bp, 15 predicted proteins | sample CryGey02umfilter_3_FD_183961 | JGI IMG/M metagenome (GOLD analysis project Ga0210005, IMG submission 183961) | Groundwater microbial communities from aquifer in Utah, USA - Crystal Geyser 4/9/14 0.2 um filter (SPAdes) (version 3) | ecosystem: Environmental > Aquatic > Deep subsurface >... | reverse complement strand
TGGGCAAGGGGGGCGAGATCTTCGTGCTCGACATGGGCGAGCCGGTGAAGATCGTCGATTTGGCCAAAGACCTCATCCGGCTTTCCGGGTTGAATAAGGACGAGATCAAGATCGAATTCAGCGGCCTGCGTCCCGGCGAGAAGTTGTACGAAGAATTGCTGGCCGACAATGAAAATACCCTGCCCACACCGCATCCCAAATTGCGTATCGCCCAGGCGCGCGCAGTAACAAATGAAGAATTCCAAGCACTGCTTGCGTGGGTGGCAGCCTCTGTGCCGCACGATGACGAGACGGTGCGCCAGCGCATGCGGCAGTGGGTGCCCGAGTACACTCCAACAACCAACGGATAACAAGGCTGATAAGCGTGCTCTCCGTCTCTGTCATCCTCATCACCCGCAACGAAGCCGCCAACATTCGCGCCTGCCTGGAATCGGTGGCGTGGGCGGACGAGATCATCGTGGTTGACTCCGGCAGCACGGACGAAACCGCCGCCATTGCCCGTTCGATGGGCGCGCGCGTATATGAACACGACTGGCCAGGCTTCGGCCCGCAGAAGAATCGCGCGCTCGGTTATGCCACGAAAGAATGGGTGTTTTCCATCGACGCCGATGAACGCGTCACGCCGGAACTGCGCGCCGAGCTTGAACAGGCCATGCACGAGGGCAGGGCAGATGGTTATTACTGTCCGCGCCTTTCGCAGTTCTGTGGCACCTTCGTCCGCCACAGCGGCTGGTATCCGGACTACGTGCTGCGCCTTTTCAAGCGCGGCGCGGCGAGATTCTCCGACAGTCTGGTGCACGAGAGCGTGCAGCTGACCGGTGTCCGAGCGAAATTGAAAAACCCGCTGTTGCATTACAGCTACCTCACCATGAAAGATGTCGAACGCAAGGTCGAGCATTACTCCACAGCGGCGGCACAGCAGATGCACCAGGCGGGAAAACAATCTGATTGGGGCGGTGCCGCCATGAGCGCGGGCTGGGCTTTTGTGCGTACCTTCATCATTCGCAAAGGAATACTGGACGGCATGGTCGGCTGGCAGATCGCCTGCATGAATGCGCGCACCACCTGGCTCAAATACCGTAAGCTGGCCTTGCTCGCAAGCCAGTAAGCGTGGGTACCTCCAAGCAGCGCGTTTTGCGGATCGCCTACTGGTGGAAGTTGCAGGACAAGAGAGGAAAGTTTACGCACAACAAGGAAAAGCTGGCGTTGGATCAGTCACACTAAATAGAATGTAAAATGTAACGGACAAAACATAGAAAAAGGAAAGGATTGTATGGATGAGGCCTCCAAAACCAATGCCATTAGGGGCGAAGGGTTTGCTGCAAAGTATCTGCAAGGGCGCGTAATTGACATCGGGGCGGGCAAGGATCCGGTGTGCAGCTGGGCGGAAGTATTCGATCAGCAACACGGCGATGCCAACGAAATAGACCGCTATTTTCCGCCAGCTTCCTTTGATGCAGTGCATAGCAGCCATTGCCTGGAGCACATGTTCAAACCTGCCGAAGCGTTGGCAAAATGGTGGTCTCTGGTTAAACCCGGCGGCTACATGATTACCGTGGTGCCCGATGAAGATTTATATGAGCAGGGAATGTGGCCGAGTTTTTTTAATCCGGACCATAAAGCGACATTCAGGCTGGACAAGAAGGATTCCTGGTCACCTGTTTCGAATGAGCTTAGGTCCCTATGCCAAGCGCTACCTAATGCGAAGAGCATCTCAGCGCAACTGCATGACACGAACTATATTTATTCGCTCAAATTTCCTGTTGGAACAAAACCAAAGCGAATTAGGCAGCCGCTTAAATTGCTGTTGAGCATTGCAAAAAGGCTCCCCGTTATCGGAGCCCAAGCCAAAATGAATATTCTGCGCAAGCTCGTGGCTTTTGGTTATCCGCTGGATCAAACTGGTGGCGATGCCTTGGCTCAGATACAAATCATCGTTCGCAAAAATATCAAACCTGATTAACTTATGGAGTAGATATGGGAAGCCTGAGAAAATTTGATCTCAAAACATCATGTTGTAATGTCTTTGTGGAGACCGGGACAGGTAGCGGTGGTTCTCTCAGGCACGCATATATTAATGGGGGGTTCAAGAAACTAATCAGCGTTGAGGCGCATGAGGGTTGCGCGTTGACGGCAAAGAAAATGTTCCGCAAATGCCAGTCGATTGAAATTATCAACGATATTTCAGAAGCGGCGCTGCGCAAGATTTTGCCCGAACTGAAAAATGAAAAAAGTGTTTTGTTTTTTCTTGATGCGCACTTTGTCGGCGAATTCTCCGGTTCATATGATGGCTATCAGGCTAACGTTGCCAACGATGTCAATCTGCCACTGTGCAATGAATTGAAGCTGATTCATGATTTCAGGCCTAATTCTGATGACATTGTCATTATTGACGATCTCAGGCTCTACGAAGATGGGTCATATGCGGGAGGTAATTTGCCGCCGAACTTTGCCAATATTCCGGCATCCATGCGCAATATCAACTTCGTTTATGAAATATTTGGCGACCGTAAAATTGTCCGTAATTTTGACGATGAAGGCTATTTGTTGATTCTTCCGCAGGATTCAAAATTTTCCTTGAAGAGACTGAGCAAATTGCAAAAGACTTCCAGAAGTTTTCAGGAGAAATGGCTTTTGCTTAATGCGCGAATTTAGAAATTGAAAACTCGTTCAGTATTCTGACAAGAAGACCGCGAAGGAAGAAAACCTATTCCAATGTTTGCTGCGTTGTGCAGCAAGGCTCCTTGCCAATAAACACGCAATTAAGCTGCGCAGGCTGCTTATTGCGCAGCTTGAGATATTCGTTCAGCAATTGGTCAGGGGAAATTTCGGAGACTTGATCGGGAGCATGGATGGCAGTTGCGTCATCGTTGGGAACAAATCGCATTAGGGGGTGAATAGGCCCTGCAAACAGCGCAAATATGGGAGCACCTGCAGCTTTGCCCAGATGCAACAGGCCGCCATCTGCGCAGATGAGCAGTGAGACAGTTTTGAGCATTGCGAAAACTTCCGGGATCGACTGCTGGGCTACATAAGTGGTAATTTTTGCCGTGCCTTTAAACTTGTTAATTATTTTTTCTGCGACGATGCTGCTATTGGCGGTTCCGACGAGAATAATTTCAAGGGACGGATCATTGGCTACGAGTAGTGAAATAAATTCGCACCAATGTGCATAAATCCGGTAATCCACCACCCCACCCACGCCGATGGCCACTTTGTTGGTTGAGCGCTGCACCGGCGAGTGGTCATAGCAAAGATTAAAGTACGAGACATGTTTCTTTGACGACGTTTCTGGGCAAGAAGGATAAAGGTGACTTATCGCCAAATAAGAATATTCGAGCCGGTTGAATTCAGTACCGTAATAATGGCCGAGAACAGATAAGAACGGTGTCTTGGGAAGGTGCTTAGTTTTGAACTTCAGGCATTTCCAGGAAAAGTATTGCAGGATAACAAAATCATATTTGGCAAAGTCCATCGCAACCTGGTCGGAATATGTCGCTGAGAAAAACGGGTCCTGCCTGTATGTGTCCGCAATAAATTCGCCAGAATAAAGGTCAACCTTGAAGTTCGCGTCCTTGAAAAGCACCCGACCGGACAGATCCATGATCGAGTCGCCAATTTGCGGTGTTCCCAGATAAACCCAAAGAATATGTTTGGCGTCTGCCGGTATGTGCTTGACCAAGTAGTTGAATTGTCCGGTCATCTGTAAATACACATCATGTTTTAACCGGCGAAAAACAAATTTCGATAGCGGATGCGATTTGAAATAATCCAGCCAGTTGGAATGCAAATTGCCGGGAATCGGGGGCAGGAAGACAGCGCTGGCATAACGCAACACTTGTCGTTTGAGATTGGTAATGTAATGTGCGATTTGCATGAAAATGATGTCACGCCGAGATGGTGTTTATATGTGCTTTTGCATAACATGCATGCCTTTGTGAAATTGTTCAAATTATACCTGCCCTTTGCAAATACATGACCGATGATCTATTGAAACTCTTGTACGTTGTGCGCCGTTACGGCCCGGTCGGCGGCATGGAACGCTATGTGTGGGAAGTCACGCGCGAACTGGCTGCGCTCGGCCATGAGGCCGTGGTGATTTGCGAACGCTGCCATGCTGAAAGGCAGCAAGGAATCACCGTGCATGAACTCGGTGAAATAGCACAACGTCCACGCTGGCTGTCGCTGTTGCGTTTTGGTGCACGCGTGGCGCGCTGGCTGAAAGACCATCCGCATCCTAGCTTCGTAGTGCACAGCAACGAACGCGTCGGCGTGCACGATGTCACCACCTTTCACGGCCCGCCCTTCGCCTCGGTGCGTGACAAACCGTGGTGGAATAAGATCTCACTGCGCGTGGCGATGCAGCTCTGGCTGGAACGGCGCGAACTGCGCGTGGCAAAACGCATTGTGCCCAACTCCGAGATCATCGCCAAACAACTGGCGCACTACTATCCGGAATATGCGCACAAACTCACCGCACCCATTGTCCCCGGCGTGCTGCCCGGCACTGTGCGCACGCCGCGCCGCGTATCCGCCGACGGCGGCATCATCGGTTTCGTTGGCCGCGAATGGCAACGCAAGGGATTGCCGCTCGCAGTCGAGATCGCCGCACGTTTGCGCCAGACACGCCCCAACCTCGAGCTGTGGGTCATCGGCCCGGAGGAACGCGAGGTCACGCACTTGTTCCGGGACTGGCAAGGCGGCTACCGCCTGTTCGGCTGGCGCACCGACAACACGCATTTCGAAAACATTGACGTGCTGCTGCACCCCGCCAAAGCCGAACCCTACGGCATGGTCATCTCCGAAGCGATGGCTGCGCGTGTACCGGTGGTGGTATCAGATGCCTGTGGTGCGGCGACGCAAGTGAGCGCTGAAGCGGGCGAAGTGATTGCGCTGGAGGCACCGCTACAGCAATGGGTAGCTGCCGTCGCCAAACAATTGGATCGCACACAACCTGTGCCTGTTTTCGTGCGCGGATGGGATGTGGTTGCGCGCGAGTATGAGACAATTTACCGACAAATCATTCAGAGCAATATATGAAAGTTAGTGGATTTACCTTTATTCGTAACGGCAACATTCTGGGTTATCCCTTCGTGCAAAGCATTCAGTCTGCACTGCCGGTGTGCGATGAATTCGTGGTGGCGGTAGGCGCATCGGACGATGACACGTTACAGGCGCTGCAAACGATTAACGACCCCAAGCTGCGCATTATTCAAACCACCTGGAATGAAAAAGTAGCCGATCGCGGGTTTGTCTATGGCCAGCAAAAAATGATCGCGCAGTACAACTGCACCGGTGATTGGGCATTCTATCTGGAGGGTGACGAGTTATTGCATGAGGCGGAGCTGGATACGTTGCGCGCTGTCATGCAGCGTCATCTGGACAACCCTGAGGTCGAAGCGCTGGCTTTCGATTACTACCATTTCTATGGCAGCCCGCAATGGATCGCCATCGGCACCGGCGGTTATCGCCAGGCGCCGCGCATCATACGCAATTCGATCCGCAGCATCGCGCCGGATGGGCTATTTTTTGTGGTACTGGATCAAAACAAGAAGGGGCGTTATCCGCGCGCCGCGCTGACCGGGACGCACATTTATCACTACGGCGCGGTGCGCAGCGTGGCGAGCATGAATGAAAAGAATCAGCGCGTGGCGAAGTATTGGGGCAAGCAGCCCGAGGTGTTTGCGTACAACCAGATCGACCCTTACGAGCTTATTCCCTTCACCGGCACGCAACCGGCAGTGATCCAGCCCTGGCTGGCGAGCGATGCCGCCGAGCATCATTTCACCCCCGATGCCAAGCATGTGCCGACCAAGCGCCAGAGGCGTCACCGTCTGCGCATGAAGCTTGAGAAATTGTTGGGAATGGATTTGAGCAAAAAACACTTCACGCTCGTTAAATGAATTCTTTCCAAGCCAAAATGAACACCGCCACCCAGATACTGGGTGTGTTGATGGTATTTGTGCTTATTTTCCCAACGGCACTGGAAAATGCCGTGATGATATTGATGTTGGCCAGCTATTTCCTGTCCGGGAATTACGCCGAAAAATGGTCGCGTATTAGAAGTGTTCCGGTGGCAAGGATTTCTCTGCTGTTGTTTGGAATTTTTGCAGTGGGCATGGCGTACTCGTCCGCGAATATCGGCGAGTCACTTAAATCGCTGAAAATGTACCAGGAGTTGTTGATCTTCCCGATTGTCCTTTCCTTATTTGATTCAGAATATTGGCGGCGTCGAGCCTATTATGCATTTTTCTGGGCTATCGGTTTTGGGGTGTTGCTCTCTTTTTTCATGTATCTCGGATGGCTTCCACACGGCAAGCCGGAACAGGATTGGGTTCCGTTCAAGGGGCGCATCGCCTTCGGATTCTTTTTGGCGTTTGCCGTCTATTTGATGGTGCATCATGCCGCCTTGGCAGGAACGCTGAAGCACAGGGCCATGTGGTCAATTTTTGCAACGCTGGTCACCTTTGATCTTCTGTTTCTTATCTCCGGCAGAACGGGCCATATTGTACTGATAGCCATGCTGGCTCTTTTGCTTATGCAATATCGCCACTGGGTCAGGAAATACTGGATCGTGGTAGTGCTTGTGATAACAGCGGTTGGCACGACAGCGATCCTGACTTCACCTGCCATCAACAGCAGGGCGAATGATATTGAATTGGCAATTGATAATCCAGAATCGTCATCAGCGGGGCTGCGTTTGATCTTCTGGCAGACCAGCCTGCGTATCGTCGCTGATCATCCGCTATTCGGTGCGGGGACGGGGAGTTTTGCCAATGAATTCCTGACCCATGCCAACGAACATGCAAAACTCAAAGCTGACAACCCGCACAACGAATATTTATTGATCGCCAGCCAACTTGGTTTGGCGGGATTGAGTGCTTTTATCTGGCTGCTCTACCGTCAATTTCAACTCGCCAAACAATTGCCGGAGAGGTATGGGTTGGCTGCTCAGGGTTTGGTGGTTGCTATGGCAGTGGGCTGCCTGTTCAATTCATTCCTGCGCGATCATGGCGAGGGGCATTTCTATGCAATCTATGCGGGACTGCTCTTTTCCACATTCTTATCCAGGCAGAAGAAAGCAAGCTGATGGCGACTTACGCGGTAGGCGACATTCAGGGCTGTTACGATGAACTGCAGCAATTGCTGGAGCAAATCCACTTCGACTCTGCGCAGGACGAACTCTGGTTCGTGGGCGATCTGGTGAATCGCGGGCCGGGCTCGCTGGAGGTGCTGCGGCTGGTGAAGTCGCTGGGCGACAGCGCAATCACGGTGCTGGGCAATCACGATCTGCATCTGCTGGCGGTGGCGGAGGGGATTGGCGAATTGCACCACAGCGATACGCTGGGTGGAATATTGCACGCGCCGGATCGCGAAGAGTTGTTGCACTGGTTGCGCCACCAGCGCTTGCTGCATGCGCAGGGCGAACATGTGCTGGTGCATGCCGGTTTGCTGCCGCAGTGGTCGGTGATACAGGCGCAGGATCTGGCGCGCGAGGTGGAGCGGGCATTACGCTCTGATGACTACGCGGTTTTTCTGGCGCGGATGTATGGCAATGTACCGCACAGCTGGAGCGATGATCTGGATGGTTACAAGCGCCTGCGCGTCATCGTCAATGCGTTCACCCGTTTGCGCATCTGCACGGCGCAGGGTGAGATGGAATTCAAATTCAAGGGTGAAGTGGAGCGCATGCCAGAGGGTTATCTGCCATGGTTTGAGGTGCCCGGGCGCCAGAGCGCTGACGCGACAGTGCTTTTTGGACACTGGTCGGCGCTGGGACTGATGGTGCGGGAGAACGCCATCGCGCTGGATACGGGCTGCCTGTGGGGCGGACCGATGACGGCCATTCGGCTGGAAGATCGGAAGTTATTTCAAGTGGCCTGCGACAAACCGGTGGCGAAGGACTGGTGAAGCGATGTCGGGTTGAAACCCGACCCACGGAATCAGTATCTGCGTTTCTGCTGCGGCACGAAGGCGCCGCGACCTTCGATGTGACGGAAGGTGATGCGCGCCTTGCTCAGGTCGTAGGGGGACAGTTCCAGCGATACTTTGTCGCCGGCGATGATGCGGATGTGATTCTTTTTCATTTTGCCCGCGCTGTAGGCGATGAGCTTGTGGCCATTTTCCAGTGTGACGCGGTAACGCGAATCCGGCAGTACTTCGTCAACAACGCCATCCATTTCGAGCAACTCTTCTTTTGCCATACCTAATCTTCTCCTAAATATAAAAGGGGTGCGACCCCTGATGGGCGACATTCGAGACGGCAAGGGGATGAGTGAATGGCTGCCGCGAGTGCGGTAAAGCCTGACAACGACACGAGCGTCTGATGATCGCGGCGCGCACTATGTACTGGAACGCCGCGAATAGCAAACAAAATGTGCTTCTCCGCAAGGCGCGCGTCGCGAGACAAAACCCCGTCGATGCAGCTGTGCGACAATCCACGACGTAAAAATGGTATTGCAGGAGGAGGTCGCAATGGCAGGAGCAGGGAAACCAGGATATTCCGCCATGATCATCGGTGCCGGTCGCGGTGGGACTGCCTTGCTGGAAATGTTCCTGGAAGAGCGCCTGGTCAATGTGGTCGCCATCGCGGATACCAATCCCGACGCACCCGGGATTCGTCTGGCCCAACAGCACGGGATCGCCACTTTTGCCGATGCGGGGCAGGCGCTGGAGTGTTGCAGGCAGTACCCGGACTGTATCGTGTACAACTTGTCGCATGATGACTCGGTCGCCGATGCGGCGGAACGCATCTTCGGTGACAAACGGGTGGCCAACGGCACCGAGGTGAAGCTGTTCTGGCAAATGATCACGAATCTGAAGCAGGTCAAACTCGATCTGGAGAAAAGTCAGAACCAGCTGCAGGCCATCATTCGCAATGTGATGGACGGCATCATCACGCTGGACAAATCCGGGCGGATAGAGGGGTTCAATCCAGCGGCGGAAAAAATATTCGGCTGGCGGCAACAGGACATTCAGGGTGCGGACATCGGCGTGCTGGCACCTGATCTGGCGGGAGCGGTGGGCGATGTCCAACTTGACCTGCCACGCCAGGCGCTGCTGAATCGTGTTGGACTGCGCGCTGCCGAAATGCGCGCGATGCGCCGGGACGGCGAGGCGTTTCCGATGGAATTGTCGTTGTCGGAGATGCACCTGGGCGGGGTGAGCCATTTCATCGGGATCGTGCGCGATATCAAGGAACGCAAAGAGGCTGAACAGAAAATCGACTATCTGGCGCATCACGATTTTCTGACCGGACTGCCCAATCGGGCCTATTTTTCGGAAATTCTCAATCATTCTATTGCGTTGGCCAAGCGTGAGCGGGGCCATCTGGCCGTGTTGTTCCTTGATCTGGATGGTTTCAAGAAAATCAACGACACCCTGGGGCATAAGGCGGGCGACCTGCTGTTGCAGGGCGTTGCGCAGCGACTGACGGCAAGCGTGCGCGAGTCGGACACGGTGGCACGCATCGGCGGCGATGAGTTCATTCTGTTGCTGCAAAGTGTCAGTTCACCCGAAAACGCAGCGGCAACGGCGCAGAAAATCATCGAGAATCTGGCGGCCGCCTTCGACCTGAACGAAACCTCTGGCCGGGTGGGCGCCAGCATCGGCATCGCCCTTTACCCGCAACACGGTGAGCAGTTTGAAGAGTTGTTGCGGCGCGCCGATGAAGCGATGTATCAGTCCAAACAGAATGGCAAGAACACCTACCACATTACAGCGGATTAAGTCACATCGTGTCCGACCCACAAACCCCCGCTGCACGCCGTCCGCATGACAGCAAGTCAAGTTTTCCAGTGGGGGTTCTGTCTCAAACATGCGCGAGCAGCATGGACATCATCTGCGCGGCTTGGCGCACATAGCCGGTCGCCGGTACACAGGGGGGCGTAGCCCTCTGGTGCGGAAAGGCGACCGTGAGGCTGCTCCCACAATCGGCTGGCTTCGCCAGTAGCGTGTCGCAGCCAGCTCTACCAAACAGATTGGCGTGGTTGAGGATGTGATAAAGGTTGTAGAGGTCGCGGCGTTTGGCATAGCCCGCGTCCAGCGGATAGTCAGCGCGGTACGCTGCGTAGAAATCGGCCGGATAGCTGCCGAACAGTTCGGTCATCGCGAGGTCGCATTCGCGGTCGCCGTAATAGACGGCCGGATCAAAAATCACCGGCGTACCGTCCGCGAGGAAGGCGTGGTTGCCGCCCCACAGGTCACCATGGAGCAAGGAGGGGCGCGGCGAGTAGCCGTCGAAGAAAGTGGGCAATATCTCCAGCAATTTCTCCCCCGGCTTTTGCAGCACCTCGCCATAACCACTTTTCGCGGCAAGCCGTAATTGGAATCCCAAGCGGCACTCACCCCAGAAATCGACCCACTTCTCTTTCCATCTATTCGGCTGCGGCGTGGTGCCGATGAAGTTGTCCTGGGCGAAACCGAAGCGATCCGGGGAGCGGCTATGACGCGGCGCCGCGAAGCGTCCGGGGTGGGAATGGTCGCTGTTCATCTTTTCTGTTACGGGCACGGAGGAATCTAAACTGTCGGGGGTGAAACGGTGCAGTGCGGCCAGCTGTGCGCCGAGCAAGCGCGGATTGCCGCGCAAACCCAATGCCAGATGTTCCAGCACCAGATAGCTGTGCCCGCCAGCCACGCCGTGCGCGATGAACTGCGGGACACGCAGGGTGCTGGTCGCAGCGATGGCGTTAAGTCCGGCGGCTTCGGCGGCGAACATTGCATGCCGCTTTGCATCGTTGAGCTTGAGGAAGTAGCGGCAGCCATCAACACTTTCCAGACAGTAGGCCTGGCTGATATCACCGCCGCCGACCGCTGTGGCGCAACGCACCTCGAAGCGGCGCTGCGTTGCGTCGCTGATGGCTGATGCGAGAGGTACCAGGACGTCTTTAATCATCGCATAGAGTCAAAGCGCTTCTTCATTCCGGCCTGCGCCGTGACAATGCCGGTTGCTGATTGAGCTTCAAGATATCCGGCAGAAAAACTTCGGTGACCAGCAGCGGTGCATTGTGCAAATAGAACAAGGAGCGGCGTGCCCAAAGCAGATCGGGAATAACCCGTAGGTCGGGCTTCAGACCGACCTGGCGGGTTACCCCGCAGGGTTTCTTGCACCCTTGTGGTGAAACCAGACCTGCATACAGCGGGTGGTGAGCGCGCAGCGCTTTGTAATGCAACGGCTGTCGCATCACCAGCGGATGCGTGAACAACAGACTGCCGAGCGAACGGTTGCCGAGGCCGCGCATCGCTTGCCAGGCATCGCGCAAGTGTTCATGGGCGCAGGTGCTGTGGGCGAATACGACGGGCTGGCCATCGGCATACAAGAAAACCTCGCGCGACCAGGCAAGCCGGTGGGGGGCGATGCCAAGCAAGGTGGCTTCGTCCAAGGCGATCCGCGCCAGTCCGTTACGCACAGGCTGCACAACAAATTGTTCGCAGCGTTGCTGGATGCGCTGTGTGAGCGAGCCGTGGTCGTGCAGCCACGGACGCAATGCAGGATTGCAGCCAAAGGGGGTGCTATTCCAGAAATGATCAGACTTGCAGGAAGTCATGCTTATTCGCCATCCATCGTTGCAGGTGCGCCCGCGCCGCCTCGGGCGCGGCGCGCAGCAATTCGTCGGCCGCCAGTCGCGCCTGCTCCAATAATTCTTCATCTTCACTGATGTCGGCGAAGCGCAGCATTGCGACACCGCTCTGCCGTGCACCGAGCAATTCGCCGGGGCCGCGCAAGCGTAAGTCCTGCTGCGCGATGACGAAGCCGTCGGTGTTCTCGTAGATGACTTTCAGGCGTTCGCGCGCCCGTTCCGACAGCGGTTGCTGGAACAACAACACGCACAGGCTTTCCGTTGTGCCGCGCCCGACGCGGCCACGCAGCTGATGGAGTTGTGCCAGCCCCATGCGCTCGGCGTGGTCAATCACCATCAGGCTGGCGTTGGGTACATCCACGCCGACTTCAATGACGGTGGTGGCGACCAGCAATTGCAATTCACCCGCCTTGAACGCCGCCATCGTCGCGACTTTCTCCGCGTTGTCGAGTCTGCCGTGAACGAGGCCAATGCGCAGTTCGGGAAAGGTCTGCGTGAGTGTGGCGTGTGTCTCCAGTGCAGTCTGCAACTGCAACGCTTCGGACTCGTCGATGAGCGGGCACACCCAATACGCTTGCCGACCTTCGATGCAGGCGACTCGCACGCGCTGGAACACTTCATCGCGGCGCGCATCGCTCACCAGTTTGGTGACGATGGGTGTGCGCCCCGGCGGCAGTTCGTCGATCACCGACACATCGAGATCGGCGTAGTAACTCATCGCCAAGGTGCGCGGGATCGGCGTGGCGCTCATCATCAGTTGGTGCGGCTCGGTGCCTTTGCTGCGCAATGCCAGCCGTTGCTGCACACCGAATTTGTGCTGCTCATCGACGATAACCAAGCCTAATCTGTGGAACTCGACCGCTGCCTGGAACAGCGCGTGGGTGCCGATGGCAAGCAGGGTGTCGCCGGAAGCGATGCATTCGGCGGCAGCGGTCTTCTCTTTTTTATTCAAACTGCCGGACAGCCACACCGCATTGATGCCGAGCGGGGCCAGCCATTCCCGCAATTTCAAATAATGCTGTTCGGCCAGAATCTCGGTCGGCGCCATGAACGCGACCTGATAGCCATTCTCGATCGCTTGCAGTGCAGCGAGAGCGGCGACGATGGTCTTGCCGCTGCCCACATCGCCCAGCAACAGGCGCTGCATCGGATGCGCCTGGGCGAGATCGTGACGGATCTCGCGCCAGACTTTCTGTTGTGCAGCAGTGAGTTTGAACGGCAGGGCTTGCAGCAGCGCCTCCGTCAGTTCGCGGTGCGGCAGCAAGGCCGGCGCGATGAGTTTGCTGCGTTCGCGGTGGTGCACGCGCATCGAAAGCTGTTGCGCCAGCAACTCGTCGAACTTGATGCGCCGCCATGCCGCGTGACTGCGCTCCTCCAGCGTGGTCGCCGAGATATCCGGTGTCGGGTTGTGCAGCAGGCGCAGGCTGTCGCCGAAATCGGCGAGGTGTAATTTCTTCAGCAGCGACGGGGGTAAGGTGTCGGTGAGCGGAATGGTTTCCAGCGCATTGGTGATGAGTTTGCGCAGAAGAGGCTGTGACAATCCGGCGGTGGTCGGATAGATCGGCGTCAGGCTTTGCTGCAAGGGGGTGTCGTCATCCACCGCACGGCATTTCGGATGCACCATCTCCAGCCCGAAAAAGCCCATGTGCACCTCCGACACGTTACTGGCGAAGCCAGCCGATTGCGGGAGGAGGTGCGATGCGCCCGCTCCCGCACCAGAGGGCTGCGCCCCACCGCGTCGCGGGCGCACCTCCGACACGTTACTGGCGAAGCCAGCCGATTGCGGGAGGAGGTGCGATGCGCCCGCTCCCGCACCAGAGGGCTGCGCCCCACCGCGTCGCGGGCGCACTTCGCCGATGGCGCGGATCTGTTTGCCGACGGCGAGTTGCTTCTGCTGGCTGGGATAGAAATTGAGAAAGCGCAGCGTCAGTTCGTCATCGTTCTCCCGCAGGCGACAAACCAGACTGCGGCGCGGACGATACATCACCTCGCACTGCGTGATGACGCCCTGCACCTGCACCGTCATGCCCGGCTGGGCGGAGGCGATGGGGGTAAGATGTGTCTCGTCCTCGTAGCGCAACGGCAGATGCAGCAACAGGTCGGCACGGTGATGAATGCCGAGCTTGGCCAGTTTCGCCAGCGTGGCCGGAGGAATCTTGGCAGGAGAATTCATCTTTGGCAAAGGCGCTTTATCCGCAGATTTCACAGATTCACACAGATTTCATTTTTGGGATTCAATCGGTGCAATCTGCGAAATCTGCGGATGGGCGGGTTTTGCTGGGAAGTGGAGTCAATCTTGAAGAGACATTACCCCGTCCGCCTCGATCAACGCACCGCGCGGCAGGGTGGCAACGCCGACGGCGGCGCGGGCAGGATAGGGCTGGCGGAAATAGCCGGCCATGATCTCGTTCACCTTGGCAAAGTGGATCAGGTCGGTCAGATAAATGTTGAGCTTGACCACATCGTCCATACTGCCGCCGGCGGCATTGGCGACCGCGCGCAGGTTCTGGAACACGCGGTGGATCTGCGCCTCGGCTCCTTCCGCCATCTGCATGGTGGTCGGTTCGAGACCGATCTGGCCGGAGAGATAGACGGTATTGTTCACGCGCACCGCTTGCGAATAGGTGCCGATGGCGGCGGGTGCATCGGGTGTCTGAATGATGGTTTTGCTTGCCATGCCTGGTTGCCTCCTGAGTAAAACGAGCGAACCATTCTAACTGATTAGTTTGGAGAATCGATCATCAGCCATGCGCAGACGCTCCGCCAGTATATGCAGAAAGGACTGGTTGAAATGCAACTGGCAGTTGCTGGAAAGCTGCGATAGTTGGCTGGGCAGCATCTTCATCACGGTGATCCCGGTGTTGGCGCTGACGGTGGCGGAGCGCGGCATCTGTTTGCCGTTGATGTAAGCCATTTCGCCAAAACAATCGCCGCTGCCCAGCACGTTGAGCAAGCGCCCGCCGCGGGTTACGCTGACACTGCCGTCGATCAGCACATAGAACGCTTCACCCAGTTCATCTTCGCGCATCAACACTGTTTTGTCAGGCTGCTTGTGCCACTCGCCGATGCGCAATATCTCCCACAACTCGATGTCGCCAAAGTCCTGGAACATTTTTAATTTACGCAGCGTGGTGAATTTTTCCGTCTCGTTCACTTCGAGGTCACTCTTCTCGAAATGACCCAGCGCCGCCAGTTCGTTGCCGAAATCGCGCCAACTGGGAAAACGATCCGCCGGATCTTTCTGCATGGCCTGCAACACGATCCGCTCAAATGGCAGGGGCAGGTCTTTGCGCAACCGGGTCGGCGCAACGGGGGTTTCGTGCATGATCTGCTGGTACAGATGCGCCAGATTCTTCGGGCTGTAGGGCGAATGGCCGGTCAGCAGGCGGTACATCACCACGCCCAGCGAATAGATGTCGGTCAGATGCGACACCGATTCGCCGCGTACCTGTTCCGGCGACATATAGTTGGGCGAGCCGACGTTGCTTTGCGTCTGCTCGATATCCAGCCGTACCGCCGAGCCGAGGTCGGAGATCTTGATCTCGCCCGTATCGGCCAGCAGCAGGTTGGCCGGCTTGATGTCGCGATGGATGATGCCGTTGTATTGCGCGTAGTTCAGCGCGCGGCAGCACTTGAACATATGTTCGACCACCCGGTCGAGCGGCAGCAGATCGTCCGCATGGACGTGCTTTTCCAGCGTGGAACCGTTCACATATTCCATCACGATGTAGCTGGTGTCGACGCTGATCACCGCATCATAGGTTTGCACGATATGCGGGTGGTGCAGCTTGCCTGCCAGGGCGGCTTCGTTCTGCAATTGTTTGCGGTTCTGTCTGCCGCTGCGCGGATCGTCAAGGAATTCCTGCTTGATGAGCTTGACCGCCACTTCGCGGTCTTCAAACGGATCATGGCCGAGATAGACCACACTGGTTGCCCCTTGGCCGAGTTTGCGCAGCAGGTGATATTTGCCGAGGTAGGAAGGTGGCTGCATCGCGGGTCTCGTTGCATTGAAGTCGTCGATGTGTGGCAATTTACACCATGCATGCCGGGGCGAACAGGGGCGC
>Ga0210005_1001368_pt1 | contig 15703 bp, 13 predicted proteins | sample CryGey02umfilter_3_FD_183961 | JGI IMG/M metagenome (GOLD analysis project Ga0210005, IMG submission 183961) | Groundwater microbial communities from aquifer in Utah, USA - Crystal Geyser 4/9/14 0.2 um filter (SPAdes) (version 3) | ecosystem: Environmental > Aquatic > Deep subsurface >... | reverse complement strand
GCTTCTTTATGTGCGATTACAGAATTTCTGCCGTCTTATCCTGGTTTATTATTTCAGGAGGAGATAGAACATTTGAATAAAATAATAAAAAATTCAGAACCGCCAACAGTGATGATTTTAGGAGGAGCAAAAATGACGGATAAAATACCGGTGATAGAGAAATTTTTTAATTTGGCTAATTTTATCTTAATCGGAGGCGCCATAGCTAATACTATTTTAAAATCCTGGAATTTCGAGATAGGTAATTCATTATTCGAAGAGGAGATGATAGAAAAAGCTAAAAATTTAGGATCTGATAAGGCAGAATTAATTTTACCTGGAGATTTCTTAGTGTTAACCAAAAAACAGCAAAAAAACAAAAGAGAGCTTGGTAAGATAGAAAAGGAGGATACAATTTTAGATATTGGTCCCGTAGCTGCTTCTACTTTTCAAAGAATTATTTCTCAAGCTCGTACTATTTTTTGGAATGGGCCAATGGGAAAAATTGAAGATCAAAGATTTCAAGAGGGAACAAAGGAAATCTTAGAGGCTATTATTCAAAACAAAGAAGCGAAAACAGTGATTGGCGGCGGTGATACTTTGGAAAGTTTTAAAATTCCAAATTCCAAATTCCAAATTCCAAATTCTGTTTTCCTTTCCACTGGTGGCGGTGCCATGTTGAAATATTTAGCTGGAGAAAATTTACCAGCTTTAAGAGCTTTAGAAAATTCAAAGTTATGAAATCAATCCTTGTTTTTTATCATGTTAAAGATAACGATGGTCTTGGTTCTGCTTGGGCGGCTTGGAGAAAATTAAAAGAAAAAGCAGATTATTTTGGCATTGATTATTATTCTGGTCATCATTTTGACTATAAAGGCAAGACCATTTATTTTTTGGATTTTCGTCCTCATGATGACGTCGTGTCTTTATTGAAAAAAAATCAGAATCATCTGGTGTTAATTGATCATCATTTATCTAGTAGAAATAAATTAAAACTTTTTGATGAATATAAATTTGATTCCAGGCATTCAGCAGCAGTTTTGACTTGGCAATATTTTTTTCCTCGCCAGAAAATCCCCAAAATATTATTTTATATAGAAGATATAGACATCTGGAAATTAAAGCGCGCTTTTAGCCGAGAAATAAATAATGTTATAGAATTTTATGATAGCAATTTTAAACACTGGAATAAATTAGCCAGAGATTTGGAAGATACCTCTAAAAGGAAACAGTATATTCAAATGGGGAAAGTTATTTCTCAATATCAGGATAAATTGATTCAAAAAATCGCTGCTAAAGCTAAATTAGTTAAATTTGAAGGTAAAAAAGTTTTGGCTGTCAATTCTTCTATTTTAATTTCTGAAATAGGAAACGCTTTAGTCAAAAAACGTCCTCCTTTGGCCATTATTTGGAGTGAAATTAAGAAGAAGATTTGGGTTTCTTTACGTGCCAACGGTTCTTGCGATGTTTCCAAAATTGCTGAAAAATATGGAGGCGGAGGGCAAAAAGGAGCAGCAGCTTTTATGCTTGATATTAACGCTCCTTTACCCTGGCAAGAAATATAATGCAATATTTATGGTTAATCAATTAATAATTTTTACTGATGGCGGTTCTCGAAATAATCCTGGTCCAGCAGCCATCGGGGTAGTGATAGGTGATAAAGAGTACGCTGAATATCTTGGAGAGACCACCAATAATGTGGCTGAATATCAAGCAGTGATTTTTGCTTTGAAAAAAGTCAGGCATCTTTTAGGCAAAGAAAAATTAAAAAATACTGAAATAGTAATTAATTTAGACTCAGAATTAGTAGCTAATCAGTTAAATGGCAAATACAAAATTTTAGAACCAGATCTTCAGCCTCTGTTTATTAAAGTTTGGAATTTAAAATTTGATTTCCCAAACTTAAATTTTCACTATATTCCCAGAGAAAAAAATAAGAGAGCGGATAAATTAGTTAATGAAATTCTGGATAATGAAAATCAAAAACCACTCCTTTAGGGAGCGGTTTTTGATTACTAATCGAATTTATAAGCCGAATTCTGTACCGATTTCGTTCGAGCAAAGCGAGATTACGAAATCGAGTACCCGTCATAGTTCGAAGAACGACGGCGGGTCCACCTCCGCATAAAGCTTCGGCGGACGCTCAATTTTGTATTCGCCTGCGGCGAACAAAATTGGCGGTAGCCATTTATCTAGCCCCTCGATTACTCTCGGGGTCAAGCGATCACTCTACCAAAATTATCCTCACGAATAAAATTGGAGTACGGATCTTGCATCTAACAAGGATTTAGCCGTTTCACCTCCGATGTTACCATCAGAGCTCGCCCTCCTACGCGTAAAGCTTCGGAGGGCGATTTTTGACTTTAGTCAAAAATCGTCTCTGTTCGCACCTCTATACCAGCTACTGCTTTTAATGTTACCATTAAAAGCTTTACCCTGTTAAATATTACCGAAGAGTAATTTAACAGGGTGAAAGCTAGCACGGTGGCTTTTAACCACTGTTTTTACCGATTTCGTTCGAGCAAAGCGAGATTACGAAATCGAGCACCCACCATAGTTCGAAGAACGACGGCGGGTCCACCTCCGCATAAAGCTTCGGCGGACGCTCAATTTTGTATTCGCCTGCGGCGAACAAAATTGGCGGATGTTCGGACTTTCCTCCCCCTCACTTGAAAATTGCCAGCGCCTCCGGCGCTAAAAGGTGTTCTTGAACACCAGCAACTTTCAAGTGAGGGAGCGGCTACCCAATTCGATCTCTACCACTATACCTTAAAATGTGTTATATTACAAGAGAAAAGGAAATTTAATGACAAAAATTTTTTTTAATATCGCTGTTTTCATAGTGAGTCTTTTGGTTCTAAGCTTGATTATTTATTTAGGTCAATTTTTTACAAAATTAAAATATACTAATCAAACTTTACTTAATTCTCTTGAAACTTCTTATCAGAATTCTTTTACTGATTGGAGTCAGACTCTTGAAGAAATCAATGCTACGAAGGACTCTTTTCAAAAAACTTGGGGTGATTTTACCTTACTCTCAAAACTTAGTGCTGATGTTAAATTACGAGAAATTCTCAATACTCTAGCGAATGATCTCGAAACAATACAAAAGGGAGAATTATTAGCAGGTATTCTTAAAAACAATGATAATCCCTTAGCCATTATTTTAGATTTAACTGAAAACTTAAGTTATCTTGAGAAATATCATTTAAATTTTGTTCAAAATCTTCAATATCAAATTAAAAATTGGTTGACTTTTTTGGGCCACGATAAGCCTAAAAATTATTTGTTGGTTTTCCAGGAGCCAAATGTTCCTCGACCAAGCGGTGGTTTTCTTGGCGCTTACGGGATTCTGGCTTTTAATCAGGGTAAAACGACTTTGACAGGAGATAGCATTTTTGATTTGGATGATTTATTTTTAAATAAAATCATCCCACCTTATCCTTTACAAACTATTAGTAATAAATGGTTTATTCATGATGTTAATTGGTTTTTTGATTTTCCTTCAACCAGTAGAAAGATTATAGAGTTTTACCAAAAGACAGGCTTAACCCCATCAGTTGACGGGATAATAGCTGTCAATGATGCAGTGATCGAGTCGATTTTAAATATTAGTGGCCCAATTGAGTTAAAAGATTATGGTTTAACAATTGATTCCAGTAATTTTATTTCTTTTTTCACTAAGCAAATAGAGGATGGTGCTCAATCTGTTTCGAGCGAGGGGCGAGAGATATTTTCAGTTTTTATTCAATCTTTATTTAACAAGCTGCAGGAAATTCCATCTGAACAATTCGCTCAAATTTCAAATATTTTAGGGGAATCGTTGAAAAACAAAGATATTCAAATATATAGCTCTGATGATGAGGTAGAATACTATTTTGATTCTTTAGATTGGGCAGGTAAAATAACAGAAAGCAAAAACGATTATTTAGCCGTAGTCTTTAATAATATTGAAAAGGGATTTGCTAAAGACGAACGACAAAAAAACGTTAATTTAGAAACTAAAATGTCCTCCAGCACTATTACAGATATTTTAAAGATTAGTAGCCAGCCTTTATCATTGAAAGACAAAAATTTAGAAACCTTTTTGAAGATCTATCTTCCAAAAGGTGTAACTATTATTGATTCTACAGGGGGTTATTTCAAAAAAATAAATAACAATTGGCCTTATGAGAAATTAGATTATCAAATCGATTCTGATTTGGAGATGATTGAAAGCAAAAAAATTATTGATGAGGCCAGAGGCATAGAAATTTTCGAAGAAGGCTCAAAAACAGTTATCAATACCTGGGTGAAATTATCTTCACGACCCTTTTTTTTAACTTATCAACTGCCATTTGGCGGAGAAGATTTAAATAATTGGGAAATCAAAATTCAAAAACAGAGTGGTCAAAACGTTAATTTATCTTATAACTTAATTCCGCCCCCGGATAAAAAAATCAGTCCTACACTTTTTGAGTTTCAAAAATCTTTTCCTTTAATTCGAGACCTGGTCTTTAATTTTAAAATATATTAAAAGATTAATAATGAGGATTCAGGCATCTTTTAAAAGGGTTTTACATTATAAATCAGAAACTATTTTTGGAGCTGGTTTATTAATGAGTGCTTTGATTTTTTTAGGAAGTCTTTTGGGAATTGTGAGAAATGCTCTTTTAGCCAGTCATTTTGGCGCTTCCCATAGTTTAGATGTTTATTATGCTTCTTTTCGTTTGCCTGATTTGATTTATAATATTTTTATTATCGGTGCGATTTCAGCAGCCTTTATTCCTCTTTTTAACGAATATCTATCCAAAGATAAAGATAAGGCTTGGCAATTTTCTAATTTTATAATTATTTTCATCGGTTTTCTTCTGGGAATTTTCGGCCTTCTGATCATTATTTTTGCCCGACCTTTATTATCAAAGATTTTAGTAGGGTTTAACCAAGATAATTTAGAATCAGTTATCCTGCTAACCAAAATTATGATGATTCAGCCCCTTCTTTTAGGTATTTCCTCTGTTATTTCTGGAGTTTTAAGAAGTTTTCGTTTATTTTTTGTGACGACTTTGGCTCCCTTAATGTACAATCTGGGTATTATTATAGGAATTATATTTTTTGTTCCATTTTTTGGTTTAAAAGGGTTAGCCTTCGGTGTAGTTTTAGGAGCCTGCTTTCATCTTCTCGTTCAATTACCCTCTCTGGTAGAAATTGGCTATCGTTTTCGCTTGTCTTCAATTGCTGGATTTGTTTCGTTTTCTTCTGGGTTCAAAAAACTAATTGTGATGATGTTTTCTCGAACCTCGAGTATTATTATTTCCCAACTTTTTCTGGTGGGAATTACCTCAATAACAACTCTTTTAAAAGAAGGCACCCTGACTATTTTTAATTTTGTAGATAATATTTTACCGTATACAACTTTTGCCTTACCTTTTGCTGACGTTGCTTTTCCACGGCTTTCAAGATTAGAAGCAGAAAAAAATCAAACAGATTTTATGAAAGTTTTTGGGGATACTCTCAATCATATCTTATTTTTCATTATCCCTTTGGCTATTTGGTGCATTGTTTTTCGAGAACCAATCGTGAGATTGCTTCTGGGTTACGGGAAATTTGATTGGCAAGCTACGACCACTACTATGAAAGTTTTAACCTTTCTGGCCATAGGAATGATATTTCAGAGTATTAATTATTATCTTTTAAAAACTTTTTTTGCTAAAAAAGATGCTCAGAAACCGTTTTTTGCCAGCCTTTTCGCTTATTCTTTAGGTTTTTTCTTCTGCTATAAATTAGCAGTGAAATTTGGAATTCTGGGTTTAGCTGGAGGAATGGTTTTTACTTATATCTTATATTCTTTATTGCTTTTGTATTTTCTTCGGATTCATGTCAATTATTCCCTTGCTTCTTTAAAAGAGTTCTATAGGAAATTGCTTAAAATAATCATTGTTTCTGTTATCAGCGGTTTGGTGGGATATGCGTCCCTTTCTTTAATGACTAACATTTTATCCCTGGAAAGAGTGATTCATCTAATTATTGACACTGGGATAGCTTTTCTTTTGACTCTGATTAGTTTTATTATCCTTTCAAATTATTTTCAAATCCAAGAAATTCAAGAACTAAAATTCCTTATTCTTAAAAGATTTCTTAATAAAAAGAATGAAGAACATCCGTAATTTTGTTATCATTGCCCATATTGATCATGGCAAATCTACTTTAGCGGATAGATTGTTAGAATTAACTAACACTATCCCCAAAGAAAAATTAGTGCCTCAATTTTTGGACAGGATGAGTTTAGAAAAAAGACATGGCATTACCATTAAAATGCACCCCTGCCGCATGATTTATCACGCGGAAATTCGAAATCCTAAACCCGAAATCCTAAATAATTTAGAAATTAGAAATTCAAAATTAGAAATTGCAAATTCAGAATACATTCTGAATTTGATAGATACTCCTGGTCATGTAGATTTTAGTTACGAAGTTTCTCGGGCTTTGGCAGCAGTAGAGGGAGCAATTTTATTAGTTGATGGTACTCAAGGAATTCAGGCTCAGACTCTTTCCACTTTGGCGGCTGCAAAACAGCATGGTTTAAAAATTATTGGCGCTGTAAATAAAATAGATTTAGATATCCCAGATTTAAAAAATAAAATTAAAGAATTAGCTGAGCTCATTCAAGTCGAAGAAAATGAAATTTCTTTAGTCTCGGCTAAAACAGGAGAGGGAGTAGAGAATCTTTTAAGAAGGTTAATTCAAGAAGTGCCTCCACCGACCATTAATTTAAAAGTATCTTCTCGAGCTTTGATTTTTGATTCCCAATATGATTATTATCGAGGAGTCATAGCCTTTATCAGGATAATGGACGGCCAAATTAATAAAGGAGATAAATTTTATCTTGGAGCCAGTAAAATCAAAGGAGAGGTGGTGGATTTAGGATGTTTTAATCCAGAATTAAAAACTGAAGGAAAGCTATCGTCCGGAGAAATAGGTTGGTTGGCTACTGGTTTAAAAAATCCTGATTGGGTGAGAGTGGGGGACACTATTTTTATTCAAGATGCAAAATTTAAGATTGAAGAAAGAGAACCGCTCTTGGGCTATAAAGAACCACGTCCTATGGTTTATGCTGGTTTTTATTTATCGCGAAGTGAGAAAAAAGGTTCTGTTGACCGAAGGTCGACAGGTTCTTATTTAGCCAAGAGTGAGCAGGGTTTTGAGAATTTTCGTCAAGCTTTGCTAAAACTAAAGCTTAATGACTATGCCTTAAGTTTTACTCCGGAAAATTCTGAAATTTTAGGCAGAGGATATCGTTTAGGTTTTTTAGGGGTACTTCATTTAAAAATAGTACAGGAGAGATTAAAAGAAGAGTATAATTTGGATTTGATGGTGACTAATCCCACGGTTTCTTATAGGATTTGGCTAAGGCAGGAAAAAGAGCCAGTTATTATCAATAATCCCATTGAATGGCCGAAAACAGAGGAAATTTTAAAAGTCGAAGAGCCGTGGGCCAAAATAGAAATTATTACCCCGGCTCAATATTTATCCAATATTCTAAAATTAATTAATCGATCTCGAGGGGTGAATATTCAAACAAAAATGATGATTGATAGGTTATTAATTATTTGCGAATTACCCTTAGAAGAGACGATTAAAAATTTTTATGATAATTTAAAATCAGTTTCTAGCGGCTATGCTTCAATGGATTACGAAATGTTAGACTATAGAGAAGCTCAATTAGAAAAATTGGAAGTGGTTTTAGCTGGCAAAAAGTTTGAAAGTCTCTCAAAAATAGTGATTAAAGAAGAAGTAGAGAGCGAGGCTCGAGATTTAGCTATAAAATTAAAAGCATTACTTCCTCGGGAAAATTATGCAGTCCCAATTCAAGTTTTGGCTTTTGGGAGAATTGTTGCTCGAGAAACTTCGCCAGCTTTAAAAAAAGATGTTACTGGTTATCTTTATGGAGGAGATAGAACGAGAAAGATGAAATTATGGGAAAAACAAAAAAAAGGGAAGAAAAAACTTTTAGAAAAAGCTAATCTCCAGATTCCCTCGGATGTTTTTTTAAAACTGTTTTCTAAAGAATGAATCTATGAAAAAAATTTTATTTTCTCTATTAATTTTTACTTTAATTATAATCCTAGGTTTAAGAATAAAGGAGGATTGGTCTCGATATAGGATATTGAAAAATGAAGTTAATGAGTTAATCACTAAAGATATCAGTTTGTCAGAAGAAGAAAAAAGACTTGAAAGGTTGAAAGAAGAAGGTTCTAAGCTTGAGGTTTTAGAAAGAGAAGCCCGGGAAATGTTAGGTTTGAAAAAACAAGGAGAAAATGTGGTTTTGGTTCTTCCCTTGAATAATCAGGTTCAAAATAAGGACCTGCCTCGCTCTGCTTGGCAGAACCTTGTTTTTCGCTTCGCTCAAAATAATGAAACGACTACGCAAGAAATCGTTTTGCCAGAGCATTTAAAAACCTTAATTGCCCAAATTATTCATCTTTGGTATAATTTAAAAACTTGGTTTAAATGAAATTTTTTATGCGGGTATCGTATAGTGGTATTATGTGTCCTTCCCAAGGATAAGACACGGGTTCGATTCCCGTTACCCGCTCCATCTAGGCCGAGATAGTTCAGTGGCAGAACACTACTTTCGTAAAGTAGGAACGTGGGTTCGAGTCCCGCTCTCGGCTCTCCATTAATTTAAAAATTAAAAATTTAAAATTAAAAATTAAAGGCTATGTCTTTCAATCGTGTGGCGAAAAAATTAACTACGCCCTTTGAAAAATTCAAACCCACAGCAGCGATTTTAATGATTAATATGACTGATCCCCAGATATCAACTATGAAAGTGTTTTTAGAAGCAATTAAAACAGCTAAACTGCCTTTTTTTGCTGTCGCTAATAAAATGGATTTGATTCCTAAAAAAGTAAAAAGCGTAAGACTGAGGGAAGTAGAAAAAGGGTTGGGATTTAAACTTTTGCCTGCGGCAATCATTTCTTCTCTCGGTCTGAAAGATATCATTAATCAGATTAATAAACAATTTAAAAAAGGAAAGAGAATTGCGATTTTGGGAGTTTTTAATTCCGGTAAAACAAGTTTAATTTCTCGTTTAACTAATCTGGATTTAAAAATTAGCGATTTACCAGGCACAACTTTGGAATTTACTGAATATCGTTGGAGGGGATTTACTTTAATTGATACCGTTGGCCAGGTGATTGATATTAATAAACCCTTGATGGTAAGTATTGATTTTTCTGGTTGTAAAACTTTATCCGATAAAATTAAAAGAGTTTTAAAACAAGATGCTGAAGGAATTTTGGCAACTTTAGAAATCGCTGTGCCCCAAATAGAAAAGATAGTAAAAATTATAAAAAAGCAGATCAAGTCCGGCCATAAAATTATTACTACTGGAGCTGGTGCGTCTGCCTTAGTTGCTCTGGAAATGGCTGGACAAGGGTTAGAGACTGGTTTGCCGATTGTAGTGGTAACTAATAATCTTAGCCAAGCCCAACCAATTAGTTTTGCTAAAGGAGTTTGTGAAGAAGAAGTGGGCTTATCTCGTTATATTAATTTTATTGTTAATAAGGGTGATATAATGATAGGCATTTCCGCTAGCGGAGGCACGGGTTTTGTTTATGAAGCCTTAAAACAAGCACAAAAGAAAAAAGCTATTACCATAGCTATTACTGAAAATCCTGATACACCTTTAGGGAAAAATGCCGATTTTATCATCAAAAGTAATGCTAAACCCGAAGGTCCATCATCGTCAAAAATTCAAGTGGCCCATTTAGCTATTGGTCACGCCTTAATTTTAGCTTTAGCTGATGAGAGAGGAATTAATGCCGATAAGTCCATTTCGTTTATGTTACCGGAAAAAGTTGCCACCAAAAAGATGGGAATAAAATAAGGGGTTGACATTTTTTATACATTTGCTATACTGAAAATAGTTTCCCAAGACCTTAGGTTTGCTTAAAAGCAGTAAACCCTAACGAGGAAAAAGGATTTTTTTGCTTTTTTCTGTGGGAGACCACGGATTTTTTAATTCAAAAAGATGATTAACAAAGAAAAAAAACACAAAATAGTAGAAGAATTATTAGATAACATTACCAAAGCTAAAGCTATTTATTTTACTACTTTTTCTGGCCTAAGTGTTTCAAAAATCAGTCAATTGAGGGATAATCTTCGTCAGGTAGATACAAAAGCAAAGGTAGCTAAAAAAACATTAGCTGATTTATCTTTTAAGAAATCAGGAAAAGAACTGGACATTAAAAATAAATTTGAGGGTTCCATAATGCTGGAATTTGCCTTTGGCGATCCGATGCTTACAGCAAAAACTATTTGGCAATTTTCCAAACAAAACAAAAATTTGAAAATTCTTGGAGCTTTGATGGATGATAAAACGTTAACTACAGAAGAGGTTATTCAATTAGCTCAAATTCCTTCTCGGGAAGTACTTTTAGGTCGATTAGTTGCTTCCCTGGTTTCACCGATAAGAAATTTCAATTATGTTTTGAAGGGCAACATTAATAAATTAGTATATGCTTTATCAGCTCTTCAAAATTAAATAAAAAAAATATGGCAGAAGTAAAAAAAGAAATTACTGTCCCTGAAAAATTTCAGGCAATAGTGGAAAAAATAGAAAAATTAACAGTTTTAGAATTAGCAGATTTAGTCAAAATCCTGGAAGAAAAGTTTGGCGTTTCAGCTGCTCCTCAAGTTGTAGCTGTTCCAGCAGGAACTAATGCTGGCGCTGGCGAAGAAGGAGCTGCCAAATCAGATAGTGTTTCTGTTATTTTGAAAGATGGGGGACAATCCAAAGTTCAAGTCATTAAAGCGGTAAAAGAATTAATTGGTTTAGGTTTAAAAGAAGCCAAAGATTTAGTTGATGGCGTTCCAAAACCGATTAAAGAAAATATTCCTGTAGTTCAAGCAGAAGAAATTAAAAAGAAATTAGAAGAAGCAGGCGCAAGCGTGGAAATAAAGTGACAGTGTTAATTTTAACACTGTCATCCTGAGCGAAGCGAAGGATCTATATTCCTTTCTCGTTCTAAAAAAGAAACTCTGTTAAATACAGAGTTCTCTTTTTATAGGGAGTTTGATATAATGAAGGAAAATTGGGTGTATAGCTCAGTTGGTTAGAGCGCTACGTTCACATCGTAGAGGTCTCCCGTTCAAATCGGGATACACCCACAAAGTGGATAAGTTGGGGATAGAAAATCAGGCAAAGAAGAAGAATAAAATTTTCTCTTAAATAAAGGCCAAAAACAATCTCGCTAAAAGCGGGATTGTTTTTGTTTTCTTGACAGGTGGGAGAGCAGGAGTATAAAATGGAAGAAAGTGGAGCAATGTGGATAAGTGTGGGGATAAGTTAATTTTTTGGGGATATGTTTATCGGAGAATATCATTTCACTATAGATAACAAAGGAAGAATTGCCATTCCCGTTAAATTAAGAAAAGAATTGATTAAAGGTGGCGTCTTAACTCGTGGTTTAGATAATTGTCTCTTTCTTTTTACTTCTCAAGATTGGGAGCAAATGGCAGAAAAAATTAAAGGGCTTCCTTTGAGTCAGGCTAATTCTCGGGCCTTTAGCAGATTAATGTTAGCAGGGGCCATGAATGTAGAATTAGATAGTCAGGGTAGAATTTTGATTCCTGAATATTTAAGACAATATGGGAATTTAACAAAAAAAATTGTTTTAGCCGGTATATATAATCGTTTAGAAATTTGGGATGAGAAAAACTGGGAAGTTTATAAACAAAAAACAGAAAAAGAATCTGGAGATATTGCGGAAAAATTGGGGGATTTAGGAATATAAATTTTGATTTTTGACTTTTAAATTTTGAATTTATTATCATGCACACCCCAGTTCTTTTAAAAGAAGTAATTGAGTATTTGAATCCACAACCAAATGAAAACTTTATTGATGCGACTATTGGCGAAGGTGGTCATGCTAAAGCTATCCTTGAAAAAAATAAACCAGCTGGAAAGGTTTTAGGCATTGAGGTTGATCCCATGCTATATCAGACAGCGAAGAATCAAATGCAGGATAGAGAACGATTGATTCTAGTGAACGATTCTTATGTTAATCTAGAAAAAATCGTAAAAGAAAAACAATTTCAGCCAGTAAACGGAATTCTCTTTGACTTAGGTATGTGTTCTTGGCAGATTGAGGAATCCAAAAGGGGATTCTCCTATCTCAAAGACGAACCCTTGGATATGAGATTTAGCCTCGGAAGTACACTGACGGCAGCGGAAATAATAAATTTTTGGAAAATAGAAGATTTGGAAAAAATTTTCAAAGAATACGGAGAGGAAAAATATGCCAAACGCATTGCTTTAGCCATTAAAGAAGTTAGAAGAAAAAAGAGGATCGTTGGCACTCAAGAATTAGTAGAAATTTTGAAAAAAGCTTTACCCAAAAATTACGATGATTATCGGCTTCATCCAGCTGCGAGAACTTTTCAGGCTTTGAGAATTGCAGTGAACAACGAATTAGAAAATTTGAAAATGGGCTTGATCCTAACTTTGAAAATATTAGCACCCCAAGGAAAAATAATAGTGATTTCTTTTCACTCTTTAGAGGATAGAATAGTAAAAAATTTTTTTCGCGATAATGCCAAACAAAATACTCTGAAAATATTAACTAAAAAACCGATTACTTCTTCTCAAGAAGAAATCAAAAATAATATTCGTTCTCGTTCAGCCAAACTTCGCGCAGCCATAAAAATTTAACATCCGCCAGCTGGCGGAATAAAAAAATGACAATTATCCACGATTATTCTAAAAAAACTCGAACCATTGTTCTCCAATCATCCCGAATTTATCCTCGACATCATCATTTAACGATTAAGTATTATTTTAATGAGCTAATTGATCAATTTGGTCACGCTAAAACTATTGTTTTAGCTGGGGCTTTAATAGTTTTTGTCATTTTTGTCTGGTTAGCCATTTTCAGCGCCAATATTTCTTTGGATTATCAAATATCAACTTTAAAAAAAGAAATTCAAAAAAAAGAAGATTCTGTCAGCCTGCTTCATGAGAAAGTTTCTTCGTTCATTTCTGATAATAAAATAGAGGAATGGGCGAAAGCAAACGGCTTTACGAATGTAAAAACAATGAATTATTTGAATCTGAGTGAAGGTAATTTAGCCCAAGCTAATTTTTGATTTATGGCTAGAAGGAGATTTCTTTTTCACCAAAGAAAAGACGTTAATTATCAAAAAAGAGTCTCTTTCGTTAGATTTGTCTTTATCATTTTTTTTCTTGTTTTAGCTTCCAGGCTTTTTTCTTTGCAGATAACACAGCATTCTGATTTTACCAAACAAGCAGAAGCTATTCATGAAACCACTACTGTATTAGCTCCGGACAGGGGCTTAATTTATTGTCAGGATAAAAATGATACTCAGATCCCTTTGGCGATTAATAAAAAATATTACACCCTCTACTCCGTTCCCAAAGAAATTCATGATCCTCAAAAGATTAGTCAGGAACTTTCTCAATTAATCTCTTTATCATATGATGAAATTTATAGTCATCTGAATAACCCAGCTGATCCTTACGAATTACTTTTAAAAAAGATTGATGATGATACTTTAATAAATAAAATCCAAGAAGCTAAGTTAGAAGGAATTTATCTTACTTCAGAAAATTATCGTTATTATCCTTTAGGCAGCTTGGCCAGTCAAACAGTCGGCTTTGTAGCAGAAAGTGATGACGGTAAAATAAAAGGGCGATATGGTTTGGAATTATATTATGATGAAATTTTATCCGGTGAGTCAGGAGTTTTTCAAGGAATGAAAGATGCTTTTGGTCGTTTAATTCGTTCCGCTTTCTCGCAAGAGCAACAAGTTAAGGAAGGCGCTGATATTGTGACCACTCTTGATAAAAATATCCAGTTTTCAGCTGAAGCAATATTGCAAGAATTAGTGACGAAAAGGCAAGCTACCCAGGGGTCACTTATCGTCATGGAAGCTAAAACTGGAAAAATTTTAGCTTTAGCTAATTACCCAACTTTTGATCCTAACGAATTTAATAAATTCAAAGATTATTCTGTTTTTCGAAATTACGCTGTCGAAGATAGATATGAACCTGGCTCTATTATTAAATCTTTAACCATGGCAGCTGGTTTGGATCTGGATTTAGTTCATCCTACCACTACTTATACTGATATAGGTTATTTCGAAGTCGGCGGACATAAATTAGTGAATTACAATAATGAGGTCTATGGTAAGAATGTGACCATGACAAGAGTTTTGGAACGTTCTATTAATACTGGTGCTATTTTTGTAGGGCAAAAATTAGGTCTGGAGAATTTACGAAAATATTTTAAAAATTTTGGTTTGGATAAAGTAACAGGAATTGATTTACCCAATGAAATTGCTGGTGATTTATCAAATTTGGAATATCCTAAAGCTGTTCCAACTCATTTAGCGACTGCTTCATATGGAATGGGAATAGCCATTACGCCTCTAGAACTCTTAAAAGCATATTCTGCTATTTCTAATAAAGGTTTAATGGTTACACCTTATTTAATGGAAGCACTCAAAGATAGTAGTGGTATGATTAATACTACGATAGTGCCCGAGCCTCAACGCGTCATCTCTGAAGAAACGGCTGAGACTTTATCGTCCATGTTAGTCAGTGTAGTAGAAAATGGTTTTGGTATTAACACTAAAATAAAGGGTTATTCTACTGGTGGTAAGACAGGTACAGCCTTTATCCTGCTTCCTAATAGCAAAAACTATTCTGAGGATATGATTCATACTTATATTGGTTATTTTCCAGCATCTAACCCCCGGTTTTTAATTTTAGTAAAGATGAATCGACCTTTAGCTACTTCTGATTCAGCCAGTCATACTGTTACTATTACTTTTAAACAAATGGAACAATTTTTGATAAACTATTACAATGTGCCTCCAGATGAAAATTTATGAAGCGTAAATTTATTCAATATATTTTATGGTTTTTAGCTAAATTAATTCTTTGGCGTTATCAGCCAATGGTCATTGCAGTGGTTGGTTCTACTGGCAAATCTTCAACCAAAGAAGCTATTTATTATGCTTTAAAAAATGATTTTCAAGTAGCAAAATCTACCTCTAATTTAAACACAGAAATTGGTTTGCCTTTAACCATTATTCAGGGCTATGATGCTAAAAAGAATCTCTTTTTATGGCTGACTAATATTTTTCATACTTTAGGTTTAATTATTCTTAAAAGAAAAAATTATCCCAAGATTTGGGTTTTGGAGATGTCAGAAGACCAACCTCATCTAGTTTCGTATTTAGCCAGATTATGCCGGCCAAAAATTGGAGTTATTTCCTGGATTGGCGAAATTCCTGTTCATGCAGAATTTCATCAAAGCGCTAAAGCTTTACAAGAAGAAATTCAACAATTAGTAAGTTTTTTACCTCAAGATGGCACAGCGATTTTGAATTATGATAACTCTTTAAGTTTAGAAGCTAGAGAAAAAACCAAAGCCAAAGTAATCACTTATGGTTTTAATAATGGCGCCGAGGTGAAGATTTCCGATTATTCATTGACCATGGATAAGGATTTTAGAAAAATCGGCATGGCTTTACGTTTAGAATATCAAGGTAGTTATGTGCCAATAAAATTAACAGGCATTTTTGGTCAAGCTCAAGCCTATGCTCTAGCTGCTGGTGCAACTGTGGGCTTGGCTTTAGGTTTGCATCTTGTGGCTATTGCTCAAAGCTTAGAAAATTATAAATTGCTTAAAGCTCGCACCACTCTTCTCCAAGG
>Ga0210005_1001367_pt1 | contig 15709 bp, 22 predicted proteins | sample CryGey02umfilter_3_FD_183961 | JGI IMG/M metagenome (GOLD analysis project Ga0210005, IMG submission 183961) | Groundwater microbial communities from aquifer in Utah, USA - Crystal Geyser 4/9/14 0.2 um filter (SPAdes) (version 3) | ecosystem: Environmental > Aquatic > Deep subsurface >... | reverse complement strand
GATCAATGTCATTCTGATCCGCCAGTTGGCGGAGAAGAATCCAGTTATCAGATATTGTTTATGAATGGATCCTTCGGTCTCCGCCAGCTGGCGGATCTCTCAGGATGACAATTATTGTGTCAAGGAGTGTGAACTCTTACCTTCCAACTTCCAACTGCATATTGTATACTTTCCCCTATGAATATGAAAAAATATCTGCGCCTTTTCTTCACAGGATTTTTTATGGGACTCGCCGACCTCATTCCTGGAGTTTCTGGTGGGACGGTCGCATTCATATCTGGCATTTACGAAGAGTTGCTCTATTCAATAAAATTGATGAGCGGTGATGTTTTGAGGCTTCTTCTCAAGCTAAAATTCAAAGAAGCATTTACAAAGATTCCAATCCATTTTCTCACTCCATTATTTGCCGGCATCTTCACATCAATCATTCTTCTCGCACGACTCCTTTCCTATCTTCTCGAAGTCTACCCATCATTTATCTGGTCATTTTTCTTTGGACTCGTTCTTGCCTCAACTTGGCTTGTAGCAAAACGGGTGACTTCGTGGAATACAGGGAACGTCCTTGCGTTTGGCATTACTGCAATAGCGGCGTATATACTCGTTGGTGCAGTACCTGTAGAAACGCCTGAAAATCTGCCCATGTTTTTTTTCAGTGGGATGATTGCAATAATCGCGATGATTTTACCGGGAATCTCTGGTTCGTTTATTCTTTTATTGATAGGAAAATATGCACAAGTTCTTGATGCTGCAAAAAACCTGCAAACTGACGTTCTTCTTGCTGTCATAACAGGTGCTGCAATCGGGCTCTCAGTATTTGCACGATTCTTAACGTGGCTTTTTGCAAAGTATCACAATATTTCAATCGCTATTCTTTCCGGCTTTATGCTTGGATCTGTACGAAAACTGTGGCCGTGGAAAGAAACGATCCTTACTCGTATCAATAGTCATGGAGAGATCGTACCGCTGATTGAAAAGAATATTCTTCCTCACTCAATTGATGTTTCAGTATTTTTTAGTATTACCTTGATAGTAATTGGCATCGGAGTCATCTTCTATATTGATCAGCTCAAATTGGTACATGAAGAGGTTGCAGATATAAATGATACTGCCAAGTCTCATTAGAGAGTTGGGCTTTTTTCGTAATCAAGGTCATTCTCAGAATCCATTTCATCGTTAAACTCCGCTTCCATTTCTTTCTGCACTGCTTCTTGAATTGTATTTTGAAAGTCTTTATTTCCAACAGCCGAAACGACTCCAGCAATGATCATTGCGCCAATGATCCATCCCAAAATCGAAATGATCCACATCCAAGTCATAGAGACTTTCTTTGATGGGTCAAATACAGCTCTTGCGTGTTCATAAAGTTTGAAGATATACGCAAGACCAAACCAACTGACTGCAAAACTTGATACAAGCGTAATCAGTATAAAAAATATTGCCGCGGATGGCTCTTCATTTGGAAGTGCGCCAATAAGCATCTGTACGGCAAAAGAGAAGAGCCATAATATAACGATTCGTCCCATGACGGCACCAAAATTTTGACTTACCACGCCGATACTCATTTTTATCGCTTCCATTCCCTTTTTATTGTCCAAAACCACCGCATACATCGTGAACATGAGAAAGAGTGAGATGATCATTGATGGAATGATGAACACGAACAAACTGCCAAAAGTAAGAACAAAAGTGATCGCACTTACGAGAATCAATGGCACAATATATGAAAATCCTTTTTTGAAATACGAAATAACCGATGCATCTTCTGTCGGATCTTTGAGGAGAATCAACATTCCCGCCTGAAGTGCAGTCCCGACTGCGATTAATGCTATAATCCAGATCACAAATATTGTTACTGATGTTCCGACAAATCCAGGTTTTGACAATACTTCAGTCATAACCTCAGGATTTGAAAATGAAGACATATTCATTGCTCCAAAACCGAAAATTAAAAGAATTCCCCCAATAATCAGAGCAAAATATACCGCAGTCGAAAGCAATCCGAGAAATAACAATTTGAGTGCTTTTTTTGTAAGTAGCTGCCAAGATTCTACGATTAATTGCTTAATCGAAGGAAGTTTGGTTTGAACAGATTCTGAAGGCATTGGTTTTTTGGTCTCAGTGATTTCATCCATATGCGTACAATTATAACTGCTCTATATCTTTATTGATATCTTGCATCTCTTGATCAAGATCAGGGATCTCTATCTGGTTCAGTTCCGACTCCTCTTCGGTCGCTGGGGCAGAAGTTGGGCTGACTGCAACGGTTGGTTCGACGACTGGCTCGACTTGAGCTGTAGTATTCATATACTGTTTATAAAAAAAGAGTCCAACCAAGCTGAGAAGCACTACAACGAGTACAAAAACAAACACATATAGGAGCTTATTTGATTTTGTCTCTGTATATCCAAACTGATCGCCCTCGGGTGATTTCACTTCAGGAGTTGGGGGAATATCAGCTGGCGGGACAACTTCTGGTGTTGATTCAGAAGGAATGACTTGTGCTATCGGTTCAGGTGCAGGAGCGTTTGGAATTTCGATACCGGCTTCAGGACTTGTTGTTGGAGGTGTGACTGGTGGAACAACTGGTGCGACTGTGGCATCAGTAGGTGTTTCTGGTTTGTCTGTTTTTGTAGGATCCATGAATGTGTGATTTTGTATAAATTTATAATGTTATTTATTCGTTTCTTCTTCCATCATGGCGTCCTTTGGTGGATTGGCTTTATGAAACTCTCCCAGTACTTGTGCTGCTTTTTGAGTGGCATCTCGAGCTGATTTTACCGCGGTGATCACGACACCCATGTCTGAGCGAAACTGACCAACGGTCGCCTCAACGATCGATCTGAGTTCTGCCTCATCTCCAAGCTCAATGACATAGGTATTTCCAGATTGAGCAACAACTGCACTCTCTGCACTGGCAACAGCAAGTCGTGCTGTGGCAATTGCACTGTCAACAGTTGACGTATCCCCTCCTTCAGCACTGGCAAGCCTGTCTTCCATCTTGTCAATCACTCCTGAGATACGCTCAAGATGTCCGAGGAGTCTATCGGTGATGTTTTGATTTCTTTCTGCCAGTCGAGTGTCTACTCGCTCCACCACTGCTACTTTTTTCTCGTCTTTGAGTGCTTCAAGTTTCGCTTTGAATTCCTCTCGCCTTGTCTCCATCTCTGCCTTTGCTTCTTCTCGCTTTGTTTCAATTTCAGTTTTGAGATCTTCTCGCTTTTGTTTATTTTCTTCCATTCGAGTATCACGCTCTTGTTTGATTTCTTCCATTTTGGCATCCAGCTCTGCCTTTCGATCCTCTGGTGACATATTCTTTGTTGCATCTTCTGTCATGACTTCGGTCGAATCGTCAGTGCTTTGTGCAAAAGACACGGGAGCTACAAGAAAAGATGTTAATAATAGAAGGGTTAGTAGAATGTATGCTTTTTTTTCCATACTTTCACTGTAGTATAAAAAAGAGTATGTGTCAATCGTGAGGATGAAGAGTAACAGTTCACAGTCTTTGACAAAACTATATCATAAGCGATCAATGTCATTCTGATCCGCCAGTTGGCGGAGAAGAATCCAGTTATCAGATATTGTTTATGAATGGATCCTTCGGTCTCCGCCAGCTGGCGGATCTCTCAGGATGACAATTATTGTGTCAAGGAGAGTGAACTCTTACGATGAAGAGTATTTGCAATTCATCAATATTAGAGCTGTGAAAGAAGTACTGTCATATATTCGTATAAAGTACCTAACTATTCTTTTGATTGTTCATTTCACTACCGAAGATTGGTAAAAAAGGACTTCTTGTACTTTCTTAGGCAAGAGCAATTTCCAGAAGCATATTGACAATATGATCTGGGATACCAGGAAATGATTGCTGCAACTTTTCAACCAGATCCAACGTCAATCCGTCTGGAAATAGATCTTCAAGTGAGACCATACCTTCATCAACAACTGTTTCATGAAAATCAGCAGTGACTCGATGAAATGCACTTATGTCTTCAAAAGGAATTTTCTGGCTACCGGAAAGCGCTGCTGCAACTACTGTTCGAGCTTTTTGAATTACTGCACGCTCAATATCTCGATATCGCATCGCTGGTTCTTTTGGCTCTGAATTGGTGGATCGCTCTTCAAAATCAGGTTTCGGATCAGCTTTTGGTGTATTATCCCATGTTTCCGATGGATCAAATGTTGTTATTTGTACTTTTGGATCTTTTGTATGTGTAGGCTTTTTCTGTGTCTGATGGGATGCAACAATCTCCTCTGCAGTCATCCCACTTTCCCAATCAATGTGAGAGATTGGGATAACTCCATCAATTCTTAAAAAATCACTCTTCGGACAGCTTGGATCTTGTTGCGCATTACTGAGATCGCTTTGTTTCATCCCTCTCCTATCTTCAAATGATGCAATCTTTCGATTGTATTTACGTCTTCTCAAAATCGTTTGCCAAAGGGTAGGGGTGCTATTTACCTGACTTTCCCACTTTCTCCATTTTCATGATTTATTAGCCTCAAAAACAAGTTTTTTGGGACACTAGCCACTACAATTGAGGATATGGCATATATCCGAAAAGTTACAACCTCAAGTGGTGCTACTGCTGTACAGATTGTCCAAAAGGAACAGGGGAGAATAGTCCACATAGATCATATTGGGAGTGCTCATTCAAAAGAAGATCTTGAAACACTGCTTGCTCTTGGAAGTAGTCGCTTACTTGGTGACCAACAACATCTGTTTTCAAAGGCTCCACCGCTCATGGTACGTCTTCGGCAATCTGTATCGAGTGTGCTCCTAGAAGTTTTGACTGAACAATACAACCATCTTGGATTTGGTGAGCTGAATGATGAAATATTTCTCTATTTGTGTATTGCTCGCATTGTTGAGCCTACATCAAAACTTGACAGCATCCGAGTCTTTGGTGACCTTGGGGTGAGGAGAATGATACTCCCCGACGCAGAGCATCGGGGTATCTTGTTGTCATTCAGAGCGTAGCCACGTTTGGCGTGGCGTAGCGAAGAATCCATGGATCCTTCGGCTAATCGCCTCTGGATGACATATTCGACGCAGAGCATCGGGGAATTAGACCCAAGATGGGATTAAAAAAGTTGTTAACAAGAATATCGATGCCACATACGTTGTTATGGAAAATCAATTTGAAGAATTGTAAAGAGGAGTTGGAATATGAATCTCAACATCGGTATTGTTGAAACAGAACGCAAACTTTTCTCCCTTTTGAGCTTAAAATCCGCCCATCTTCACCAAAAAAAGCAAGAGCAATAATTGAAAGGGTTAATTTAGGTCGCATCCATTAATAAGTTGACCAGTATGTATCCGACACACCTGCCCGCAATGCTTTCGCATAAGCGATCCACGCGGGAAGAACCGTAACAGTCAATATCTTATCAGATTATTGATGGACGAGCCCTTAGGAAGGGTGACTTCATCGCAGCCATGAGAAATACAAAACGAACACATTCAGATAAATCGCTGTATTTCTTGCAGAAGGTTTTGTTTAAAATCCCGAATAATTGACCAATGGCTTTGCGGAAGAAACTGTTTTAATTCCTTTTCAAAATGAATATCTACTGAAGGGATCGTCTTGAGAATTTCCTTCAATACGGCTCTCTCTCCAAGCGGAAGCAGGCCTGCCCTGAGAATAAAATAGAGATCATAATAATCACGTGGTTTCTTTCTCGTCTGCAAGGCGTGTATTTTTTCTGTAATCAACTGCTGTTGTGACAGTCTCACTAGTGTATATGAAGGAATAAAATCACTCGCTATCATGACAACTTCTCCTTCCTGTTGCTTTTGTCTTTGTGATATTTCCAATTGTATCCCGATCGTTTCCTCTTGGAGGTGGAATACGGCGATCCCCAAATAACCACCTGATGTTGTTTTTGACTCTTTAATCTCTGTACTAATGCCTTCTCGTTCTATTTCTCCCAAAGCAACAAGTATCATACTCTCTATCTTTTGTGTATCTCGTATGGAAGTACTAAAATCCAGATCTTCAGAAAAACGTAGACTATTGTAAATAATTCGTAAGGCTGTCCCCCCTTTAAACAAAAGCTTGTCAGTCTGAGGTTCTTTGTAGAGGTGGGATAAAAAGAGATGTTGAACATACTCCCTCCGAATATTGAGTTGTGTGGTCTGGAGCTTGATGGCAAGCGTTTTTATATAATTCTGTGATAACATACATTTATGTAAAAATCGCATGTACTAATCTATCGAGTGCCTTCCTTTCAAACAGATGCACGTATTGCAACACCAGCTTTTTTTCTAATCCCTTGGTTTTATAATATCCTTGCTGAGAAAGATTTTCCAGCAGACGTTCAACGTGTGGACTTTTTCTCAAACTTACAAAATAGAGATAATCTGCAATCGCCTTTTCCGGATCGGCAATCAAAAATGATTTCTGTTCTGTATTTTTGAGTATATAACCGGTATATGCATCGGTCTTAATCGTTCGGTAGTCATATGCAATATTGTTGAAGATAAACTTTCGTGTTGGCTTGGACGTTGCTGACGTGATAGTATATACCATTTCCGGAATGAGCTGATAATAACCAAGTGCATACTCAAAAGAGATATAAGAAGGCATGTAGAGTTTGTTGGCAATTTCCTCTTCGGAAGGCAGATCGGTTTGTAATGTGTACAATCCTTTTTTCAGGCGAATAAACAGTCCTTCCTTGACTTGAGTTTCAAGGAAATATTTAGACTGATAGGAAGCCAGATCAAAAATACGCCGAAATTCTTCGGGAGTAAATATACGTAAGTGTCTATTGATGAGCTCTTCTCTTACTTTTATCGGTTTCATATAAGTATAAATTTTTGTACTTTACTGAAATGATTATAATACACATTCATCGGTTTGTCAATATCGCCGACTAGGTGTACGTCAACGATTAGGCAACTACAACCCTGAAAGTATTTTCTGGAAAGAGTTCGTACCAACCAATTTTCTTTCTGATCTCAAAGGTGCGATCCAGCTCAATCATGCGGCAAATGACGATGTAGTCAATATCGGATACGGCCGAGATCTGAATACATTATTGGACAAAACAACTGTCCCCCATGAACTCAATGAATATCCAGGATGGGGTCACAACATTTCCGAAGTGAGTTTTGTTTCAGCAATGGAAAATACGGTGGAATTTTATAAAAAGTATTTGGGGGAGTAAAAAATAAAATAATTAGTAGCACACTTCTGAGGTGTCCTCTGTTTTAACTTGATTCCGCACCTCCGAGGTGCGGAATCAAGTACCAGTTACCAGTCGTGATATAATGTGCAACATGACAGAACTACCAACAGAAAACATGTATCGCGGAGTACCTGAAGCTCGAGAAGGAGCGATTGAGAGAATCCAAAACAGTCTCAGCTTTGCCATTTCGCAAGGAGGAGCTTTTGCAGGCTTCGTTGTTGGTCCTCAGAGAGTTGGCAAGACTACGGCTGTTTTAGCTGTTGAACGAGGACTTAGAGAGACATTAGGATTAGTCGCATCGTACGAAGCTGTAGCCACAACAGATCCCAATTTAGTTTATGTGAAAGCCGCTCCAGGACTAGACCTTGGTGCTTGCCCAACTCAATTTTGGTCGGAAATCCCAATATAAAACGAAAAACTTTTACAAAGAATCGCTGGTGATGTTAAGCAAAATAGTAGACGCGTACTTGTTGACGTTGTAAATAAAGAGTACCCAATTGGTGATCCGAGAAACAACAGTAAAGCCGCTGATGTATTGAACAGAATTTTTAATAGACCTCATATCGAACATTTGTATGCAAAACTAGAAGGATCTGCTACTTATCAAGGAGCAAGAATGCGAAGTACTAATGACGAAATAGACTTGGAAGATCCAAAATTTAACCGAGCCCTGCAAGACCATAAAAGGCGTGTAGAAGCAAGTTTAAAAAGTAATTTTGTAGGAGGAAAAACATATGTTAATGACGCTGGCGAACTAGTTACTGAACTTGTATTTGTAGGAGATCCAAATAAAATATTTGGGTCCTCATATGGACAAAGCGTAAATACACGACTTCCTTTTTAAAATAAATTTAATTGGACACCTCTGAGGTGTCTTCTGTTTTAACTCAACCCACTCACCCCCTCCTGGGACTGCAACCCTTCCAGCTCATAAATCTCTACCTGTATTTTAGATTGTGGAAGATGTATGAGGAGTAGAGTCGTTCCCACTTCAGTATTCTCACGTCTGAGGAATCCTTGTTAGATTTCATAAACTGCTCGAACTCAATTTTCAATTCAGTCGAACCCATCTTTGGTATAATATACTGAAGAATGCACAGCTTTAAAGTTGTTAAATGTCGGTCAATTCACAAATAGCATTTTTAGCTTAAAAATTTTCAAACGATATATGGAAAGACAAAATTGCATAAGAGAACAAGAACTTTATGCAAATTTGAAAGCTCATAAAGGATTTATTGGCAATAATGAAGGTAGACAACATTCTGAACTACTTCTGTGGAAAGTCATAGGATGTCAAGAACACGAAGTCTCAGAACCTTGTGGCAACAAACAAGCTCGAGGGATTCCACATCAGGGTGACTGTAACAATTGTCCTTTAGAAAGTGAAGTTCGTCAGTTTATTACTTATTACTAAGTTGGATTCAAGTTTCTAACGCAACACTAACTGTTAATAAGTTCTTCAAAGACTTCATAAGGTTTTTTAAATTCAAGAACTTTTCTTGGTCGTCCATTTAACTGGTCTTGTGCTTTCTTAATAAGGTATAGAGAGACTTTTTTGAAGTCTGTCCCTTTAGGAAAATACTGCCTGATGAGTCCGTTTGTGTTCTCATTCGTACCCCTCTCCCATGGACTTCTTGGATGTGCAAAATATACTTTCCTGACTTACGCATTTCAGTGTCCTAAAAATAACTTAAGAATATCTTTTGCTTCTTGATCAAGCTCAGACTCCAACGGCATTTTTGTATTTCCTATACGGATTTCTCCTTCGCCGACCTTACCCATGATTTCTATTGTTTTTTCTATTGTGTATTTTTTTCTGTTTAAAATTTTCTCTGACTCTTTCATTACAAGTAAACTGACAAAACATAAAACCATGTGAGATTTGATTCTTTTGGTATCTTGATGAAAGATTGGTCTTGCCCTCAGGTCACTCTTTGACATCCTAAAGGCTTTTTCAACCTTCCAAAGGTTATGATATTGATCAATAATTTCCTTAAAACTGCTTTGATTACCACTGTTGGTAATATATCCTTTCAGTCCATCAAACTGTTTATCCACCTCTATTTTCTCATCATCTAACTTTGTAATTTTATTCTTGTTTTCAATAAGAAGAAATTTGTTTTTATGAATGACTGGTTTTCCTGTCTCCAGTTTCTTTTTTAATTTATCAATTATTTTTTCTCGATTACTTGCATCTTTTTTAGCTCTAACCTCTGAGAGCCTGTTTGAAAACTTAAATAAAGCTCCTATAATAAATCTCCATGACTTTCTCATCACGTCTTTTCACTTTCAAACATTGGCAAAGTTCAATTTCTCATTCATTTTCATATTGCAATTTTCGCCATACTTTGATACCATACATTTATGCCATCCTTTGAGTGGGATGAGGAGAAAAATGCGCTCAATGAGTTCAAGCATGGAGTGTCGTTTGAAGAAGCTCAAAATGTTTTTTTAGATCCAAATCGTCTCGTCGTTGAAGATCTTGAACACAGTTCTCAAAAAGAAAGTCGGTTTTCCTGTCTTGGTAAAATAGATCGCGGAATATGTACTGTTCGGTTCACATATAGAAATAACATTGTTAGAATTTATGGCGCAGGTTTCTGGCGCAAAGGAAAAAAAGATATGAAAAAGAAAACAAATAATACTCAATATACAGATGAGCCTATTTTGCTGGGAAAACGGGTAAAGGACTTTCTCCCAAGACCAGAGGAGCTTATCTTGAAACAACCAACAAAAAAAATCACCATCATCCTTGATAGTTCAAGTGTGGACTTTTTCAAAAAGGAGGCAACTCGACTCAATAGTTCCTACCAACGTATGATGCGAAATCTGCTCACGGAGTATGCAAATAGGATGAAAAACCAAGACAACCCAGTCTCCCAAAAGTAACTGATATAATATCCCCATGTCACCGTACTATGCTTCGCATAAACGTGATTTATATATTTGTATAGAATTATGAACCTCTCAATCGGTATAGTTGGAACACAATACGACATTATCTCCCATTTGAGCTGACCATTCCCCTACCCTCTCCGAGAAAAACAAGAAAGATAATTGAAAGAGACTCTATAGGAAGAATCGCTTACTCTCAGCCTATCTGACAAAATAGTCAGCTTTTCTTTAAGTTGATAAGCAGTTTAATGATGTTTAGAGGTTTCAATATGTGTATTGGTTATTGCAACAATATAGAACATTTTATCGCTTATAAAATAAAATATCCGTGCCGTACTCTGAATTTTATGTTCTCTGATTTCAACATCTTCTGTTAAACGCTGAAATATTTTTTTGTATGCACCTTTATTGTCAACAGGAGCAATATCTATATTGCTTGATTTTAAAGAAGATAAACTATAACATCTACCAATTGTTTTGAGATTCAATAAAGCTCTTCTTGATCCATTTTTAACCAAATCATTTATTTCACATACACTGTCATTGTAATATTGAAAAGATAAATGATAGCATTCTATCTCTTTATCTGATTCTGTGAGGACATGACTAACATTCTCAGGAATATATTTATTTTTTGAAGGTGTCCATTGAGGAATTGGTGATATATTTCGAGGATCAGGATTTCGCATCTTTTAATCTTTCACGATAATAATTTTTCATTGAATCATGGGTAATAATATTTGAGGAGACAACCGCAGAATTTAATCCTTCACGAGCCTTCTGCCAAGGGTACTCATTATGAGTGAGTTCTTCTAAATATTCAGCGTCATATTTCCCATACACTTTCCAAACTTCATCCAAAAGACTATCATCTATAAGATCACTAATTTCTTTAACATTAATATCTTTCTTTATGGGTTCGTATCCATAGCTTTTATATTCATGATAGACATCTCTAACGGCCGGACCATGTATCCATGCTTCAATATCATCTTTAAAAAGAGGTTTATCTTTGATTGTTAGATTCCATGCTTGAGCGTAATACAACAACTTCTGAAGTCGTTTATTGGTTAATTCTTTCCCATCTTTATTAGCTTTCCATATAAAGTATTTAGCAACTCTAGAAGCGGTGTTCGATCTTGAAGTATTCATATTAATAAACAAAGGATAATAATTTCAGTGTAGTCTAACATTAAACCAACTGCAATAGATTATCATGAGCAGAGCTAATATGCTTTTGCATGCCATTTAAATATAGCTGTTGGAGAACTTGACTTTTTATACGGCATATAGTAATAATACTTATAGTCTTCATTTGCTATGACAACTGAAATAAAAATAAAACCGATGGAAGCAATAAAGCAAGATATGCTTGACAGGATCAGTATTGATGAATATAAGAGATACATTCAGTCGGAAAAGGTACATAAGATAGTAAAATTAAGCCAAATAGAAAACTATTATGGAGCAGCTTTTGTTTTTACTTCACTTTGTGTTCCTGCTACTATGCATTGGTTGGATATCAGAGGTTTCTTGTATTTCATCATCTTTATAATTGGAGTCTTTTGTGCAATATACTTTTACACAAAAGCACGTATTTATCATGATAAATTCAGACATGAAATAACATCTGCTTTAACAGATGCAAAGATGGAATATTGGAAGCTGAAACTAAAAAATGATGATACCTTCAAATAACATAAATAAAATTATGTTGCTACCGCAGTCTTTAATTGCAATATGGTTTTGTACACCAATTCATAGGCTTCAAACAAGATGTATTTAGTGGTTTATAGCAAAAATTCTCCGGTTTTGGACAAAAAGTGTACTTTGAAGCATTCTCAAAGCATTGATCAAATCTTTCAAGATCGTTATTATATTTGTCTATACATGTTGAGTATTTTTCCATCTCTTCGTTCTTTCTTATATTACAATCAGCGTAATGTTCCATACTCCTATTAAAATCTTCCATACAATTTGAATAAATCTCTGTTGATCTTTGACAACTTTCTGCTTCTCTTGCTTTTCTTTCAGCCTCATTTATTTTATAGTCATCAGTAAATGAGTAGGTCTCAAAGTTATACCGTTCAATTTTTGCTGTAGGAATTGTTGTTGGAAAAGGAATAAAGTCAAAATGTTTTATTACTGGTGTTTCCGTAGGTGTTATCTCCTCTGCATCAACATGGTTTATCTGTTCTATCTTATCACCCAAAACTTGTGGTTGACTTCGTGTTTCAAGAGTCTTTATTTCTTCTTGAGCTTCTGCAATATATTCAGTAGCAGATTTATATTGAGGATAAGAATTATCGACGACAGAGAAGTATTTTATCGCTTGCTCGTAATCTTTGCTTTCAAGAGCGTCTTTACCTAACTGATAATTTTCTTCTGAAATTTTTAATGTGTTTGATTTTTTAATTTTTCCAAGCAAGCTGTCAGATGACCGTTGACTATTTGCTTCCTGAAAATATTGTAATGCTTTCGTATACTCATTTTGTGCTAAATAATTGTCTCCATATTTTTCTGATCGTTTAGCTTGATAGAAACGATTTGCATAAGGATATGCTATGATCATCTCTATAATAAATACCCCGAAACCTACGACAATTAATATCTTCATAAACTTTTCAGTTCTCAATTTCCAACAATATCCAGAATGTCCTGTTTCAACTCAATGAATGTGTCAAGGTCTTCTCTGGTTGATCCCTCACAATGTGCCGTATCATTGAGAGCATGGACTTGTTCGAGTGTCATATTTTCATACTTGATACATCCTTCTTCGTTTAAAGTCATCCAGTTTGTATAGATACTTTCATAATCACCTTTATACTCGCTATTTACTTTATTAAATTTTTTTTCAGTCCCATTCCATTTAAAAAAATCCGACCACATCAGCCGACAGGTAATTCCATAACAGTCAATAGGACGGGTAATGTCATAAATGAAGCGTATCGTTAGAGGAGCTTGCGACTCGATCATAGTAACAGGATAGCGGGCACTGTTTTGTTTTTCTGGTGAAAACAATACTGCGCCGCTTTGAGGTTCATAAAATATAGTGGATTCATAAGCGTATGTGTTTAGATGTAAATTCATTTTGTCTATACGGATAAATTGAGTAATTGGAGTAAATCCAAAAAGCGGACTTGATCCTCCTTCATTCAAAAGATCATCTACATAAGAGTATGTGTAAAATCTATTTTCTTCATCTCCGTTGAAATCATGAAAAAATAGGTAAGGCTGCTTTTCTTTTGTAGCTATCACTCTCTCACCGAAAATGATTATACTTTTACCTACCTTAAAGGGTGAAATCTTCTCTTTTGTAGCCTCTTGTTTAGAAGTAGGTGCATTTGCGGATTTGCCGGATTGAGTTATCGGAAAACTCTTATTGATAAAGTAAACAACAATGATCAGAAAGATAATAAAGAAGAAAAATATAAATTTGCGTTTTTTTAGCATTGTGAAGTTGTAATCCATAACAAATATTACACATCGTCTCTGGACTCATAGTATTTATAGCACTAATATCTTGGCATGTCAAAAGATATTAGAAAGAGCTTTGGCGAACTCTTACGAACGGCAAGAAAAAGCAGAAATTTAACACAGGAGGAACTTGGAGACAAAGCCGGACTACATTTTACTTATATCGGACAGATTGAACGTGGTCACAGGAATCCATCACTTATCAATATATATAGGATCCAGAAAGCATTACGCATTCCTATTTCTGATATTTTTCCTACATAATACTTCATATTAGTATTACTACCATACGGGGGGGCTATATACCAATGGGCTTCGCGAAAATACAGTTCAGGTTAAACCGCTCTCCCAATCGTATAGTCAATTTCAGTTTAGGGCGACATGTCATATATAATGGATATATGCCACGTATCAAACCTACCGTCAACAATCCATATGCTTTATCAAAAAAACAAATACTTACAATAGAAGAGGTTAAAAATCAACTAGCACGAGGAGAAGTGCCGAATCTTCCAGCAGCACACAATAAAGTGTACGATACCAATGGCAACGGGAACGAACTTGCGAATCAAAACTTCAATAGACTTAATTACCGTCAGGCACTTATCGAAGCATTACGGGAGAAAAAAATTATAGGGGAAAACGGAAAAGTCGAGCAACGACTTGCAGAAGGTTTAGATGCGATAGACAATAAAGACAGCCCAAACTATTCTGTGAGACTGGACTATATTAAAGAAATAAATAAAATAACAGGTGTATACAGTCCGCAAGAAACACTCAATAGGCGTCTTGGCGTTTCCATACAGTTAAGCGGAGATGAGCTTGAACAGGAAATATTGAAGCTAGAAGAAGAGCTGAGATCGTAAAAGGTTAAACCAGAGTCTCAAACTCTTGACTGATATTAAATGGACAAAATAGTATAAATTTTCGTATATGGATATGAAAAAAGATTCTGTTGAGGAAAAATATAGATTATTATGGGCAATGGATAAGGTAAACGCCCCTTTTATGTATGCTGTTAACCTCATTCGTAAAAAATGGGGTTTACCTTTATTTACAGCCGAATTCTCTACTTATGAACAAGCTCATCACGCCTATAAAATATTTATGGAATCGCTTGATGAGGTAAGCGCCGAAGAATATTCTCACAATTACCAAAAATATAACATATTAGTTGAGGCTTTGAGAAGGACTAACAAAATAAATGAATACAGCATTAGAGGAACTCTCAATGACTTACCAACAATACAATACGTTAATGATATCGAACGTCTTTGTGATCTTTTCTTTTTTCATAAACATTGGCTTTTTTCTTTATCGTTTTATATCGCAACAAATAAAATAATGGTGCCAAAAAATTCATACTTGAAAGATAATATACCTCCTCAAAATATCGTGGAGCAAATTAAAATATTCATTTGTGATTTGGATAAAAAAACGAATGTTAACTCTTCAATAAAAAAAGATAGGGATATAGTGAGGCAAATATATGACATCCCTATTAATCAAAAAGATACATCTTATTGGGAAGATATTTATTTGAACAAGGTGAAGACGTACAGAAATAGATACAAAGAATCTCGATGTTTTGTTTTATTAACACCAGTAATTGAATCTGCATTAAATTCTCTCTTTCCATAATTTGGGGCATATTGTCGAGGATACAATACGGTGTAACCGATCTTATTAGCTTCTGCACCTATCATATCAATATTTATTATTGATATGGATAACCTCATTTTTCAGACAAAAGACTTACCTGAAGCAAGCTATTTACTGGCTCGTGGTCGATCTTTGCAAAACACAGTACATAACGGTCGAATCTGTTGGTTTATTTTTGATGACTCTGATAACACTTGCAAGGCTCTTACCGATGAATTCTGGCAAGGTAAAGGAACAATCGACGCAAAAACTTATTATGACTCAATGCAGAGGTTAAAAAATGCAATTTTTTCACAAAAGACCTAGCATGAAAAGTCATAGAAAGAAAAAAGCAATTGAAATCGTTTATGAATACGTTCCTGATGAATATTCGGAAGCTAGAACTCATCTCTAAACCCCCACGTGTCATTCTGACAACCCTCTCCTGTCATTCTGATCCCGATTTAAATCGGGAGAAGAATCCATGTTCTCGTATGGATCCTTCGGG
>Ga0210005_1001361_pt1 | contig 15762 bp, 18 predicted proteins | sample CryGey02umfilter_3_FD_183961 | JGI IMG/M metagenome (GOLD analysis project Ga0210005, IMG submission 183961) | Groundwater microbial communities from aquifer in Utah, USA - Crystal Geyser 4/9/14 0.2 um filter (SPAdes) (version 3) | ecosystem: Environmental > Aquatic > Deep subsurface >... | reverse complement strand
GGTCTTTGCTGTGTTCGCGGATTATATTAGTATCTGAAAAATCACGAACAACTTGAAGAATCATATCAACTTCACGAATGTTTGCTAAAAATTGATTTCCAAGCCCTTCGCCTTTGCTGGCACCTTCTACAAGCCCTGCTATATCAACAAATTCTATGTTTGCATAAACTTTCGGAGGGTGTATCCCTGTATTTTTAAATACAATTTCCGCAAGCTTTTCGAGTCGCACGTCATAAACATCAACAACTCCAATATTAGGGTCAATCGTCGCAAAAGGGTAATTCGCGCTCAAAGCTTGCTCACGCTTCAAAATTGCATTAAAAAGTGTTGATTTACCGATATTGGGAAGTCCGACGATTCCTACTTTAAGCATAGAGTCCTATCAAATTTTTGCATATTGAAAAATAGTATCCGATATATTAACATATTGCCATCACTAGGAGGAAACGACCCTTAGACTGCGTGTCTATGAGCTACGCCCTCCATTTTTATTTTTAAGTTTAAACTCCAATTTGCTTTTTTCTCGATTTAATATTATTTTGTATTCTTGAAAGTCCTTAAGCAAAGAAGACTCCGAATATCTATTTGGAATAACAATTGAGAGCAATTTGCCATTTTTTTCTAAAAATTTGTGCAAACAGCTAAAATCACCGTCTCCTGAAACAATTACTGCTTTATCGTAGTTTTTATATTCAATTGCGGAAGTGTGCAGTACCAATTCAGCATCCACATTTCCTTTAGTTTTCCCTTGGTTGTCTTTCACTGTTTGTTTAAATACCAAAATGTATCCATACGATTTTAGACTTTTATAAAGTAATTCGTTTTGTTTTAGATAGCCAATAAATAGAAACGCTTTCTCTACATGAAATTTATTTTTTAAATATATTCTAAATTTTTTGAAATCTAATTTCCAACCCTTGTAAATTAATTTTTCATTTTTGACAGTATTTTTACTTGTTCCCAAGTTTAAGTTTTGGCCATCTATAAAAGCATAAATAATTAGGTTTTTCGTTTTCATTGTCGGATTATAACTCCACATTAAAATACCTTGAGGGTTTTGTTGCTAGTTGTCTATAATTTTGCTCCATGTTATTATTTCGCTTGTTATGAATACATATGAAGCAATGATCATTTTCAAGCCAGAGCTTAAAGATGATGAAATTAAGAAGAATATAAAAGATATAAAAGAAAAGCTGTCGTCTTTCGGTGGAAAAATTTTAAAGGAAGACAATTGGGGAACGAAAAATTTTGCTTACGAAATGAACAAAAAAACAAAAGGTTACTACTATATTTCTACATTTGAATTAGATTCTCTTAAAGTTACAGACCTTACTACATGGCTAAACCTTCAAAGCGAAGGCGTTTTAAGAAGTATGATAACAGTTGTTAATAAATAAGATTTATTCAGATCATAATAAAATTAGAAACTTTTAACTCTATTATGGTAAATTCAGATAAGTACTTTAGTTAGAATTATGAAAGGTAAATAAAGGTATTAAAATGGCTACGAGATCTTTAAACAAAGTTCAGTTGATTGGTAATTTAACAAGAGATGTTGAATTAAGGTATACAGCAGGCGGAGTTCCTGTTGCAACATTTGGAATTGCTACAAATCGTTCATATAATGATGCTAGTGGGAATGCTGTTGAAACAGCTGAATTTACAAATTTGGTTGCGTGGTCAAAGCTAGCAGAAATTTGTTCACAATTACTCAAAAAAGGCACAAAGGTATATATAGAAGGAAGACTTCAGACTTCGAAGTGGGACGACAAAGAATCAGGAAAACCAATGCAAAGAACAGAAGTAGTGATAAACGATATGATAATTCTTTCACAACCTGGCGGAAATGCTGGAAGTGGAACTCCTGTTGATACAGGTTCCAATTCAGCTCCTGTATCACCAGCATCTTCTTCAGATGATATGGGGCAGTCTGTTGATTTAAATGATTTAGATTTAGGTGATCCAGTTGATGGTTCAAATAGTGAAAACAAAAATGCTTCAGTTCAAGATAGTTCAGATACTCCATTTTAATAAATATGGCAAAAAGTAATACAAAAAAACCTTTTGTGAAAAAGATAGTTAGAAAAATCGAAGATTCTTCTTCTATTAGTGTTGCAGAGATAGATTACAAAAATGTTCCAATTCTCAAAAAGTTTATTGGAGCACGAGAAAAAATAATGTCTAGAAAAGATTCTGGATTAAGTGCTAAAAAACAAAGGAAATTACAAGCAGAAATAAAAAAGGCTAGGATAATGGGACTTTTGCCTTTTACAGATCGACACGCATTGAGTTAAACTTAAGACATGATTCTGCCCGTATTCATTTCTGGATATTATCTACATTGTTTGGTAGTTGAGGAAGACCCTTTCAAGGTTGTAAGCTCTTTTGTCTACAAATTCCCATATGTTTCAAATTTTTCTGACTCATTTATTACTCAAAATAAACTGATTGATGCTATTTCTGATATTACCAAGTTAAAAAAGATAAATAGAGACAACTTACTTGTAGTTTCAAACTCAAAACAAATTAATAATATCGATTCTGATATGATTTTGTCTGAAATCACTTCTCAGGCACCCATTCTTATGTGCTTTTTAGGTCAATATGGCCAATCTGATCAATCAGGTTTGGACAATGATGAAGTTAACCATTTGTTTACGCAAATTTATCTTAGAGAAGACCTTGACGAAAAAGTTAAATTAAAAATTGATACATACAAAATCAAAGAATTTCTAAATGCAAATATTAAAAATCTAAAATCAGTTGATCAAATTGTCGTTTGCAATGATTTTGCGAGTGATTCATATAAACAAAAAATAAAAGGAGCATTTATTTTTGAGCTTGCATCTATTATTGAAAGTCCAAGCGCCTGGGGAATAACATTTGACTACGATTATGAGCTAATTTTGAAGCTTGCTTATTTGATCAACAAGCAGATTAATTTAAAGGACTATATTAGTAAATCGCATGAATTACCTGATATCAAAGTATTATTTGCACCAAATGCGACTGATGCTGAATTTTCAATAGTTGAATCAGATAGCAAAACCCATTCAGGAAATCAGTCTATGAAAATTAAGCAAGACTCTATCAATCCAATTAAGGTTCCGGCAGATAGTTTTATAAAACTCAAATTAAATGGATCCAAGATGCATTTTGCTGGGGAATTTAATTCAGGGAAAGATGGACTTATTATCTATAGTAAGGGGAAAATAAAATGATAAGACCAGAACAAATAACATTTAATAAATCTATATATTACGTATTTGACATACCTTTGGGACACTTATCGGCTGTAAAGGAAGGCGATAGTGTGAAAGTTGATGAACAGATAGCAGTTTTGGATAAGAAAAATGAAACAGTTTTTGTTGAAAGTTTTGGAGACATTATTGTAAAAAAGGATTCTGTTGTAAAGCCTGGTGACATTTTATGTAAAAGGAAAAGTGTTTTGAAAAACGAAAGTATGAAGTCTGAAGTTGACGGAACGGTCGTTTCTATAAATGAAAATGTTATTGAGATAAAAATATACAATCCTGAAACAAAGTTGGATGTCCAAACTAAAGCTCCTTTCGCTGGGAAAATAGAAAAGATTGATCAGGGCAAAATACTAATTAGCTTTTCTGCAATACAATTAAACCTGTTGGCCGCGAAGGGAAGTTCATCATGTGGGAATATATATTATAAAGATGAAAAGGATTTGTTAAAAAAGCCGAAATCAAAACAGGAAGATTTATTAGATGACGCTATTGTGGTCACAAAAATTGGGTCAGTTAATCTATATCCAAAAGTTTCAGCACTTGGTGCACTTGGTTTAATTGTAAATTCAATCGATTTTCAAGCATACGATAAGATTTCTGTGTTGGAGGTTCCGTTTGGTGTAATTGGTGGTTTTGGTGACTTGATAGAAGACGAGACTCTTGTAAAATGGTTTAAGTCAATTGAGGGACAAAAAGTTTGGTTTGATGCAACGCTTAATAGATTAGTTGTCCCTTCTGATAAATGCCCATCCTGGATAAAAACAAAGATATGAAAATATTTAAAATAACTCAGTCACTTATCACGACGATCCTTTTGGTTCTTTTAGGTGCCTTTGGCGGATATTACTTTGGCGTTCGAGGTTATGACGTTAATGTCAAAAATGGAATTTCCAAGGTTGAAGTCATTAATAAAAATGACGTAACTTCAAACAATGTTAATTTTGAAAGATTTTGGGAAGTTTGGGATTTGATAAATAGTAAACACATTAAAAAACCATTAGATCAGGAAAAATTAGTCAAAGGTGCTATAGATGGAATGATAGCGTCAGTCGGAGATCCATACACTTCATATTTTGATGTGCAAGAAAACACCGAGGTTACAAATTCATTAAACGGTTTATACGAAGGCATTGGTGCACAATTAGGGTTTAATGAAGCTGGTCAGCTTATAATAGTTGCTCCCCTTGATGGTTCACCAGCACTTTTTTCTGGAATTAAATCCGGCGATCGTATTTTAGCAATAGAAGGCACAGACACCATTGGAGCGTCCATTGAGTCAGCTGTAGATAAAATAAGGGGAAAGGCTGGAACACAAATAGCACTTCTTCTAGGAAGAGATGGTACTGATGGACCATTCGAAATTAAGATAACTAGAGATACTATAAAACTTCCGAGTGTTAAGTGGGAAGATAAGGGAGATGGTATCGCCTATATTAGACTCTCAAGGTTTGGAGCAGAAACGAATAATGAGTGGACAAAGTCTGTAAATGAGATTGTATCTCAAGTTCCAAATCTTAAAGGCGTTATCTTGGATGTAAGAGATAATCCTGGTGGGTTTTTGGATAGTGCTGTTTTTATTTCATCTGAATTTGTTTCTGACGGTGTTGTTGTAAAGGAAGAAGTTTCTGATGGAACTTCTCAAAATTTCAAAGTAGACCATAAAGGGCAGTTTGTTGATTCTAGTTTAAGATTAGTAGTTTTGGTAAATCAAGGATCGGCTTCAGCATCAGAGATTGTTGCAGGTGCTTTGAAAGAAAGAAGAGGAGCTTTAATCGTTGGTCAAAGGTCATTCGGAAAAGGTACCGTTCAAAAATCAGAAGAATTTGCTGATGGAGCATCGCTTCATGTAACGATTGCAAAATGGCTTACTCCTGATGGCAACTGGATTGATAAGCATAATTCTGAATTTAAAGATAGTATTTATAATGAAGTCAAAGATGAAAAAAACATTGTCGGTGGTATAAAGCCTGATTTCATTGTTGATTTTACTGATGAAGATATAAAAGCAGAAAGAGATCCTCAACTTGATAAATCTATTGAAATTATAAAATCCGATGATTTATTCAAGTCAAGCATAATTTCAAAAATACTTGAGCAGATAAACGCATCGTTATGATAGTATATATCCATGTCTGACGCCAAAAAGTTTTTTCTGATTGTTCTAATTATATTTGTAACTTACACTGGTTACTATTATCAGGATTCAATTTCCGCGTATTTTTCTAGAGATACTAAAGTCGTTGAGATTCCAAAAGACGAATCAAGCTACTCCAAAAATATCTCAATTCTTGATGAGGAAGATGCTGTTATAAATGTTGTGGAAAAATCTACTCCATCTGTTGTGTCAGTTATAAGAAAAGAATCATATTTTGATCCATATCGTGGTCCAATTTATTCAAACGATTCAATCGGAACAGGATTTGTAGTTGATGCTAAAAATGGAATTGTTCTTACGAATCGGCATGTTGTGGATTCATCCGATGCTGAATATAGCGTGGTTTTTGGCGAAGGAGAGAAGTCGTATGATGTAAAAAATATTTACAAAGATCCGGTTAATGATTTTGCCATACTTAAATTAGATGTAACTGAAGGTGCAATTTCAAACGAATTGGTTTTGGGGGATTCTTCGAAGTTGAAAGTTGGTCAAACAGTTATTGCTATTGGAAATGTTCTTGGACAGTTTGGAAATAGTGTTACGAAAGGTATTGTTTCAGGACTTGGGCGTGCAATAACGACTAGCTCCAATATTTTTAGCGATGGCGAAACAATTGAAGATGTTATTCAAACTGATGCTGCGTTAAATCCAGGGAATTCTGGTGGTCCACTTTTAGATATAAATGGATTTGTTATTGGTATTAATGTTGCGATTTCAGAAGGAGCAAATAACGTAGGATTTACGATACCTATAAATGCTGTTAAGCCGGTTATTGAGCAGTTTAATAAGGATGGGAAAATAACGAGGCCATTTTTAGGTGTTGGAGTATATATGATTACAAGTGAAATAGCTGAAAGCCAATCATTGCCAGTTGGAGCTTATGTCCAGGAAGTCGTGAAAAATAGTCCTGCATCAAAAGCTAAAATCAAACCAGGTGACATTATATTGAAAGTAGGCGATGTTCGCATAAATGATGAGAATAGTCTTCCAAAAGTTATTTCATCTTCAGTGATCGGTGAGCCGATCGACGTATTAATTCACAGAAATGGCAAGGAATTTACTCTGTCTGCTCGTCTTTTAGATCGCGAAGACTAGATAGAATCGGCATTATTTCTCCAATTAATATTTTTTCTAAGTTATGCCAACTTTTTTTGATGCGATGATCTGTTACACGATCTTGTGGAAAATTGTATGTTCTAATTTTTTCTGATCTTTCTGCGCTTCCTACTTGGTTTGACCTAATATCATCAATGCTTTTTGCGTTTTGATCGTGTATCATTTGTGACAATTTTGATTGTAATGCAGACATTGCCCGCTCTTTGTTTTTGTGTTGACTTCTTTCATCTTGGCATTGAACAACGATTCCTGTCGGAATGTGTGTAATTCTTATAGCACTTTCGGTTTTGTTTACATGTTGACCACCAGCCCCACTTGCTCTAAATGTATCTATTCTAAGGTCTTCTGGCTTTATTGTAATTTCGGCTTTTTCAACGATTGGTAGTACGGCAATTGTTGCAGTTGATGTATGAATTCTTCCTGATGATTCTGTGCTTGGAACTCTTTGTACGCGGTGCGTACCACTTTCATTCCTTAGAAGTTGATAAGGTGTGTTTTTGCTTTTTGAGGCGTTAGAATCCTCGGATTTGACTTCAAAAACAATTTCTTTTATGTTTCCGATTCCGCCTTCGTTTTTTGATAATTCAGAAACTTTCCATTTCATTTTTTCTGAAAATCTCCTGTATATATTGTATAGATCGCTTGCGAATAGCCCGGCTTCGTTCCCTCCAGCACCAGCTCTGATTTCCATTATGCAATCTCCTGATTGAATTTCGGCCTCAGTATCTTTGAGTGGTTTAGATAAGGCCTCTTTTTGTTCTGAAAGTTTTTGAATTTCTTCAAGAGCCATGCTTTTTATTGTTTTATCACCAGTTGACTTAATCAGTAAATCAAGCTCATGGATTTTGTTTTCAAGTTCTTGAATTTGAGTTTGTATGTAAGAATTATCCATTTTTGCTATTAGATGCTTATTGCATCGATTTTAGCATCTCTTTAAGGGATCTTGGGGCTTCTTCTCTTGATTTCTCTCTTTGGATTTTTTCTTTTAGAGCTTTTATGCGTTTTTGTCTTTCCGTTTCAGCTGTTTTTTGTTTTTTAATAAATTTATCGACCCTTCCTTCAGCGTCAATGAATTTTACGTCGCCAGTCCAGAATGGGTGACATGCGCTACAAATTTCGACAGACATTGAATCTACTGTCGCTCCAACAGTAAAAGTATTTCCGCACGCACATGTGACGACTGCGTCTTCGTTGTATTTTGGATGAATGCTCTTTTTCATAACTGGGATATTCTATCAGTTTTTTTTAAATTCCGCTATATAAATTCCTACTAATATCGTTATTGCTCCTACGATAAATGAAATTGAAATGTTTTCGTGCAGAAAAATCATTGAGATTGGAATGCCAAATAGTGGTTGAATGTAATAGAATATTGCGGATTCAGATGCTTTTAAGCTTGCTAGTCCTTTTTGGAAAAGCATATAAGCTAGTATTCCTGAAAAGATTGCCATATAGATGATACCTATGATGTTTGGATATTTAAGGTACTCAATAATGTTTATTTTAAACCTGGAAACAAATGATGGGATGTTATCGTTTATTATGCATTCGTATTGTTCCGGACTTTTTTGACTAAAACATCCAACAAAGTTGCATTTGTAATCAGTTGAGTATTGTCCAGAGTCTATGTCAGAAAATAAGCAGGACCTTGTGTTTCCATAAATTGCTTTTTTATATATGTTTTTTTGTTCAAAGATCCCGAGGGGTGTAAATATTATTGCGGCGATTGTGAACGATAAAATGGTAAGTATTATTGGATTAACAATTTTATCGTGAGATAAATATTTTTTAACGTAAATGATATATAAACCATCGAATAATATACCTCCAAAAAATAATATGTTTCCAAGTAGTGATTCTTTATTCATTGAAATGATTCTTGATGTTTCAAGAATCGGTGTTGCAAGGATTATTAATGTTCCAATAAATGCAATTAAAATGCCTTCGATCCTTCTTTTACTAAGGATTTCTTTTAGTATTATAAATCCTAATATTGCAACCAAAAGAGGTGAGAATGCTGTCAAAACAGACCCATCAAGAGACTTTGTTTTTGATAAACCTAGGAAAATTAATGATAATGCAATTACATGGCCAAGTATAGATGAGATAAATATATGTTTGGCACGATTAAGGTCAATTTTGTAGTGATTAAGTATGTAAATTGATAGTGGAATGGTTAGAATCCCGGCAATCCAAAATCTTATCATCAGAAAAGAAAACGGAGGAACATACGAGACGGTTGCTTTTATGACAGGCGTCGCAATTCCCCATATTGCAACGGCAAAAAATAGGTAAATTTTTGGCAAGCTAGATTTGAAAGGCGGCATTAAATGTATTCTAGCATGTGTTTTTGTCTTTTTTTCTTGGTGTATCTTGCAATCCCAATCATGATTAATAACAAGAGGGAAGCCGCCGGAGATCCATAATTGACAAGGTCTTTTTGTAAATTTGTAGTTGATTTAAATTGAGATCCTAAAATATTTTTTGCACTGATTTGAGAAAAGTTTTTTTCTGAGGCAAGTTTTTCAAAAAGGCTTGTTGCTAAAAGTGCATTTTCTCTTGATTGTGAAACGAATTGGTTATCAAACATTCTTGTAGTCCCTGCAACTATCATTATTCCCTTGTCTTTATCTGATATTCCGCTTATTGCAACCAAAGGAATTGTTTGAAGATCTGTTTCGCTAAGATTTTGTTCTAGACCTATGTTAAATGTTCCAATTTGTTTATTTCCAAACACAGATGTGGAATAAAGTGTTTCCCAGTCCGGAGATGTTATTTCTAAGCTACTTGACCACGGGAAAATCGCTGTTCCAGGAAGTTCTTTTGTATTTTCTGATGATAAAACTCCAACAGTCCAAAATGGATATGAAACAACTATTACGCCTGATTCGGTTCCAACTTGTGTAGGTACATTTGATCTTAAGTCATAAACTAGATCTGGATTTACTTTGATTCCGAATTCGTTAAATAAGTCTCCATTTATTTCTTCATTTTTCGATGCAGATGTAGTTTGTAGGTCGATTTGAATTAAGTCTGGCATATACAATATATTTCCACCATTTTTGACAAATGAGATAATTGCATCTTCGGAAGCTTTTGAATAAGAAGTAGTTTGTCCTGCAAAAACGATTGCTTTATATACAGATAAATCTGGGACTTTCGCAGTTTCTTCACTTGGAAGAGCGACTGTTGTTACCGTGTAATCTGAACCGATCATAGATTTTAATGCTGCAAAGTCTTGGTATAAATCTTTTTCGCCATTTCCTGTTGCGAAGGCGATAGTTGGTTTTGATGATTCTTTGACTTTGCTAATTGCTTTTGTGAGTTCAAATTCGAGTGAATTAATATCATTTACGTAAGGAATTATTTCTTTTTTGGATTGGTCAGAATCGTTTGATATTACAAGTGCCATGTATCCTTGTTTTACTTGGTATTGATCATTTCCTATAACATTAAACTGAATTGGTGTAATGCCGTTTGCGTCAAGTTCTGCTTTATGGTCATCGGGTAAAAGATATTGAACTTGGATTTTATCGCCTCCGAATGCGGTGTAATCGTTTAATGTATTTTTGAGTTCTGAAAATGCGGCTTGGAATTGTTGTGGAAGGTCATTTGAAGCATAGACATCAATTCGCACTTTGTCTCCGGACTTTAATGTGTCTTTACTGATTTGTGAAAGTGTATATTTTTTGTTTGATGTTAAGTCGACTCGACCTTTTGCGTATCCGGCAGAATAAATTGTAATTGCGGAAATCAGAAGTATTAAAACTAGGGACTTTAATGATTTTATTATCGCAGCTTTCATTTTTGAAAATCTTACTTTTTCTATGTTTGTTATCCCGATGTTTATAGATATGTAAATGAATAAAGCAAAATAGACAATACTTGGGATTTCTAGTACGCCCCTGATAATTGAGAAGTAGTTGTCAGAGATGCTTAGATTAGATAATAAATTTGACACGGAAACAGGAAGGTTTATTGATATTAAGTCTGTGCTTATTATGTTTAATAAAAATATTACGGTTGCGGTTGTTAAAAAGGCTGATATTTGGTTCTTATAAAAGCTTGATATTGCGACTCCAAGTGATGATAAGGTGAGTATAAGTATTAGTGCTCCAAGATATCCTGCTACGGTTTCACCAGTATCTATTTTGCCGATTGTTGAAATTATGAAAGCAAGTGGCAGTGTTAATAAAATTCCGATAGATGAGAAGATCCATGCTCCAAGTATTTTTCCAAATATTATTTCTTTTGGAGTTATCGGTTGGGTAATGAGGTATTCGAGTGTTTGTTTTTCTTTTTCGCTTGCAATTGAACTCATGGTTACGGCTGGAACAAAGATTGTCAGTATCCATGGTAAAAGTTCAAATAGGCTACGTACTGATGCTGTTCCAACTACAAAGAATGTTTTCAGGAATAAAAAGTATAGAACCGAAACTAATATTGAAAGTAATAAGTATCCTTGAGCATGATCTAGGTATGATTTTAATTCTTTGTTTGCGATTTCTATTATTTTATTTAGATTCATTTTTATTTGGAATTGAATGAAATACTTGTTCTAGACCATCTTGGATTTGCATTTCCCAGATTGTCCATGAATTTTTAGAAGCTATTTTTGATATTCCAGGTCGCAGCTCTCTATTAGAGTAGACTAAAACCGTTTTTGCTTTGGTTTTACCTTCTATTTTGATTTTTTCGTCTTTAGATTCAAGAATTTTTTCAAGCGATTCTTTGATCTTTTCGCCTTCAATTACGATTTTAAGGATTTTGGTTCCTGCGAGTTCTTGTGGTGAACCCTGGGCGATTAATTTCCCATCATTGATTATGACCACTTTATTGCACATTGCTTTAACTTCTTGCATAACGTGTGTGCTTATTAAAATTGCTTTATCTTTTGATAAGTCTTTTATTAGTTTTCTTATGTCTTCGCGTTGATTTGGGTCAAGGCCCTCTGTTGGTTCATCTAATATTAAAACTTGTGGATTGTGAATTAATGCCGATGCGATTCCAACCCTTTGTTTGTATCCTTTTGAAAGCTCTCCTATATTTGACGCGAGTTTGTTTTTAATTCCGACTGAGTTTGCAACTTCTTTGATTCTTGGAATTATTTTGGATTTTCTGAGCCCTTGAAGTTTTGCGGTCATTGATAAATAGTCAAAAACAATCATGTCATTATATAAAGGATTATTTTCTGGCATATATCCGATTTGGCTTTGTGTTTTTTGAGTATGAAATTGAGTTGATCTACCATTTATTGTGATACTTCCGGAAGAAGGGAAAAAATAAGATGTAATCATTCGCATTGTTGTGGTCTTTCCGGCGCCATTTGGTCCTAAAAGTCCTGTAACATCGCCTTTATCAATTGTAAACGACAAACCGTCAACGGCTTTTACCTTATCAAAACTTTTAGAAACATTTTTTAAAACAAGCATAACATACAGTATATAGGGGTAGCCCCTGTTTGAAAAGGGTAGCCCTTTTTTTTGATTTTTGACATTGTTTGGCAGAGCCTTTGTGTATTATGTAGTTGCAACGGATGTCCAAGAATTAAATATTAGATATAGAAGTGCCGATATTGTGGATCACTTCCAATGGAATGATTGATTTTTTGATTTCTAGTTTAAACTTATGATATGAGTTCAAACACTAGTGTGCAGAGAATTACTGAGTCTAATCCCGCATCGGAAGTTATTATAAGGAAGTCTGAAATATGGGTAATTCCGCTAGAACAAATCAATAAAATTAGCTCTAAATTATCACCGCCTGATATGTACGCTCTGGCATATAGATTCTATCATTTTATATTATGGAGGATTCAAAAGGGCAATAATTACAGCAATAGATGAGATATCACGAATAGGATATGCAAGGGTATACAAAACAGCAAATTCAAAATCCGCAGAAGATTTTCTAGAGAGGTTAGAGTATTTAGTTGAAGGGACAGTTTTGGTAGCACATACGGATAATGGGTCAGAATTCGGAGGATTATTTAAGAAGGCATGTGAAGGGAGGGGGATAAAGAGGATCTATTCAAGGACAAGGACACCAAAGGACAATGGAAAGAATGAAAGGTTCAATAGGACGATACAGGAAGAATGGTTAGAGGATGCGGAGATTACAATGGAGGACATAAAAGAAGCGAATGAATCGTTGACGGGATGGTTAATTGAATACAATGCATTTAGGCCACATGAAAGTCATGGAGGAGACACACCGGTGGAGTATGTTAAGAAGGTGATAAACTCGTACAATAGTTTTTCAAAAGTGTTACCCATGTACCCGGCCTGTACAAAACCTTGCAAAAAGTCATGAAAAAGTTATAATAGGCCCATATTTTAGTTGAATAACTGCTGAAAAATGAACATGAATCCGACTGTTGTTGGTGATGCAAACTTAAGCACAAGGGAAGGACAGATCGTGGAGGGAGTTGTTCCTGTTGTAAATGTGGAGTCTCCTGTTGCCCCAATAAGTCCGACTTCTAATATCCAAAGATATCCATTGAATGGACTCGGTAGTAATGTTTTTGATGTCCAAAATCCAAAAGCTAGAGTTGGTAACGAATTTAATCCCGACACACAAGCATCTCTATCAAGACAAGTAGACCTAGCCAGTGGGGATGTCAAAAGTGCGTGGACGTGGAATTCGATTATGACTGTCGTATCGGCGTAATAAGTCTTCCTTTTATTGACTTATTATCTCTCTAGGCTCTTTTCTATTTATTTTTTCAATTTTATCAAAGTCTTTGTCGTACGAGACTATGATGCAATTTTTTCCTATTGATATTGCCATTGAAGCAATAAGAGCATCGATGTATTTCACGTTTTTTTCTAAAAATATCTCGAGAGTTAATATATGATCGTATTGGTCAATGATTTCTAGTCCTTGTAAACTTAAGATTGAAGATATTGCTGATATGACGTCTCTTTTATCCATCTTGTAAAATGAAAGTAGCGTCCACGCAATTTCTGATAGGGTTACTGTTGTAGTTATTGCTTTATATCTGGAATTTTTTACCCCCTCGAGTAGACTAAAACAATCTTCGAAAGATTTTTCATCATCTTTTACAATCAGCCTAAGAAAAATGTTTGTATCAATAAGGTAACTTTCATTTTCTTGAGTATTCATTTTGAATAGCCTCTCGGGCTTTTAATACAGATGTTTTATTTTTAATATTAAACTTACCAGCAAGGCCAAGAATATCGGTTGTTGGGAACACCTTTAGATGATCTTTTTCCTTTACGATTTTAACTTTTTCATAAAGGTTGATTCCTAAAGAATCTCTTATTTCTTTTGGAATCGTCATTTGTCCTTTTTGTGTTACCGTTACATATGTATTCATACTTTGATTATAAGTAATACTTTTGCCTTCGTCAATACTGTGCTGAATTCTAAAACAGTAACCGATACTAGAATTTTATATCCGCCCATTCAATGCACACTCCAGTGGGCCTTCAGTGTGCAAGTATTAAAAAAGTCCCATGTCCAAAAGCTAAGAGCCATTATCTATTTCCGTATGTTAGAATTTGCTTAAGATGATATCTAGTTCTATTTCTCCTATTGATCAGGTTTTATCAATTGCGCAAACGGTTTTAATTATTGTTGTTGTGTTATTTTTGATTGGGGTTTTTATTTACTTTGGTATTAAATTTTATTTTTGGTATTTACGTTTTAAGAATCGAACAAGATCCCTTAAGGAAAAAACTTTTTTCAAAATACAAATTACAGAGGACAGTGAGATTGAGCCAGCTGCTACTGAACAGATGTATAGCAGTATGTATGGAATTAAAAAATCTGGCTTTTTAAATTCATTAAAAGAACAAGACCATATTTCGTTTGAAATTGTTGCGAATAATGCCTCGATTGAATTTTATGCCGTTTGCCCAAAGCATTTAGAGAATCTGGTTGAAAAGCAGATAAACGCTGCGTATCCTTCGGCAGAACTTACTAAAGTGGCACCTTGGAATATTTGGGCAAACGGCGGACATGTTGAATTCAAATCGCTAGCTCTCAAAAAAGAAAACTATCTTCCAATAAATTCATATGAAGAAATGAATGTTGATTCGATGGCTGTTATAACATCTGCTATGAGCAAGCTTCACGAAAATGAAGCTTTGGCACTTCAAATATTAGTGCGTCCTGCAGGTGATGACTGGCAAAAATTTGGCAAAGAACACATAAAAAGTTATTTCGCAAAACACAATCAAACAGATAAAGACGGAAAATCAGTTGGTCCAAAAATGTCAAAGATTGATGAAGATTATCTTCAAAAAGTTCAAGATAAGATTTCAAAGGTTGGTTTCGAAACTGTTATTAGACTTGTTTCGGTTTCACCAGATCAAGCTTCATCTAAAGTGAATTTGAGCAATTTAGAGAGAGCTTTTGGCCAATTTAATAGTCCTTCGTTTAATTCCTTTGGTGGAATTACTGATAGATATCAAAAATATTATGTTCAAAGTTTTATTTCGAGAATGTTTCCTGTCGTTGAGAAAATTAATCTTCCGTTTGCGATCCCAAAAATTTTAAAGAAGCAGTGGTTTAAAGGTTGGTCAATTTTAAATACAGAGGAATTGGCTACGATTTGGCATTTGCCAAATGAAAATGTGAAAACTCCAAGAATAAATTGGTTAAGAAGCAGAGGTTCGGCGGCGCCTATCGAGCTTCCTGAAAGTGGTTTGTATTTGGGAAAGTCGGTTTTTCGAAGTGATGAGGTTAAGATTTTTATGGAAGACGAAGATAGGCGCCGCCATATGTATATATTAGGTACTACTGGAACAGGAAAATCTGAATTTATGAAGTTTATGGCGATTCAAGATATTAAAAATGGAAAGGGCGTTGCGTTTATCGATCCGCATGGTTCGGCCGTTAACGATATTGTCCAGCAAATTCCACCAGAAAGGATTGATGATGTGATTTATTTTGATCCTTCGACTGAAAGGCCGATGGGTTTAAATATTCTTGATGTGAAAACTGAAAAAGGTAAGGACATGATCATTAATAAATTTATAGATATGCTTTATGAGCTTTATGATCCAAATAAACAAGGGATTATGGGACCTCAATTAGAAAGAGCTTTGCGTATGTGTATGTTAACCGCAATGAGTAAACCTGGTGGGACTTTGATTGAGGTTGTTAGGCTTTTGACTGACGAGAATTTTCATAAAACTTATTTGGATGTCATTTCTGATCCTTTAGTTAAAAGATATTGGACTGATGAGGTTGCAAATACTACTAAAA
>Ga0210005_1001357_pt1 | contig 15827 bp, 18 predicted proteins | sample CryGey02umfilter_3_FD_183961 | JGI IMG/M metagenome (GOLD analysis project Ga0210005, IMG submission 183961) | Groundwater microbial communities from aquifer in Utah, USA - Crystal Geyser 4/9/14 0.2 um filter (SPAdes) (version 3) | ecosystem: Environmental > Aquatic > Deep subsurface >... | reverse complement strand
TATATCAGAATCAGACATAAAATTAGAACCAGAAATATCTGTAAATACAGGATTGTCAATTGAGGGAATTCCATCTTTTGGAGGACCACCACCACGAATTTTATCAAGTGGGATGATGTGTTTTTGTCCATTTGTTTCCATCATAGTATATGTTGGCTCATTTGGTTCTGACATAACAATAGAAACTGTTTCATCCGATGCAGAATCAATAGGAGACAATTGTAGGTTAGAAAATATTAAAAAAGTCGCAATTATTACTACAGATAATCCAATTACAGGAATAACAAGTTTTTGATTCAAATTAGTATAAAATTGCATTTAGAATATTAAACAATTCTTCCAAATTAAAAATCAAACATAACATTAACAGATAAAATTACATAGTTTTGGATATTTGGTTAAATTCTGGTAAAACATAGCAAGAATGCTAGATTTGTACGAGATTATCTAGACAATTGTTCATTTGTGTATGTATTGTGATACACGTACAATACATACACAAAAATAAAAAATAGAAAAAAGAATTGAAGATCCTATTGGAATGGATCAATAAATGGACAGTTAACAATATGATCACTATCCATTGGACGAGCAATACCGATGTCAATCAGACCAGCTTTTTTGTACGCATTCATGTCATCAATTGTTTCTAGTAATTGTGCACTAGAAGGATCATTCCAGCCTATCATGAAGATTCTCCACATAGGTGAATAGTTTGCATCCCCTGGAGCTCCTGCTGCAATTCCGGGTTGGAATCCCATAGGACCAGTACCTTTCAGACCGTTTTTGAATTGATACAAGTCTACTGCTGCTGCATTGGCAATCAAACTAGCTGATGTTGGTGCACTTACAACACCCATCATTCCGGCAGGATCGCTAGGAGTAGCATCTGTTACAATGTAATAGATAGTTCTACCGTCTGGACCCCATCCACGATGAGCTATAAACGTTACAGTCTTGTTCTTTTTGTCAATATCAAGAACCTGACCGCCACCATAAGGTGTTTCATCAGTTAATGTCTTGTCTTCTTTGACTGTCATCTGACCATCAGGCCACACGATCTGAGGCATGTTTAAAACTACAGATACTTCGGTAAGTGTGACATCACCGTTTTTAACTGCAGTTAGAATTTTTGCTTCAGAATCAAGCACTTTTGGCTGTTTTCCGTCATTCCATGTAACATGTACATGTGATGTTAATGCACTATACACATCTGGTTGTGAAGGAGTGCTTGTGAATACTTCACCTTGGAAACCATGTACACCATCACCGCTAACACCATTTACAAACATGTATGTTTTAGACAGTGCTGCTGCTGGAGCTTTTGCCAAAATAGGAGCAAGTTCTACTTTCCAACCTTGTTTCTTTGAAATTGTATCTGCATGCATGGCATCACTAGAATCAGTGATGATATAGTACACTTCACCACCGTTGTAGAATCCCTTATGCATTGGAATTTCAGCCGGAACATTTGCTCTTGACAGTCTAAGAACTGAATCTGGATCTTTTTCTGTTACATCTGTTTTAGTTGTATCTGCTTTTGGAGTTGTAGTTGTTTTTTCAGTAGATTGTGGAATCACAGTAGTTTTTGATTTTCCTTGATCTGCTTCCCATCCAGCTTTGCCACCAGGATAATCTTTGCAGAGAACATCTCCACAAACAATACCATTATTGGCAGAACCAAATGAGTTTATACCTACTCGCCCAGCGGCTTCACTTCCTTGACTTTTAGTTGCAGCATCAGCTTCAGTAAAGTAATTTGAAGCCAAACCTGCTGTAAACAAAGGTATCAAAGCCAGTATTGCTAAATATTTTAGACTCTTATTCATTGAAAATAAAATTGAATTTTACTTAAAAAGAATTTATCCAAATCAAAAAATTGTAATTTTTAATTTTAGCATATTTTCAATAGATTTGGGAATTTGGTTAAATAGACTTTTCTTGTAATAGGATGATGCAAAAAAAATTATCCATTGAAATATCTCAGATGTTTTTTGCATAGTAATGTTTTTCATGATATCTCATAACATATTCAAATCACAGGTATTTGCAGATTCTATTGAAGTGATCTTAGTATTTTTAAGATAGGAACTTTATTGGTGTGTAGAAATTGGCTGATCAAAATTGGTACAAAATAGGAGATGTGGAAGATTTTAAAATTCCACCGTTGAGAGAAATCACCATAAACAATATTCAAATAGCATTGTCATATCAAAATGACAAGTTCGGAGCAATATCAAATATTTGTAATCATGTTGGAGGGCCATTAGGACAAGGTTGTCTTGATGGTGAATACATAGTATGTCCTTGGCATAATTGGAAATTTCACAGAACAAAAGGTTTTGGAGAGCCAGGATTTGAACAAGACAAAGTACCACAATACGAATTAAAAATTGAAGATGGTGTTCTTTTACATCAATACCGAATCAATCACAACCAGACATAAAACACCGCATACACCACATCCGTTAGCAAGAAAAATCAAACGAGAGGAAGGGAAAATACGGGTTGTTGGAATATCAACTACGATTATGGATCAAAAAATCCTAGATATTCAACGTCAGACAAACTTCTTGAAATTGCAATAGATTATGCAAAAAAAGAATTAGGCGTAGAAACTATGTTGATCAAACTAAATGATTTGAAATTTAGATCTTGCGAGGGATATTATTCTAAAAGTGCTTCAGCGTGTACATGGCCATGTTCCATCACTCAGATGGATGATACAGATCAGCTTGTTCAAGTTTATGAATCTCTAATTCATTGGGGTGATGTAATAATAGTATCAACACCAATAAGATGGGGTGCGGCAAGTTCACTATATTACAAAATGGCAGAGAGAATGAACTGTATTCAGAATCAAATAACTATTGCAGATAAAGTATTAATTCAAAACAAAGTTGCAGCATTCATCATTACTGGTGGACAAGATAATATTCAAGATGTTGCAGGGCACATGTTGGGATTTTTTGCAGAGTTAGGATTCGCATTTCCTCCGTTTCCGTACATTGCTCATTCCAGAGGATGGTCAGCAGAGGACATGGAAAAAAACGTAGATTATGTTAAGAATAGTTCAGATCTTAAAGAAGGTGCAAAGGATCTGATCAAACGCAGTGTGGAAATGTCAGAAATTGTCTTAGGTCGTAAATTATCAAAAGAAAAAATTACACATCCGGGTAGAAAAGCACAGTCATTACATATAGAAAGGAAATGATATGCGGGATGAACACATAAAATAATCTAAAAAAACTTTAAACAAATATTAGATTTTTTTAACAGTATTTTGTATATACATGATAATAACCATCACAGATCCAATTACTACGATTACAGTAACATTATTTGTTAGATTTATTCTAAAAAAATCCAATAAAAAAATTATGACTAAACAAACTGCTCCTATTAAAAAAACTCTATCTCTAAACGAACTGTTAATTTTTTTCATTATGTTATAATGAGTATTTAATTATCATATTTAGTTTTCAAAAGATATTCTATTTTCTTTTTTAATTTTTATTTAATTAGATTTGGGAATTTGGTTATATACGATTTTACCATAGTATTTCTATGTTACGAATGAATCATACGAGTAATGATCTAGAGTATTTTTTTGGAAAGATGGATGAAGAGTTTCAAACTCTTGAAGACATAATCAAAAATGCGTTAGAGATAGCCGACGCATATGAGAAAGAAATTGAATCACATCTTGAAAAATAATTTCTTTCAAAAGTTTTTTGCCGTATCATTCTAAACAACATATCTAAAAATTTATCAAATCCACACTTTATGATTCAAATGTCTTTAGCTACCATAAAAAAACATACTAAATTACAATAAACTCAGAGTAAATTATCGTATTTCAATGCCATTCCAAAATGCTACCATTCCTTTGATTTTTGTGGCTGCATCATTTGGTTTTTCATAATACCATGCACAGTCTTTGTTAGTTTTTCCATCAACAGTTACTGAATAGTAATTAGCCATCCCCTTCCAGCCACAAACAGTAGTAAATGTGGTTTTTTCAAAATATTCTTCTTTTATAGAATCAAATGGAAAATAATGATTTCCTTCAACTACTATAGTGTTATTGCTTTCGGCAATAATTTTTCCATTCCAGATAGCTTGCATGTTTTTTAAACTAATTTATTATATTTAAAAAAATTCCCTATTCATCTTTTATTTCTTCACAAATTCTAAATTTAGGGATACTTCCAAGATAGGCATAATTTTCTGAAGAACGTGTAAAACACATTTAATTTTGTGGTATATAATTACGATCAATGGATATTCTGTTGTCAAATTTAAAAGAATTTTTCAAAATTAAATTAAATACATTAAAGAATTTTCATTAAAAGTAGATTTCAAATAACAGTTAAAAAATATACTTGATTACGTAGTCTTTATTTTAAATTGATATCTCCAGTTCCATATTTATTCAAAGCTTCTTGTCGTTCCTTTTCCAGTTTTGCTATTTCACTTGCTTCTTTTTTATCATCTCCAGAATAAATAGTTCTAATTGGCCAAGGGATTCGTATATCATACTTTTCAAATTCTTCTTGAATCATCATTCTTATCGCACTTTCAACTTTGAATTGCATTGAATATTCTCGCACATATACCCATACTTTGAAATCCAATGATGATTCGTTAAATTTAACAAATCTTACTTTGGGTTGCTTAAGATCAATCATCAAATCTTTATCACAACCACAACTTGGTTTATTATCTTCTATGTATGGGCATTGATTTTGAATTACTATGTGTTTATTTCGGTCGTCTTTTATTTCTTGCATGGCACGTTGTCCAACTTTGGTTAAAATTGCAGCAACCTGTTTTGCATTATTTAGATATGACACACCCACTTCTACTATTGCAGGAACAAATTTCATTTCCTTTGAGTAATTGATAACTTTGGATGCAATAAGCTGTCTTGTTGGGAAAATCGCTATGGACTCATTTAATGCATGTCTAACATATGTAACTCTGGATGTTATTTTATGGATATATCCATTGTAATTGTCTATCTCAACTCTATCACCTTCTGTGAAAATCTTATCTTTGCGGATCATAAAATACGCAAAAAAATTCTCCATCGTTTCTTTTAATGCAAATCCAATACCTACTCCGAATCCTGCAACTGCAGTACCTAAAACCAAAATATCCATATTCCACCACGACATCACTACAAGTATTGTTGCGAAAAATATTGCAACAGGAATGATTTGATTTAGAGATTTTGGAAGATCATGGGATTTTTTTTCAGCATATCCTGCAAGTTTTGCACCAGGTATGACAGGATCATAATTATTGAACTGTTTTTCTTCCCGCCATTCATCAATTGTAAAAATTTCTTTAGGAACAACACCTGATCTTAGCGGATGACTTGTTTCATTATTTCCACTAATGCAATCGTCATAATATTTTTCATATTTATCTTTCTCAGATTTTTGCCATTCTTGAAATGGGTGCGACACTTTTTGTTTAAAGATCCCAATAGTATTGCCTTTTGAGGTACGATATTGTTGAAGATAGTGTTGTCCTTTTCCAGTTTTTAGTAAATTTTCAAACTCTTCCACTGTCATATCATCTGGTGGAGATTTTGGTGGAATCCACTCACAAACGGTATGGAAAAAATCTCCAACATCATCTAAAAATCCTCTAAGTTCTTTCCATGCTTCAAAATATTCTTTTTCTTGACTTAATTTTTCACGTTTGTTTAGAATTATTGTTATTATGTGACCTGTAGTATATCCAATAATCAAAATAGTTAAGCTGTTTAAAATCTTAGTAAAAGTTTTTGATGGTGTAATTTCTTCATTTAAAGACTCTGTGTTTTTTGTAAAAAAATCTGTAGCCTGTACATACGAATTAATCGATGTAATTAGAACAATGACAAACAATGGAAGGAGAATCATTTTAAAAAATCTTGCAATATGAGGTCTAGTGTATCGTATTTTTTTTGAGTCAATCCACTTTGAAAAATATTTATGTACTAAAATAATTACTACGTTTCCTACAATTAGTATTACAAATGCCATTTGAAAAGTAAATGAAGAATCAAAAAGTTCTGTAACTGATTGAAATTCACCTATTGGTATTTCTTTAATAGGTTCTTGTGCAAATACTAAAGGTACAAATAAAAATGATAACGCTAGAATTAATAAAAATTTCATGCGTATTCAATATATGTAATTAAATATACAGATTCCAAATAGGATCTATCATATATTTTACTAGTCAAAATTTTACATCTATTCCAAAGTTGTTTTTTCTGTGAGTTTTTGCGCTTTTTTAACAATTGCTGAAGTTATACTACCTAGAATTATGCCATAAATGATATGGGATGCTAGCGATCCTGCTAAAAGCATTGGTTGTATGCTTTGTAATTGCTGCATAATCATATCTTGTGGAGCTTCTGGATTCATCATTTGCATTAATTGAAGCATCGTTGGCGGTAATACATTCATCATCATTGGTAGAAATATTACTACAAATGAGATGATTCCTGCAATTATGCCTAGAGGAATTCCTTTCTTGAATCTGCTAATCGATAGTTTTGATGTACTAATTACTGCACCAAAAATAACTCCAATTATTATACTAGGAACAAAATGAAGCACAATTCCCATCATTGCTGCACTTTCTTGACTTTGGCCCATAGCCATACCTACTAAAACTGGAAACAAATCTCCAGGTAAATTTATCATGGACATCATAACTGTCATAGGAATGAGCATTACAATTCCTGCAACTATTCCTGCAATTGCCCCTGCACCAATCCCTCTTTTAGAAGAATAGTTTTTTTGCATACGTAATCCATTTTGTATGTGTATTTAAGATCATTCCCAAATTCATTCTAATGTTTTACTCTAAAAATTAATTTATTACAAAAGATGATTATAAGAAAAATTAACATAAAGTTTGTAAGTTAATTTAGATAGCATTAATTTTAATTAAAAAAATGTATGTATCAAGGTCCATGCCTAAATCAGTTGTCACAATCAACTTTTTACGCATGAGTGCTTGATTCATACAAAAAAATTAATTCAAATTTAATTTTAGATTTACTATGATTTTGATTATATGTGATGATCGTTAATATGATCATATTTGTTGATTTTATTTGGCTCTTTGTAATAAGTTGAACTTTTAACATTATGTTTGATGTCAAATTTTGAAAAAGACTGGCAAAGAAAACCCACTCCAGGAATTTCCGAGAATATTCAAGGTTTGATAAAAAAAGCCCCGCCTTTAAAACCTCAAGTGGAAAATACTATTAGAGTCTTAAACAGGCCAATATCAAAATTAGATAATACCTCAAATCAGTTATCTCAAAAAGAACAAAAAATCTTTAACAAGATTGTGCAAGCCAAACAAAATGGCAATATTCATGCAGCAAAAGTTTTTGCAAACGAACTTGTTCAAATAAGAAAGACTAGATCAATGATAGGAAATATGAAATTATCAGTAGAGAGAACACAACTTAGACTATCCACCATAAATACAATAGGCGATGTCATAGTTTCCATAAAGCCTGCTGTATCCACAATGAAGGCAGTAGTTCCGGTAATGAACAAGATAATGCCTCAAGCAAGTTTGGAATTAGAGTCTATGGGCAACATGCTTGGAGATGTGGTTCCAGGTTCTATTAGTGAGAATTACAATTTTATGGATTATGGGATGTCTTCTCAAGAGACTGAGTCTATTTTACAAGAGGCCGCAGCAGTTGCAGAAACCCAAATTGGGAATAAATTTCCATCCATTCCAAATGATTCTATCAATACTAGGACATCTATAGGTTCATTCAAAGATTAGGGCAATTTCTTAATTTTTCTAATGGTTTTTTAGATCCGTAGAGATTTTGGCGGATAAAAAGGAATTTCTATTCTAGAAACAAGTAAGTTGTCATCATTTTCTGTAGGAATGATTAGTCAAATAAGATTTGGGAATTTGATTAAATAAAAAATATACATACTATACATATGGTCATGTTGAAATGTTTGGATTATGGATTTGTCTGTGAATTTAAAATTAAAGGGCATGAAGAGCAGGTAATTAATGAATTTAAAACACATATGATTGATAAACACGGAATAGATTACTCAAAAGAGGCATTACAACTAATGGTATTGAGAAAGAATCAAGGAAAAGCATCAAAAGATTAGTATGTGATAAAAATCAATAGTATTATTGTTGTGAATAAATCTTTGAAATCAAAGAAAGACTTTACGATCATTTAGAAATTCATCAAATACACATGCATAGTTTTTGTATTGGGATATAGTGACGACTCGATGTAACTATATATTAAAAATTTCCTAATCGTATCAAATAATATCTAAAATATTGTATTTTTTCTTAAATTTGGCAATTATGTAATCACATTGAGAATTTAATCTAATGCCTAATTCCATATTATTCACAACTCTGTTAAGATGATATGGGGGTTGGATTTTTTTCATATTTTTTTCTTGGTCATACAATGAAGGAGAACTTTTAGAAAATAGAATTTTAGAAGAATGCTGTACAAAACACACTCCATCATTATTACAACAAATTGCAAAAAAAGTATCCGTTAGATTTAAAATTGTGAATTTTGATAAAGAGTTAGGAGGGTTAGCTACCACACTTAACATTTTTCAAGAACATGTTATGTTGGTGCGATCGTTAAATTCAGATCATACATTGATTTTCTTAATACCCAAAAGTGCAAATGTGGGTCACACAATCCAGAATGTACATGAAGCAAACATTGAAGAATAAATCCTAGATTTAACTTCTTTACATCTTGAGCATATCATTCATTCAATGTATTTTTTTTCAGATTTGTCTAATTTTGCTTCTACTTTTCTAATTACATGATATAACGTAGGTAAGTTTGAAGATATTAGTTCAGAAGGAAAAAATAAATCGCCATACCCTTCACCCTTTCGGATTATTAGATTGTTTTTTTCCAACACTTCAATGCTATGTGTTATTGTTTTGTAATCTAAACCCAACCTTTTTGAAAGTTCCATGGCGTTCATAGGATCACTTGTAATTGCACAAAGTATTCTTAATCTGGTGTACCTGCCACCCATTCCAGTAAAAACTGAGGAAAACAATTCTTTCATTTGTTTGTCTACTTTAATATCTTCATAATTTGGAACGTCTTTGAAAATTTTATTTCTACACAAGGACTCAAATGGCATAAAATAATATTTTTTATTTTGGTTATAAACTAATTTTTGATCGACGTTCATTTTTTATCAAATACGTTTGATAACCTTGTAATATCTCTTGGAAAAAACAAATCAACGAACCAATCAAGACCTACACGAATCTTTTTTTCATTAGTTGGAAGCGTTGCAAGATAATATTGCTTCCAGATTAACCATGCAATAAACCCTCTAAATTCATGTCCTAATAGTAATGCCACCCCATCTTTTTTGCCAATTTTTGCCATGGAACCTTTTGTGTCATATATGAATTCCTTTTGAAATCCCCCCCCGTTGATCTTATTTTCCAGATTTTCAGCAACCGTTTTTGCTTGTCTAATTGCATGTTGCGCAGTTGGAGGATATGGTTTTCCACTACGAGAGTCTATTGAAAATACACAATCTCCCAACGCAAAAACTTCTGGATGATCTTCTAGTTTGAGTTGACTATTTACAATTAATCTGCCTGATTGATGGTGTTTAGTATCTATTTTTTTAATAACATCTTCAACCATATTTCCACCTGCCCATATCACAGTACCTGTTGAAATTTCTTTTTTATCACTTAGCATTGCAGTATCATTTACAATGTCTTCAAGTCTGGTGTTTGTGTATATTGTAACTCCAGCTTTTTGCAATGCCTCACTAGAATATTTCCCCAAATTTCCTATTTCTGGTAAAATTCCATCTCCCGCAGATACTAGAATTATTTTGATATTGTCTTCATGAATATTTCGATAAAATTTTTTAGCTGATTCTCTAACAAAATCATTTATCTCTCCAACTGTCTCTACTCCTGAAAAGCCACCTCCTACAACAACAAACGTCATTATTTTTTTCTGCAAATCTAAATTTGTTTCTTGATCTGCATCTTCTAACATACTGATCAAATGGTTTCGAATTTTTATTGCATCATCTAAACTCTTTATTGTCAATGAGTTTTTTTCAATGTTAACATTTCCAAAAAAGTTTGTTTTTCCACCCATTGCTAAAACTAAATAATCATAAGAAAGAATTTTTTGAGATTTGTCAGTCATTCTTTGTATGGTAATTTGTTTTGAATCAAGTGCGATATCTACAACTTTGGCTTGATGAAATTGTGCCCTCTTACAGAATCTTCTTATCGGTGTTGCGATATGTCTTGGTTCTATAGTTCCTGTAGCCATTTCTGGCAACATTGGCGTATGCAGGAAAAAATTTGATTCACTGACAAGTTCTATACTTACATTAACATTGTTTTCAAATGATTTTTGAATCTTATTCAAAACTCCAACTCCTGCATACCCTCCTCCCAAAATCAAAATCTTTTTCATTTCAGGTGATGGATTTTCATGAACATTTTCTTTGTGGTGTTCATAGGTTTTGATATTTGAAAATTCAATGTTACAAACATGACACAGGTAGTTTGCACCAATTTTTCTTGTTAATAATGAACTAATTGTGCCCAGAGTCACACCCCAGATTATATGCATGATTAGGGAGTTTAACATTTGATTTAGAAAATTCTGTTCAACTTCTTGAGTGATTTGTAGATAATTCATCTCTGGATGTATTTCAGATAATATCTCAATTGTATTTGGGCCTAAAAATATCTGAGATACGGGGATAGCAAACACGACAAAAACTACCATACCCGAAATAACCCCATATGCTAATCCCTTTGGAATTCGAGAAATATTAAATCGTAGAATTCTGTGTAAAAATATTCCAGTGACAATTCCTATCATTGTCGCAACAAAAAAGTGTAAAGCTAAACCAATTTCAGGTTGTGATGAATTTACAATCCTTGCTGCAGTCAACAACCATATCTGATATGTTGAATTACCAAACAAATCCGAGAACATTATTGGCAGATGCATTGTAACCGCACCAATAACTGATCCAACTGCTACAAAGAACACTTCTTTTCTTAACGAAAAATTTACAATTGGATCTAGATGAGTATCCATTCTTCTAATTACTTTTAATGTACCTGACCCATTTTTTTAATGAATCAACTGAGCGAACCATCAATGGAGCATTTCGTAAAACAAATTCCAACTCTTCTGAAGAATTTTGTGGCTTTGTATTTTTGTAATCCTCAAATGTTTTCTTCCCATCATAATCTACAAACGCAATTCGTGCACCATAATTATCAGGTTCTAGCATACATGCATCACCTGTAACTACAGCAATGTGAAATGGACACGACAGTAGTGATTCTCCAAGTTGATTAGACGTCATTACATTTTTTCTTTTAAGATCATCTGAAAGTTGATTAAAATCTGCAAAAAAGTAAAACGCACCTTTTGGTTTTGTTGTAGTTATACCTTCAACTTTACCCCACTCTTCTGAAAGATACGTTCCCATGATTCTATGAATCTCTCGAGTCATGTTGATGTAATCATCAATTTCAGAATTAGGTTCATAGGCTTTGATTGCAGCATATTGGATGGGTGTGGAGACATTGGTGTATACTGTGGCTGCCACTTTTTTGTAATCTGAAGCTAATTTTTCTGAAGATGCCGTAGGCAGGATACACGAACCCAGTCTGTATCCTCCCGCAGAACGATCCTTTGATAATCCATTTGTCACAAATGTTCCTTCAGGGTATATTTGCCCCATGCTAGTAAATTTAGAAAAATCATACGTATCAAGGGCATAAATCTCATCGGCTAAAACCAAAACATTGTGTTTTCTGCAAACATCTGCAAGATTTTCTAGTTCTTCTTTGGTATATAGTGCTCCTGTGGGATTGTGAGGATTGTTCAGAACTAGAGTATGTTGACCTTCATGTAATTTTGATACAAATTCTTCAAACTCTTCAGGGTTAATTTTGTAATCATGTTCTGGTTTTAGAAAAAATGTATGAAAATGCTTGTTTAACAAATAAATTTGTGGTCTATATCCAATCCAAGATGGTGATGGCAGTATCACATCACCTTTAATGATTCCAAATAGTGTATTGATGATGTCTTTAGTTCCTGGACCCACAACAATTCTTTTTGGGTCAACCTCTAATCCAAAATGTCTTTTGTTAAAATCAGAAATTGCTTTTCTTAGTTCTAAAATTCCTTCTGCATCTGAATAATGTCCTTTTTCTGTAGTTTCTGATAATGCTTTTGCTAAAACAGGCAGGACATGAAAAGGAGATTGACCAAATCCAAGTCCATAGAATTCTTCAAAACAACCACCAGAAGCACATTTTTTTCGTTGTTCTGCAACCATCAATCCGATTTTTAGATTATCAGGCATTACGACATTTTCTATTTGACTTTCGACTTGAATTTCATTAATCATGTCCCATGTGTATGGTTGGATGAAATGCTAAAAGACTTTCCCCAAATGTATCAAACCATTTGGAACTGATTTGGGAATCTTCTTAAATATTCTTCTTCGAAATTTGTACCATAATGAAAAAAATTATCTCTATTACTGTAACTGTTATGTCATTAATGTTTCTGACATTATTTATTCCAAGTAATACTGTTCATGCTGCATTACCTGAATACTGTTCTGATGCTACTGGAAGTGTAGTGTGTGAAATTACAATTTTGCCTTATTCTCAACCAGGATCTTATTCTCCAGAAATTGCTGAAATTCCAGCAGGTGCTTCTATAGTATTCAAAAATGCTGGACCTGAAATACATACTGCCACTAGTACTGATGCTAGTCCTGACGCTTCACCTGCCGATGCAAGTTCTATGATAAATGGCATCTTTGACACTGGAATTGTTGGAATCGATGGTGTGGCAGATCCTATTGTGTTAAATGATGATGGTGTATTTTACTATTATTGTGCAGTTCATCCTGATATGCGAGGAACTATCATTGTGGGTGGTGCAACATCTGCTCAAGTCACATCTTCTGAAAATACATCTAGTGATTCTACTAATTCCGTAGATTTGGAATTTTCTGCAATATCTTCTAGTGATACTTCAATTACAGGTGGAGAATTACCTTTAACAAAAATAAAATCTGTGGGTAACACTGCTTACATTATTGATGGAATAACTCCAAAAGGTGGTCACGACGCATTTAGTTATGATGGGAGTGGACACAAAAAAATTACTGGAAATGTCCAAGTTAATTTAGATCCAATAACTAATACTGGCAGCATCACTGCTGAATGGACTGATCTTGAAGGAAACAAGTGGACTTACCAACAAACACAGTTTGCTGGCGGTAATGAGATGTACATTGGTGAAACAATTGATGGTGTCACTCAAACTACGTTGGACTTGGATCCTGTGGCAATTAATCACTTTGAACATGGCACAACTGGTGCTGGACCTACACTAGAGCCAACACTCTTTGTTTATCTGGCATCATGGGGACCAGCTGAAGTTACTAAAAATGGAGTATCTCAAGGAACATTTGAAACTCATATGATGCTTACAGAAGGTGCGCGAGATGTTGAATCTGGGAAAATATTCCAAAGTGATGGGACAACTCCTTATTCTCCAATGTCTCCGAGTAATTCATTGGTAAATCATAATACTGCACAATTACACTTAGTATATCACACAGCCCCTGCTCCAGAGATGACTGCTAACTTCCCACCACCCTTTGAAGTCTTTGAGCATACTATGTTTTATGATATTGATGTATTGCCTCCAACTGTAAAACCAGTTCAATTAGTAGAGCCTGATCATAAAGAAAACAGCAAATCTGACATGGCTTTGTTAGGAATGTCACCAAGAGCACAAATGGAACAAGGTATTGCTCCTGCTGATATTCAATGTCGTCAAAACTTTGAACTTGTAATGAGAATTTCAGATGGTTCAGGCGTATGCGTGCATCCTGGTTCTATTGAAAAATTAGTTCAACGTGGTTGGGCTGGTCAATTTTAGACTTTAATTTTATTTTTAAAAAAATAGTTTGAGTAGACTATGCAATATGTAACCATCCAACAAATGAAGAAAATTGATCAAAATGCAGCAACATATGGCATGCCTATTGAATTAATGATGGAAAATGCGGGGAGAGAAATTTGTAATCAAGTCCTTAAAATAATCAAGAAATACAAAATCAAGAAAATTCTAGTCATTGCAGGAAATGGAAATAATGGAGGAGGAGTAATTGCTGCATCGAGACATCTTTCTATTCATGGGATTTCTCTAAAATTGGCAATTTTAGGCACAAAAAACTCTAGCATTCAAAATAAACTAAATTTATCCCTAGTTAGAAAAAATCCAAAAATTCAGATTATTCATAGTTCTAAAAATTTAAAAAAACTTTTATCTGAAATTCAAAATTCTGAATTGATATTGGATGGAATATTTGGTATTGGAATTAGTCGTGGTATTGTTGAGCCATACTATTCGATAATTTCAGCAATCAATGACTCTAAAGCATATGTGATTTCAAACGATGTTCCATCTGGAATTGATGCAGACTCTGGAAAGACATACAATATTGCAGTAAAGTCTAATTATCTTGTTGTTTTGCATAAACCCAAAAAATGGATGTTAAACAATAAAACTCATAAATTTATTGTTGTAAACATAGGAATCCCAATTGAAGTAAATTCATAATCATTTGAATATCTCAATGTAATTTGGGATAAATTTTTTATTATTATGTTTGATTTCTAAATTTATGAAAGCAGTTTGGAATGATGTTGTATTGGCTGAAAGTGATGATGTTATTACACTTGAAGGAAATGTCTATTTTCCAATGGATTCATTAAAAAAAGAACACTTTGAACAAAGCAAATCAATATCGTTGTGTCTTTGGAAGGGCAAGGCCAATTATTTTTCTGTAAATGTAAATGGTGATATTAATAAAAACTGTGCATGGTATTATCCAAAGCCATCATTTTTAGCAAAAAAGATCAAAAATCATGTTGCTTTTTGGCAAGATGTTCAAATAATTAAATAGATTCATGATTCTGCCCAGTTAACTCTATATTCATCGCATTTGGCTCTAATTCCATTATATCTAGGTTCCAAATATGGTTGTATTTCTTGATTACAAATGGGGCATTCAACTGATTGATGATCATATTTGTTCAGATGTATAATTTTCCCATTAGACATAATTTTTATTTTTGAATTAAATGCTAATTTCATATGCAATTAGAGATGTACAGAATGTCCTAATCTTGTTAATTATTCGAGATATTGCATACATTTTCATTTTGTTTTAAAATATCAAGTATTTGAAAAGGAATCTTACAAAAGTCAAATTCCTTGTCTGCAGCCAGATAAAAAATGTTTTTTCCAGATGGGATTTTCATAATAATAACATTACGCCTATAAGTTACTGTAAAATCTACAGAACCCATAGTCTGATCAAAATCATCACGCATTTTCATTCTTAAACTTGCTCCCATGAATAGCATTTCTCGATCTTTTTCATCAACCAAAAATTTGGCATCTTTTCTAGATTGGCCTACAATGAATCTTCCATGTTCATTAATTATGCCAAAAAACTTTATGTTTGAATCCAAGTTTACAATTTTTCTACACATTTCTTTATATCCAGATATTGTCTTTACAGTCATTGACATGTTTTATTTTTAGGTGATTATCAATTATCTTCCCCTAAAATATAATCAACTAATAATGAGAATGTGTCCCTATCTCTGTTGTTGTATCTCCATTCCATCTCTTTGATGTAAAGCAAGAACTTGCCAGGACTCACACC
>Ga0210005_1001353_pt1 | contig 15846 bp, 10 predicted proteins | sample CryGey02umfilter_3_FD_183961 | JGI IMG/M metagenome (GOLD analysis project Ga0210005, IMG submission 183961) | Groundwater microbial communities from aquifer in Utah, USA - Crystal Geyser 4/9/14 0.2 um filter (SPAdes) (version 3) | ecosystem: Environmental > Aquatic > Deep subsurface >... | reverse complement strand
CATATGTTGTTATGCCTAGCCATCTGCCAGCGTAAATCTAAGTTTCATCTCTTCCCGCTGTTCTTTTTTGAGATCAATAAAGGTTTTTTTTGTCCATGGATAATGCTGGAGCACGTCTGACATCCATTGGCCACCAAGAAGATGAGGCATCATAACATAATTTGCTCCAGCCTGGTACAGATCTTCAAGACTATTGTTGTGGTACAAATTGCCGACAATATGAACGGTTTCTGATTTCATGCGGATATGTTTGATCAGTGTCAGTTGGTCGTCTGCCTCAGGGATTGTCATAATAATAATTTTTGCTTCCTCGAGCTGTATCGATTCTAGGAATTCCACATCCGCCACATCCCCAAAAAATGCTGGAATACCACGATGCTTGAGTTTTGCGATTGCCTTTGGGTTGTAATCAACGACAGCAAATGTTTTTTTTTCTTGTGCAAGAGTTTCACAAATTTTCCAGCCGATACGATGGTAGCCTATCACCCATACATCATAGATATCACTTTTATTTTCTTTTTGTTGTGATTTATCTCTGCCAAACATATCAAGCATAGGTCGTACAAATTTGTATAATTGTTCGTTGTACGTTATGGCATAGGAAGAAACAAAGATAGTCGTAAGAGCCACGATCGTAAAAAGTGGTAGTTCATTTCCATGCAAGTGTCCAAGACCCACGCCGGTAAAGATAAGAATAAATCCAAATTCACTGACTTGCGCAGCCGTCACGCCAGCAAGAAAACTATTACGTCTGGTAAATTTGAGCATGCGGAAGGAATAGTAGAGGATAAAAGGATTTCCAAATAAGATAAATATGGAAACAATGAGCCCTGGCACAAGGAGTCCTCCTATGTTTGAAACTCCCATTTCACTCCCCAAAATGATAAAGAACAGCACAATAAAGAAATCTCTGAGTGGTTTTATTCGGCTACTTATTTCCGATTGATAAGGCGAAGATCCAAGAGAAATACCTGCAATGATAGCACCAATCTCAAGTGAAAATCCTGCCCATTTCATAAGGCTTGCGATCCCAAAACACCATGCAAGCGTAAAGATAAATAAAAATTCAGCAGAAGATGCGACGTGATCAAGTATTTTTGGAATAAGATATTTTGATAACACAATAATGAAGCCAAGAATGGCAAATGCTCTAAAAGCTATTGTTCCAAGCATTTCGAGGAGCGGAACGTCGGATCCATTTGTTGTCAAAAAAAGCATGATAAGGACGGCGACAATGTCCTGCACTACCATGATACCGAGGACGTGTCGTCCGTAAACTGATTCTGTATCTTTTTTATCACTCAGGAGTTTTACGATAATAATAGTACTTGAAAATGTCATCGCAATGCCGAGGTATGCTGCAGACGACACTCCAAATCCAAGCGCACGAAGGATAAAAAAGCCACTGGTGGAAGTAAAGATGATCTGTGCCATTGCTGTAATGACCGCTGCTTTTCCAATATGTCGGATATGCGAGACATTCAGACTTAGGCCTACAAGAAAAAGTAAAAAAACAACGCCGAATTGTGCAAGCGTATCAAACGTAGCAGAACTTCCTTTTACTGTATGCAAAAAAAGCGGTCCAGCGATGATACCAGAAATAATATATGCAATCATGAGAGGTTGTTTCAAGAGTCGCATGATAAATGCGATTGAAACCGTGAGCCCAAATAAGATCGCGAGTTGGAGAAAAATGTTTGCTTCCATAAAGTATATTTCTATTATAGCAGATTTTTGTTATTCACTGGAGTGTCTTTTTTTGTTTACATTTTTTATAGAAAGAGTAGGATAGATGTATGACAATCATGGAGGTGTAGGATGAAAAAGCTTTTTCGTGACTTAGTGCACGATATCATCGAGCCGTTTTGGATGGTCGGCGCGGCGTTCGTGTTCGTGTTCGGCGCATTCGGTTTTCTGAGGGAGTACGTCGGGAGTGACGAGTAATGGTTGCTTCGGCGTCGTCATACCGAGTTCTCATCTGTCCTTACCACCGAGCAACGGAAAATGGAAAAACATCCGCTGCTCACTGTGCTTCGAAAATATTCGGAGTAGAGTGAGGAGGCGCGGATGTTTTTTTATCCTTTTTTCTTTCTTCGTTTGAAGAATACCAATATTTTTTTGAACGGACTATGTTCCATCTTTGCCACGAGGCCAACAATAATTGCTGTGATTCCTCCTGCTGTCGCCGTGAGATATTTTTCTGCAATTTCTTTGTTACTTTCTTCTGTCGCAGCTTCTCGATCGACAATAACGTCTTCTACGACACCTGTTTTTATAATATCGTGCGGAGAACGAGGTAGGACGCGGTAACCTGTTTTTGTTTGTCCGACAATGCCTGTCACCTGTGCGAGATCACCAAGCTTATAAATTTTTGGTGTTATACCAGCGCCTCGTTGAAAATAGATTTTGACTTCATCGGTTCCATCATCAAGATACATGTAGGTAGATTTCAATTCCGTGATTTCTCCATGAAGCTCAACAAGCCCTCCTTCTTTTTCTTCACCAATATCGGCAACGTCTGTCGGTATCGCCTCTGGAAGTGCACTGTGTTCTAGAACTGTAATATCTTTTTTTTCTTTTATTTTTACACGCGTTTCGCCACCAGATTCTGAAATTTCTCCGGTGAGTTGGATAACATCCCCAATTTCCATTTTTGGAAAATCTTTGCTGTACATGTACACTTGCGCACCTGGCGCTGCAGGCTCTTCTGCTATGTTTTCTGTAGTAGTAGATGCAACAAGAGTACTTCTTGGATCAACAATATAAAAATATTGCGTGCCAAATACGCCTGGCTCTACAACCACGGTGCCACTAAGTGTTACGGTGTCACCGACGTCTTCATTTCGGAGCATGGCAAGTGTAGTGTGTATAATTGGTTTTACCATCCTGCTTTTTGTTGTTGTCTTGCTTGCTTTGCTATCGTCTGGTGGCGAAAGAATGGTTGCTTTTCCTGGTGTGAGTGTACTGGTCCATATCCATTCGTCATTTTCATTTCTCACATAACTATGTCCTTCGGGCACGTCATCGTAACGGATATCTCGCAGCACGGTGCCATCTGGATAGAGAATACGAGCGCTGTCTGTCGTATTGTTGAGTGCGAGCTTTGTTTCTTGTCTGCCAAAAACAAGATACTGTCGTGGTTCAATCTTTGTTCCTTCTGGAATAGTATATGCGCGAGATCCACCTTCCTCGTCATCGAGTTTCATATCCGTGAGATCGATTGTCTCATCCGTTGGATTGTAGAGTTCAATAAATTCTGTTGTATCAGATCCTTCTGGATTTGGAAGAATTTCAGAAATATCTATTTTTTCAATCGGTGTTTCGGCATTAAATCCTCCTACAAATGATAACCTGTTTTTTACCATGATAATAACTTCTTTACTACTAGTATTACCACTCGCATCTGTCACGGCAAGTGTTACTGTGTAGATACCTTCTTCACTAAAAGCATGTTTGATTACATCACCTTCATCAGTACTATTGTCTCCAAAGCTCCAGACAAAGGTCATATTCTCTGCTTCTGGATCGGTGGTGTCTGATGCATCAAATAGTACTTGTTGGTCGACAGCAACATTAGTGTCGAAGGAAAAAGTAATAAGTGGTGCAGCGCTTTTTCCTTCTATTATATTGTTTTCACTCGGTGTCACCTCGGTCGTCCATGCCCAGGATCCATCGTCTTTTCGGGCCCAGCTCTGGCTTTCTGGCACGCTGCCTGTGTATTGTGCTTTTTCTACGATGGAGCCATTAGGATCATAGAGATCTACTTCTTCGCCACCGCTGTTATTAAGTGCTATGCCCGTAGTGGCACGTTTGAGTACCAGATACGCACCGGGTGCCATATGCCCGTCTGTAAGTTCATATCTTTTTTTCGAACTATCTCCGAGTTTCCACCCTGTGATGTCGATGGTTTTGTCACTTGTATTGTACAGTTCGATAAATTCGTCTTCACTATCAGAACCTGGCGGGTTTGGATAGATTTCTGTGATGCGTACTTCTGAAGAAAAGATTTTTGTGCCGAGTACTTGACCAGTACCACTTTCGTTTGTTGTTGTGAGAGAAATAATATTTGCTTTCCCTTTTGTGATCGTGTCGGTTAATACAAAATCATAAAAATCATTGTCAGCATCGAGGCCATCGAGTCGTCTTGCGATGCTCAGTGGATCTGGTGCGATTGGTGCGTTGTCACTGGTATTTCCATCATCCCAATTTCCGTATGTAACGTTATCGATATTCTTTCCACTCGGGTCAAAGAGCTGGAGTTTATCCCCACTATTATTCAAATTTCCTTTTGGTGATGCGATAACCACAAAATTATGTGAGGCGATACTTCCTTCGAGTATAGTCTTTGTTTCGCTGCCATCTTCTATCCACCAGCCGTCGAGTGAAATTGTTCCATAAGATGTATTGAATAATTCTACAAATTCTTCTTCATCATCTTGTGGATCGGAAACAAGTTCATTGATGACAATGACACCGTTGTCATATGATTGTACTGTGGGTGTTGAGCTACCACCCCCTCCACCAGAGGAGGGCTGTGGTGTGTTAGACACTGGTGCTGTGATTGTATTTACAGTTTTTTTTGTTGGTGTGGTTGTTTCTTTCCATACATTTTTTTCATTCAGTGCGAGAGCGTTTCCTTTTGCTGGTGCTGATACAGTTGCATTTTCCCAATCCCCGTACGAGATTGTATCAACAATGTTCGTATGAGTATTTTTGAGTGTAATTCTATCACCACTATTATTCAGTTTGTTCGATGGTAATTCAATTACTAGAAAACCTTGTGCCGCAATGGTTGTTGTTGGTGCGGCAATCTGTCCTGCGCCATCATGTAGTGTCCAACCAAATAAATTTACAGAAGTTGTAGCAGTATTATAGAGTTCTATCCATTCTGATTCGTTTGTCTGTGGATTTGAAACAAATTCGTTAATTTGAATGCTGATTGCCGAAGCCGTTACCTTTGTGCCAGTAGGTTCTCCCACAATAATTGTCTGTGTCGTAGTGGCTTGTGCACCATCAGTATCTGAAATACTAAGAGTGACTTCGTAGTCACCTGTTGCGGAGTATGCATGTGTTGCTGTTACTCCGGCTGCACTCGCTCCATCATCAAAATCCCACATATATGTTTCAATACCAACATCGTCTGTCGACTCGGACGCATCAAATATAATTGCAACACCTGTCTGCGTTGTTGAAGTGGAAAAAGAAAACGTCGCAATAGGTAGTTCATTTATTTTTTCTTCATGCGCTGTTCCTACATGCCAGTAGTTTTGTTGTCCGACAGTATTGGCTTGGGGATGCTCTTTCCAATTTGTGTCAGAATAATCTTGTACATTTGGATCAATACGTTCTAGAGAAAAATTCGATGCGGCGATGTAGGTGAAGTGTTCAGCAACATCTTCATTCGCATCTTTCATTCCAATTTCTTCACCACCTTCATTGAGTGAGCTCCACGAACTGTCGAAGATTGTTGCTGTGACGTTTGGATATTTGATTTGAAACTGTTCGTTATTCTGCGCGATAATAGCGTACGTTGTTGGTGCAATAAACATTGAATCACCCTGTATGAGTGTGAGTCCGTGATTTGTGTCTGCCTCAAAAAATTTCCAGCCCTCGAGATCAATCGCGACATTACTAGCATTGTATATTTCTATCCACTCTTCACCACTAGATTCGTATGCACCGATTTCTGTGATGACAATACTCGGTGCGTCACTTTTTGCATGTGATGAAAATAAAAAGACACTGCCTAATAAGGTCAGTGTTAATAACAAAAGAAAAATGTTTTTCATATTCCCCCCTTATATAAATTAAACGATAAAGGAAGTATACAAAATTTGAAATGTTTTCGCAAAAAAAGTTGTCGCTGTCATCCGGACGACGCTCCCCTCTGAAGCGTTGTCCAGATGACGGTGTCTGTGTCGGCGGTGCGTCGTCGCTCATGCGATCTCGCACAATCCCCAGAAGAGACACAGTTCGGTCTCCCTCGAGAAGCACACCGGCTCGTTGGTCTGGATCTCCTCGTCGTCGCAGTACATGCGCACGTAGCACTCACCGTGCGACTCGTCGTAGACCATGACGCGCTGACACGCGGCGTTGGCACTCTGGCTGGCGAAGATGCCGACCAGGATGAGGGCGAGGGCCGAAGAGATGAGTCCGTGTTTCATGGTGCCTCCTAGTGCTGGAGAAGTGGGTGACGGACAGGCCTAAAAGTAGATTACCGAGCAACTGAGGAGTCGTCAAGGAAAAAAGAAAAAAAGCCATAACATGGCGTTTTTTCTTTTTTTTATGAAGAACGTGTTAGGTATTCTTTGAAGAAGGAACAGAAGATTCTTTGTTTGTTTTTTTGTGCTTCTTCAGATACGTCATACCTGTGATAAAGAGCAGTGTGGATGTAATCGCAGAGCCAATACAATATATACAGTACGCATGGAGAATGATTGCCTGTACTGTCATGAAGTACAGGGAGGCAAACAGACCAACCCACGTAAGTTTTGCAGCGCATTGTAAGAGTCTGCCTTTTTTCTTGTCAAGATACGCAACTGAAAGAACTAAAATTGATAGATAAAATAATGATCCGAAAAGTGCAACTGGAATGCCAAATACTTCTGAGTACGAGCTACTCGTCACGGTGTCACATCCATGCACTATAGTACACGTGACAGGTGACCCTGACAATTTTTTTACCGCCAGATAGGTGGAATCAACAAACCCAAGCAGTGATACGAGAAGAAAGAACATTGCCCATTTCATGTGTGTGTTTTTTTGTTCTGGTGTTGACGATACATCCATAGATATTATTGTTCATCAATCTTTGATTGAATAAGAACTTTAAATGCTGCGTATGATCCTGGATTTTGGATAGACTCACTATCAAGAAAGAAGCTCGGTGTGCCTGGAAGTTTCATTGAGGTTGCTCTGTTGTAACTCGTATTCACCACATCTGCTACATCATTACTTGTAAGATCTGTTTTGAATTGTTCTACATTCAGACCAATCGAATCTGCAAGAGTAACAAAGAAGTCTGTAGGGTCTATGAGTGACGACCATTGTGATTGTGTATTAAATAGGACGTCGTGCATTTCCCAAAAATTATTCTGAAGACTTGCTGCTTCTGCTGATTGTGCTGCGAGCTGTGCATTGGCGTGAAGACTTCGGAGTGGATAATGGCGGTAAACAACAGCAAGTGTGTCAGGAAAATCTTGTGAAAGTTGTTTTACCATTGGGTATGCGGCACTACATGCTGGGCACTGAAAATCTGAGTATTCTACCAGCGTGACTGTTGGATTGCTTGCACCTGTTACATGGTCTGTAGCAGATACCCCATCGCCGAGTGACTGCGTCGCTGCACCACCATCACTGCCGAGTGAAGCAAGAAGCCATACGAGAGCAATAATACCGAGGACGACGGCTCCCCAGATGAAGATGCTTTTGGTTGATTGGTTCATAGACATATATTTAAGAGTTCTCTCATTGTAACACATTTTTTTATCTGTTGAGAGTCTGCTGGAGGAAGAATAGTCCACCACCAAGCTGGGTTAAAAGGATAAATGCGAGAATGAGTTGGAAGGAGATTTTCTTTGTTTTGTGGTGGAATGCCTTCATACCAAGGAAAATACCAGGTGTTCCGCCAATCGCAGCGAGAAACCAGAGCACAACCTCTGGTGTACGTGTGCCACCATGTCTTGCGTGTTCTTTATCTCTTCCTATATAAAAGAAAGAGACCGTCGAGACAGCAAGCGCGTAAAGGACGAAAAATGAGGAACCTGTATATATCATAGGTCATCTTCTATTTGACCCATATGATATTTTCTATCTTCTTCAGAGAGTTTGATAAGATCCTCTCGAATTTTATTTGGTCTTGCTACAGCATAAAAAACAATGTGTGTGTTTGACGATGCAGTCTTTACACTCACATCCCCGTAGTTTAAAAGCATTGGGAACATTCCATGAATATCGACTGTTACGTCCTGGATACGGAAGAGGTCAAGCTCTGTAATAGAACGAGAAAATAAATTGTGTTGCTCAACATCGATAATACGATCATTTGTCACAATCCAAAGGTCAAGATAATAGTCAATGAAGCGGACAAAAAATAGCAAATACATGGTGAGCATATATGCACTCGTGAGTAGAATCAAGATTGGATATACGCGAGGACCATCGAGGAGTTCAGGGAAAATTGTAGAGATAACAAAGTAGAGAAATAACGGTACAAGCATGAGCACCAAAAAAAGAAACGCAATAGGAATAAACGTAACTGGGTGTCGACGAATTTCATAGACAATATGTTCGTATGATTTTTGTTTGATAAGTTCGCCAAGATTCATATAAAAAAATTAGAATGACGAGCTACTTGGACCTGTAAACCATGAACTATCAAAGACCAATACAGTCATCTGCCAATCAACACTTGTCAAAAGTGATGCCGTGAGATACAGGGTAAGGATGGTGATAGCAAGAATAAAAAATGACATCGTAAAACTCACAAGGGTAAACGATGCAGTAATGATGACGTGATAAAAATTGATAAGAGAAAATGACAAGAACACTGCAAGGAAGATGAAGTAAAGAAAAAGTAAAATGTAGAGAGGAATGGCGATGGACATAATCAATAAACAATTTTTTACTAATATGATGAGATTCTCGTACTCTAATATTTCTACAAAAGTGCTGATTGGGCTTGTGCTATTGTATTAAAGTGTTCCTGTGCACGTGCGGTTGCTTTTCTTCCACGCGGTGTGCGCTCGAGCATACCTATCTGTATGAGATACGGTTCGTAGATAGTTTCTATGGTTTCCATTTCTTCGGCAGTTGCTGCGGCGAGTGTATTCAATCCCACTGGGCCACCTTTGAATGCATTGATGATTGTTTTCAAAATTTTTCTATCTACCTCATCAAGTCCGTGTTCGTCGATTAAAAGCATGGTAAGGGCTTTTGTTGCGGCTTCTATTGATATAGTGCCGTCATGTTTTACTTCTGCATAGTCGCGGACTCGTTTCAAAAGTCTATTTGCGATACGTGGTGTGCGGCGTGCGCGTCCTGCAATAAGATTTGCTGCTTCGTCTTCTATTGTGACTTCGAGGAGACGGGCATTACGATGCACAATTTTTTCCATATCTTCTGGCTCATAAAATTCTAGATGGTAGACATGGCCAAAACGATCTCTCAGTGGTCCGGAGAGCAAATTCATTTTTGTGGTTGCGCCGATGAGGGTAAATCGTTCGAGTGGCATGCGAAGCGTTCTTGCTGCAGGCCCTTTTCCTACAATAAGGTCGAGAGCATAATCTTCCATTGCACTGTAGAGAACCTCTTCAATAGTTTTATTCATGCGGTGAATTTCATCGATAAAGAGAATATCGCCACGGCCGAGGTTTGTGAGAATCGCTGCGAGGTCTCCGACGCGTTCTAGTGCTGGGCCGGCGGTAGTTTTTATCTTCACACCCATCTCGCTCGCAATAATGCTCGCAAGTGTGGTTTTTCCAAGTCCTGGGTTGCCATAGAGCAACACGTGTTCCATTGCTTCGTTTCTGCCTTTTGCAGCCTCTATAGAGATAGAGAGTGGTTCTTTTATCTTTTCTTGTCCAACAAAATCAAACAATGTCTGCGGGCGCAGATTGATATCCATATCGATCTCTGTCTCTTCTATTTCTGGTGTGACGAGACGATCTGGGATTGATTCTGTATCTTGTGAGGAGAGGATCATAGTATTTGTATTGTACGGGGAATTGGTGGGAAAATCAATGATTGTTGAGAATAAAAAAAGACTGTTCAATGCCAGTCCTTTTTTATGGTCAATGTTACGTTATCTCCTTAATTGCTTCAGATGTTCTTTTATATATTTTTCCCTCGACAAGTTTTTTTTGATAAAAAGGTTCTTTATAAATGAGTTTTTCTATTTCTTTATTAATACCTGCCAGAAGTATGGTTGTATTATTTTTTTTCAGAAGCGTTACAATCTCTCCGAGATAATCGATTCCGTCAATGTCTGCATAAAATGAATGGCGGAGGGAAAGAATAACATATTTGTTGTGTTTTATTTTTTGTGCTGCCTCGAGATGGGCAGGCATATTTACATACGTAAGTGTTCCTGAAATTTTGTAGACCACAATATCTGAATCGATAACCTCTTTTTTAAGAAAATCATTTTTGAGGAGGGCTTCGGTCATTTGTCCATTTTTCCATAATAAAATTTCTGTCTGACCGTAAGAAATTTTATTCACAAAGATAAGGAGGGCGATGATCGTTCCAATAAGAATACCCACAATAGGATCTTCGACAATTACGATAACGGCGACGAACAGTGAAAGAAAAAATGCTGTTTTTTCATTTTCTATGAGGTGGATAAAATGTTTTCTTTCGACCATTCCTATTGAAACAACAACTAAGATAGATGCGATCACAACCATTGGCAAAAATTTGAAGAATTGAATAAAGAAGAGCGTAATGATACCGATAAAGATCGCATTCAGAACAGCCGAGGTTTTGTGCGTCGCGCCACTTCGGATATTTAATGCTGTTCTTGCGAGGGCTGCTGTTGCTGGAATACCACCCATGAGTCCTGAACCAATATTAGCGAGAGAGAGTCCAAAGACTTCTTTCCGACGATTGAATTTTGTTTCTGTGCAGGTATCGGCTATTTGACCAGAGAGGAGTGTTTCGAGGATTGCGATGACAGCAGTTGCTGATGCCAGCACCCAAAGTTCTTTTGAGAAAAAGGTACTGAGGTGAAATTGACCAAACGGACTTTCGAATAATGTTGCATGTATTGTTGGGTATTTGTCTCCCAACGTTGCCAAGACATGATCATATCCAAACAGCGGGAGGATGAGCATGGCGATGATGCTGAGAAGCGCAACGATTGCTGCACCTGGTAATTTTTGGAATTTTTTATTCCAAATGATGATAAAAAGCGTACTTACGATAAAGAAGAAGAAAACACCCCAGTGTGCTTGGTTGAGATGTCGAAGTGTTATGATGCTATTTTGTATAAGGTTTTCTGTTTTTGGTATATTCGTTAGTCCAAACATATTGTCGAGTTGTCCTAGTCCTATGATAAACGCAACGCCGAGAGTAAATCCATGAACCACGGATCTCGGAATAAAAATAATATATTTATCTAGGTGAAACAGATAAGCGACCATTATGAGCAGTCCTGATAAAATAGCGACAACAGGCAATATCTCGTAGCCGTGTGTGAGAGAATACGTAATCAATATTCCTGCCAGTGCACCTGTCGGTCCAACAATATTAAAATTACTCCCTCCCAAAAATGCACCCAGCAATCCTGCCCAAAAGGCAGTAATAATTCCTTGTGTTGGTGTAGCTCCAGACGTGATCGCTAATGCCAGCGCCAACGGAATACTTACAATGCTGACCGTCAACCCAGATTTCCAATTGTGTAGAAGATTTTTTTTCATACTATTAAGAGATGATTTGTATGATTTTGATTGTGAATAGGCCCCATACTATCACAAGATTTTCTTTTTTAATAGAGTCCTTCTCCTTTTTTTCTCTGGGACGGTGGACAGAATAATACTTCGATCAGGTGTTTCTTGAGACTCGTACTCTTTCTTGCTAGGATAACTTGGGATTAACACAAGGAGGTATCCCATGTTTCATCACATCCGTGAGATGTTCTGGGCGTGCAAGGAGATGTGGGGCTTCAGGGAGCCGCGTCCGAAAACTATCCGTCAACAGTTGAGAGCAACTGGCCGACCGTCCACTGGCATTCTTCATACGACAAAAACAGTTTTTATTGTTTAAAAAATGATTTTCTGTGGATAACAATCATCAAAATTTTTCTTCAAAAATATTCTTTGCTCAGTTGAGAGAAAAAGGAAATTGAGTGGGGGATTTGGTCAGATATTTCGAGTTGTGCTATACTGAAATTCCTACCGATAAAATACTACATATTGTGTTATAGAGGATACTCAAGCACAACATATAGTGTTTTCCGGTATAAGCTATCTTGATGGTTTTCACCTCATAGACGGCTTGTGATATTGCCACAGTACTCCTTCTTTATTGTCATGCTCATTCGATAAGCACCTTGACAATATAGCAGCGAAACATCGTCCACCAACTCGGTGGATGCTCTGATGCGCAATGTCTTCTGACGCCGTGTTTTCTTACTCTACAGAAAACACCGCGTGTTTTTTATCCTCTTTTTAACCTTCTATTCTATGAGCCCTGTCGATTCACGATTCATTGAAGGCCTTCATCTTGGTCAAGATGAGGCAATACAGTTTTCATACAATGAACAAACAGGTTTGAAATTCAAGCGTCGTTTTAGCGCAGAAGGAAAGAGTCCGTTTGACATGGTAGAGTACGAAATGCGTAGCTCTGTTATCCGTGAACCAGATGGTACAGTTGTTTTTGAACTCAAAGATATTGAAATTCCAAAACAATGGTCTCAGGTTGCGACAGATATTATTGCTCAAAAATATTTCCGAAAAGCGGGTGTTCCGCAATACAATATTGATGGTTCAGCAAAGCTGAATGCCGACGGCTCTCCCATGCTAGGAGCTGAAACGAGCGTGAAGCAAACTATCCATCGTCTTGTGGGCACCTGGCGTTTTTGGGGAGAACGATATGGATATTTTGCAGGAAAAAAAGATGCACAGATTTTTTATGATGAACTTGTCGTGATGCTCCTTCGTCAGATGGCAGCACCAAATTCACCTCAGTGGTTTAATACTGGACTCAACTGGGCACACGGGATCAATGGTCCATCACAAGGACATCATTATGTAGATCCCGATACTGGGATCATGACACGGTCAACGGATTCGTATACCCATCCACAACCACACGCATGTTTTATCCAATCTGTGAGTGACGACCTTGTAAATGAAGGTGGTATTATGGATCTTTGGGTGCGTGAAGCACGACTCTTTAAGTACGGTTCTGGAACTGGCACAAATTTTTCAACACTTCGTGGAAAAGGAGAACCACTCTCTGGTGGCGGACGTAGCAGTGGACTCATGAGTTGGCTCAAGATCGGTGACCGCGCAGCAGGTGCTATTAAATCTGGTGGTACTACTCGTCGTGCAGCAAAAATGGTTATTCTCGATCTTGATCATCCAGATATTCGTACGTTTATAAACTGGAAAGTGGAAGAAGAAAAGAAAGTAGCAGCACTCATTGCAGGGGGTTATGCTTCTGATTACGAGGGAGAAGCATACGAGACAGTGTCTGGGCAAAATTCAAATAACTCTCTTCGTGTGCCAAACAAATATATGGAACTCGTGCAGCGTGGTGGCAACTGGGAAATGAAATGGCGCACTGATGGAACGGTCTGCGAAACTATTGAAGCAAAAAAACTGTGGGATGAAATCGCATTTGCTGCATGGGCATGTGCAGATCCTGGATTGCAGTACGATGACAATATCAATGAGTGGCACACGTGTCCACAATCTGGAAAAATTCGTGGATCAAATCCATGTAGTGAATACATGTTCATCGACAACACAGCATGCAATCTTGCATCACTCAATCTCGCACACTTCTTTGATACAAAAACAACAACGTTTGATGTTGATGGATTCAAACATGGTGCACGACTCTGGACCACGGTCCTCGAAATCAGTGTGCTTATGGCGCAATATCCAAGTAAAGAAATCGCACAGGGTTCATACGACTACCGCACGCTTGGTCTTGGCTATGCAAATATTGGATCTGTCCTCATGACTGCTGGTATTCCATACGAATCAGAAGAAGCATACGCATTTACTGGGAGTGTTACGGCGCTCATGACAGCGGAGAGTTACAAAACGAGTGCAGAGATGGCACGTATTCATGGACCATTTCCAAAATATCATCTCAATAAAGACGACATGCTTCGCGTCATGCGCAATCATCGTCGTGCTGCGTTCAATGCGCCAGAAAGTGAATACGAAAAATTGCATGTCAAACCACAGGGCGTCAATCCACAATACGCACCTGCATATATTATTGCAGCGGCAAGACAGAGTTGGAACGAAGCAATAGAAATGGGAGAACAATACGGGTATCGCAATGCACAGACCACTCTTCTCGCTCCTACTGGTACGATTGGACTGCTCATGGATTGTGCAACCACTGGTGTTGAACCAGATTTTGCACTCGTGAAATTCAAAAAACTTGCGGGTGGCGGGTATTTCAAAATTGCAAACGAAGCTGTCCCTTCTGCGCTCGAACATCTCGGCTACACAGAAGCGCAGACACAAGATATTATCGACTATATGCGTGGTTCAGCTGACGTCACGAACGCGCCACACATCAATGCTGAGTCGCTCAAAGCAAAAGGATTTACTGATGCAGATTTAGTAAGTGTCAGCAAAGCACTCGAGAGTGCGTTTGAAATGCAGTTTGCATTCAATGTCTGGACACTTGGTGAAGACTGTATGAAACGTGCAGGATTCTCACCAGAAGAATATAATGATCCGAAGTTTAACATGCTCAAGGGTCTAGGTTTCTCTTCACAAGAAATTGCAGCGGCAAATGAGTTTGTCTGTGGAACAATGACGATTGAAGGTGCGCCACACCTCAAAGAATCGGATTACAAAGTATTTGACTGTGCAAATAAGTGTGGCAAAAAAGGACAACGCTACATTCACTGGAAAGGGCACTTGCGTCAAATGGCAGCAGCACAACCATTCCTTTCTGGTGCAATCTCAAAAACGATCAACATGCCAAATGAGGCAACTATTGATGATGTAAAGCAAGCGTACTGGGATTCTTGGCAACTCGCTCTCAAGGCTGTGGCAATCTATCGTGATGGATGCAAGCTCAGTCAACCATTGTCTACTTCTACAAAAGAAAGTGATGAAGACAAAAAAGAACGAGAAGATGAAGAAGCGGCGGCAGAACAAAAAACAGAAGCCGTTGGTATCAAAACAACTTCTGTCCAAGAACACGTTGAAGCATCGAGTATTGCACAGGCTATCGAACAAGCCTCGGCTCTCCTGAGTCAGCATGTCCCCGATAGTCATGTGATGCCGTCGTATGCAAACGATGGAACAATTAGTGAACATCGCATTTATCTGCACGGAGAAAAAAGAAAATTGCCAGCAAAGCGAAGTGGTATCACGATTTCTTCAAAGATCGGTGGTACAAAACTGTGGCTCAGAACAGGAGAATATCCAGATGGACGATTGGCAGAAATATTTATCGATGTGTACAAAGAAGGAACTGTGGTGAAAAGTATGATGAACATGTTTGCGGTATCCATTTCTATGGCATTGCAGTACGGTGTGCCACTTGATAAGCTTGTCGACAAATTTACGTTTACACGATTTGAACCATCTGGCATGACTGATCATCCAAATGTGAAAGTATGTACCTCTGTTATCGATTTCGTGTTCCGTATCCTTGGAATGGAATATCTCGGGCGCACTGACTTTGTCCAAGTGCCACCAAAAGGAATTCAGATGAAGAAATTTGAACAGATGGCAAAAATTGCAGAGACAACTACACATCAAACGACTATTGAGATTGAAAAAGTGTCTGCACCTGCCGTTCCTTCTATAGGGCAAACAACATTGCCATCACTCGAAGAAGTAGGCGAGCTCAAAGCAGCACTTTCAGAATCTGATAAGATGCTTGGTGAGATGATGGGAGACGCGCCAGCATGTCCGACGTGTGGGCACATTACGGTTCGTAACGGAAGTTGTTACAAATGTTTGAACTGTGGGGACAGTTTGGGATGTTCGTAACGCACGTAACATGTATCAAAAAAACCGCTGGAGTTGCCTGGCGGTTTTTTAGTAGAAAAGATTAAAAGATTACGTTTGGTTATCGCCAAACAAGACTGAAAGATTATTTTATATAAAGTAGCATAATTTTTTTCATCCTGGTATACTTTCT
>Ga0210005_1001337_pt1 | contig 15979 bp, 9 predicted proteins | sample CryGey02umfilter_3_FD_183961 | JGI IMG/M metagenome (GOLD analysis project Ga0210005, IMG submission 183961) | Groundwater microbial communities from aquifer in Utah, USA - Crystal Geyser 4/9/14 0.2 um filter (SPAdes) (version 3) | ecosystem: Environmental > Aquatic > Deep subsurface >... | reverse complement strand
TTTTAATTCGCTTACTTTATCGTACCAAAGTTACTGTTCCAAGCATTTCTCCATAGGTTTTCAGCACATCTTTATAGGTTACTTTCCAAACATATACATCGTTTTTAACCAAAGAACCTTTGTATAAACCATCCCAACCATTTTTCATATCGTTTGAATAGAATATTTTTTCACCCCATCGGTCAAAAATATACATTTCAAATTCAATAATATCAACACCATAAGCAAAGAAGATATCATTTATACCATCACCATCAGGAGTGAATGAATTAGGAACATAAATAGCTCCATCGAAAAAAATTGAAATGGTATCGTAATTATAACAGCCATTTTTCCCTAAAACAGTTACTATAAAAGTGGATGATTGGTTTACATTAACTATTGGGTTAGGGCAGTCGGAACAGCTGAAAATAGTAATAATGTGAATCTGAAAAGAGTTAAATTGAGACTATCAATTAACCAATTATTTTTATTGGAATGCTGTGTTAAACAAAAAACTAATTTATATTAGCTTATCTCAGAAGTGTGACTGTTCCTTTGTAGGTTTTTTGTACTTCACTTCCATTTTCAAATTGATTAACAATAAAAATATAAAAATAAGTCCCTTCAGGAACATTTACTCCTGTAGTAGTTCTACCATCCCATTTTTCAGCAATTTGCTTAGACTCAAAAAGTAATTGCCCCCACCTGTTAAATATCTTCTTATCAACAGAAATAATGCATCCTCCTTCTAAATTAAATCCGTCATTTATTTTATCAAAATTTGGGGAAAATACATTGGGAATAATTAATTCTGACACTCCTTCAACATATACAGTTAAGGTATCTTTTGAAGAACATCCATTTACAGTTCCTGTAACAACATAAGTTGTAGTAAAATTGGGTGAAACGATTGGGTTTGGACAAGAAGTACAACTTAAGTCTGTTGAGGAACTCCACAAGTAGCTTACTCCTCCAGTTACATTTAATTGAGCCGAACCACATGCTTCAATAGTGGTATCATTTGATGCAATAATTGATGGAATCGAATTAACCACTAAATTAATGACAGCAACACTATCACAACTATAAATAGATTGTAAATTATCTGTAAAAATTCCAGCAGAGGATTGAAAAGCACCACCCAAAAAGATGCTGTCTCCCTGACAAATAGCAACAGTAATAGAATCGTTGTACGTAGGATTAACTATAAGATTAATAATAATTATACTATCACAACCAAATGTAGTGGAAAGAGAATCTATGTATTGACCCGATGTGTATTGAAAGTTTCCAGCTAAAAAAGTACTATCTCCTTGACAAATAGAACTATTTTGTGTTAGTTGAAAAGTCGAATTGACAGTAATGATAACAGTATCTGTTGATTTACAATTGTTTGAATCTATTCCTGTCAAGATATAAGAAGTTGTTATGTTGGGATAAGCTATGGGATTAACGATAGTAGGATTAGATAAACCAAGAGTTGGACTCCAAGAGTAGCTAACTCCTCCTGTTGCATTTAACTGGATACTATCTCCCCGACATATTCCATTTATTGGTATAATAGTGATGAATGGTAGACCATTAATGTAAACATCAACATAATCGGTATCTTTTTTTAAGCAGGTAACAGAATCTAATGAAACCAACATTACATGGTAAGTGCCTATAGAATCAAAAACATGGGAAGGTTGAAATTGTGTAGAAGTATTTCCATCCTGAAAATTCCAAAAATAGGAAACACCGCCATTGCTTAGGTTTTGAAAATGAACGGTATCACCAATACAGTAAAAAGGTGTAGTAAATACTTCAGCATCGGCAGTTAAGTTGGTTAAATCCATTTTAAAAACACCCAAATTACAATTTGGACCATTGTCTGTGTTAGACCAAGCTCCAGGCGTAGTAGGAAAATCTGATGTAGAACCAAAGCAAGAAGCACAAACCGCTTGATAAACAATTCCTCTTTTATCGAATCTACTTGTTCCTCCATCCACATGGTCGAAACTGGCATTTCCTCCAAAAAAGGTGGCATATAAAATGGTGTCCGCATCTTCAGAAAACATAACTAAATAATAATCACTTCCATCAGTTGTTGGTTGAATTGCTCCAAGAGTAACAGGTAATCCATTGGTAGTACTATTTGTTGCAGAGGCACTTCCATTTACAGCTCCTCCCCAACCAGAAACAAGAATATAATTACACTCATTCACTAAAAATGCAGAAAGAGCAATATCAATTTGTCCAGAACTTGTGCCGAAAGTAGTAGAGAATACGGTGGTTGATAAATCGGGAGTTAGTTTATGGATAAACTGACCACTATTAGGGTTATTATAAACCGTTGCTGGAAATATAGGATAACCACCAACAGTTTGCCCAATAACAAAAACATTATCTGCGGTATCTAGTTGTACAAAATAACATTGGTTATAGTTGGCTGCTGTTCCTATATAAGTCGAAGCAATAAGGTTGGTAGCTGAGTTATTGATTTTGGCTACCCAACCATCGGTGTTGCCCAAACTTGCAGGATTTAATGTGCCAGCAGTTGTTGGAAAATTGGCACTGGTTGTTCCTCCTGTAACTAAAATATCACCTGTAGTAGAAAATTGAAGGGAATAGGCTGCATCTAAACCAGATCCGCCAATATAGGTACTAAAAATTAACGAGTTTAAATTAGGAGAGAGTTTAAAAACACACCCATCACTATTTCCTGCATTTGTAGTTTGAATAACACCGGCTGTTACAGGGAAATTAATAGAATTGGTTACTGTAGCAACATATACGTTGTCATTTGTATCTACAATAATTTCTCCTCTATGGTCATCTGCATAATTGTATTTTAGAGGTGCCACACTGTTAAGTCCATCATTTAAAGACCCTCCAACAAAAGTGGAAGCTAACAAGACTTGTCCGTTAGCACTAAATTTAGCTACATAAGCGTCATAACCACCATTAATCGTTGTATTGTAAGCTCCTGCTGTTGTAGGAAAGTTTGCAGAATTGGTTGTTCCAAAAACAAGTAATTCATCGTTGCTGTTCACAATTAAACTATGAGGGTAATCTGCACCAGTTCCACCTAAATATGTTGAATACTCGAGAAGAGAACCATTGATTGAAAATTTACTTATAGAAATATCGGTATAACCTCCTCCAAAGAGTACTTGAATGGCTCCTAGTGTTAGCGGATAACCAGTTCCAAAACTTACTCCTCCACCAAATAAGTTTCCAGCATCATTAAATGTAGAAGTATAACCCCAATTATCAACAGTAGCACCAGAGTAGGAAGCAAAAATAAGTGCAGGATCAATAATTAACGGATATGTTTTATTATATCCTTTTGGAAATTTGAAGGAGAGCGTGTTATTTTCTAATGTGAAACTACATTTAACTTCTTTTTCGATACCATTAATGAGTTGGTAAGCATAAGGTTTTTGCTCAATAATTTCATTGACGGAAGTTTTGATGTGTAGATTACCATTTTTAATGAATAATTCATCAACTCCAGTATATTCTAACTGAATTTCGTTAGCATTAGCCTCTGGATTAACAATGAAATCATATTTTAAGATTCCTTTATTTAGATAGAATTTTAAATCAATGTTTTTGTAGAGTTCTTTATAAGCAACTTCTTCATATTTTTTAACATTGGAAGCCCATTTTGATTGGTCATTTCCTACAAAATAATTTTCATAATCGGGACGAACTTTTAATGTTTTGAAGGTAGGAGTAAGGGCATTTTTAAATTCTACTTTAAAAGCATGCATGTTAATAATAGAATCTTGGTGTGTTGGATTTTTGATGAATTGATGGTGTAATTTATCAATTCTATTCAAATCTTCTTCCTTATAAAAACGGTAGGTTAAGGCATTTTTTTCTAAAAACAAATCTCCTGCAGGTATTCGGGCACGAAACATTACATTTTCTTCCCATTGTCCTTTGTTTTCACGAAATTCGATATAAGGTCGCTGAGTAAGAGCTGACATACTTACTAATAAAAACAGTATGAGTATGAGTTTTCTCAAGGATAAGGCTTTTTGTATCTAATTGCAATATACAATATTAAGCAATCATAATTGATTATTTAGACTTAATTTTTTAACATTGGTTGCTTCATCAATAAATTGTTGGAATTTAAGAGATTCCAATTATAGTACTAATTTTTACCTTTTAATAGAACTAATTAGTGTTTGTCCATAAAGTCAAGAGTTTGAATCAGAATTTCCGAGATTGAGAATAATGAAGATATCGGACATTCTGGACAAACTCTAATTAAAAATATGCAGTGTCGCTCCATCAAATGATGTATTGTATTCTCGAAGTGGAAGTACGGCTGGACCATTTAAAACGCTGCCGTCTGTAACTAAAAAACGGGAGCCACAGCAAGCATCTAAACCAGAAATGTTATTGGTTTCCATACTAACCAATGCACACGTATTTTGAGGCTGAAAGGTACAATGTCTGTCAAAAGCTCTAAATTGGTCGTTAGATACTTTGTAAACAATAATTCCTCTTGAACCACCAGCTAAATATATCCAACTATTTACAGCATTTAAACCAATAAATTGAGGGTCTGTAGTTTGCATGAAAATATTTACATGCACAAAAGGGATATTACTATTATCGTCTTTTTTACATCCTAAAATAAATAAGAGTATAATTATAAATAAATATTTTTTCATGTTTTTGCACTGTAATATACTGAACAAAGTTAACAAACTTTTAGAAAGTGATATTATACTCAGATTATGATGTACTTGTAACAAAAAAAAGAGAGGCTAAAAAGAAGCCTCTCTTATTTTTGCAAATTTATAATTCTTACTTCATAAACTTACCATTGAATTTACTGTCGTTGTTAAACACATTAATTAAGTAAATTCCTTTTGAAGTATCAGTGAAAGGAATTATTACTTTTTCTTCATTTGTTGAGATATTAATTTTATCATTTAGAATAATTTGTCCTAACGTATTTGTAACATTAAAACTGTAAGTTCCTTGTTTAAAATTAACAAAAGAAAGTATGATGTTGTTGTTGACATTATCATAATAAGAAGTAAAAGAATGGGATATTTCTAAATCTTCAATTCCATTACAAATATCAACCACAATAGAACCATTATGAGTATCTGTACCACATGAGTTAGAAATAATTACAGCAAAATTATGCATTCCAGCAGCTCCAAAACTTACCAATGGGTTGGCAATTGTTGATGAACTCATTGATGGACTTCCTTGAGGGAAAGACCAATTGTAGGAAGAGGCACCTATAGAGCTTGAAGCATCAAATTGAACATTCATGTTTTCACAAATATTACTATTTGGAGTGTATAAAACATTTACGGATGGTAGTTGAATAATTGTAATTGTGATTTGATCTATATTACTACAGCTTCCTGTTGTTCCTGTTACAGTATAAGTAGTGGTTGTTGAAGGCGTGAAAGGAACTCCATTGGTAACTCCATTATCCCAAGAATAAGAAGAAGCATTACCAGAACCAGTTAGTGTTACAGGGTCTCCAGCACAGATGGAAGTTGCAGTTGCAGTAGCTGTTACAGTTGGAGCAGGATTAACCGTAATCGTGATTTGATCAGTTGAAGAGCAACCTCCTGTTGTTCCTGTTACCGTATAAGTAGTGGTTACTGAAGGCGTAAAAGGAACTCCATTGGTAACTCCATTATTCCAAGAGTAAGAAGTTGCATTTCCAGAACCAGTCAGTGTTACAGGGTCTCCAGCACAAATAGAAGTTACTGTTGCATTAGCAGTAACAGTAGGAGCTGGTGAAACTGTAATCGTGATTTGATCCGTATTGCTACAACTACCAGTAGTTCCTGTTACTGTATAAGTAGTGGTTACTGAAGGTGTAAAAGGAATTCCATTAGTAACGCCATTGTCCCAAGAGTATGAGGTTGCTCCTCCGCCAGTAAGCGTTACAGATGTTCCTGTGCAGATAGAGGTGGAAGTTGCATTTGCTGTTACAGTAGGTGATGGGTTAACAGTAACTGTTATCTGAGCCGTATTTTGACAAGTATTAGTGCCTGTTCCAGTTACCGTGTAAGTTGTGGTTACTGAAGGTGTAAAAGCAACACCATTAGTAACTCCGTTATCCCAAGAATAAGAAGATGCAGATCCGCCTCCTGTAAGAGTAACAGGGTTTCCAGCACAAATAGAAGTTACTGTTGCATTAGCTGTAACTGTAGGAAGAGCTTCAACTGTAATTGTTCCATTATAAGTGTCAGTACCACATACACTTGTTATTTGTAATGAATAGTTGTGTGTTCCGGGACTTCCAAAACTAACCGTTTCAAATGGATTGGCAGATGAACTGATAGATGGATTACCTTGAGGGAAGGACCAACTGTATGTGGAAGCATTTGTGGAACTTGTTCCATCAAACACAACGGTTGTTCCTTGACAAATAGTTGTTGATGGAGTGTATGTTGCATTAGCAATAGTTGGAAGGTTCATAACATAAATAGTTATAAATCCATTATCGGAACAACCTCCTGTGGTTCCTGCAACATTGTAAGTTGTGGTTGAGGTGGGAGAAATAGTAATCGCATTGGTTGTTTGTCCACCAGGAGACCATAAATAGCTTGTTGCACCAGTTGCTGTTAATGTTACAGAAGCTCCAGAACAAATGGTGTCTGCTGTTGAAGTAACGCTAATATTTGGAGAAGGATTAACGGTTATAGTTACAGAATCAATTTTATACCTACTACAACCACCACCAATTACTTCTAAATAGGTTGTGTAAGTACCAGCAGTGTTGTATATGATACTATCAATAATATTATTAGAGTTAAGTGGATTTGCTCCCGAAAATGTCCATAATAAAGTATCCTGACCTGTAGAACCTGTTGCATCATAATGAACAACTTCTCCAGCACAAACTGTTGTTGGTGTTGCAGCTAAAGATACTGTAGTTGGAGTATTGGTTAGCCAAGGAAAAATATAATGAGTTACACTTAAACCCCAACCTCCAGTACCATTATAGGCATTCCATGTATTGTTACTCCATTGTTCCCATGCGGTGTTGGGATTAGATTCATTATCAGTATTAGTTACAATAGCTAGAGTATCTCCAACGGACATATTTAAGTTAGGAAAACTTATACCAACAAATATTTCTCCAGAAGCAGGAAGAGTTATAGGATTATCAAAATTAATGTAAGGCATTCCTGGAGTATTAGCCATTACATAAGCCATTGTTAGTGTTTTTGTACCTAGTATTGCACCAACTGTTCCACCTGTTCCGTCATAAACATTTACGTTCACTGTTTTTGTTGGAGTAGAAGTTGTAGCTTTAGAAAACCACATATAAGTACCTATCATAAAGTTAAAACCACCTGTTTGGGTAGCATTGTAATAGTTTGCTTTTGCTATATCTCCAAAATTATTAGTTCCAGAAACATATCCATTTCCAGCACCAGCAGAATATAAAGTGGGTGACCAACCAAAGTGAAAAGGAACGCCTGTTGTGTCTAAGTCAATAATTTCACAAGTACCAGGAGCAACAACATTTATGTAAGCAGTTTTTGTTTCATTATCATTACCGTTGGAATTTGTAACGGTTAATGAAACTTCATAAACACCTATGTTGTTATAGGTTACTGTATGAGGGCCTTGTGTTCCAGCGGTTGAAGGAACAACACCTCCTAAACTTTGATTGTCAAAATTCCATGCCCACGTTGTTGGTCCAAAAGTGGATAAGTCTGTAAAGGTTACAGAACTACCAGCATTAATTGTTGTATAGTTTGCTGAGAATTGAGCAACAGGGGGATTACTTAATGTTGCGGAAACACATAACATTGCTTGATGAGCATTAATTCTGCCAGCACCTAACAAACCAGAGTAACTTGGGTTTATAGCATTAATGTTATCAGCAGTTGAATACATACAATTGATTAATGCTGTATTTGATAAACTAGGATTTAAAGATTTCATTAGTCCTAATAAACCAGAAACCAACGGTGAAGCCATTGATGTTCCACTCATAGTAGCATACGTATTGTTTGGAACAGTACTTAAAATATTACTACCTGGTGCTGTAATGTCAACAGTATTTCCATAATTGGAAAAACTAGATTTGGCATCCGTTGTTGTTGAAGAAGCAACAGAAATTACATTATTAAGGTTAGAAGGATAGTGAGGTGTGTTGTCATTGTTTGTTCCATCATTACCAGCAGCAGCAACAACAATACTTCCACTATTCCAAGCAAAGTTTACAATGTTTTGTCCTGTGGAAGAATAACCTGTTCCACCCCATGAGCAATTAATTACATCTGCACCACTAACAGCTGCATAATAAATACCATCATAACCATTGGTTACAGAATTAGAACCAGCATTGTTTCTTGTTGATTTCACTGCCATTATACTAATTCCATTACCTATTGAAGAAACTCCAATAGTGTTGTTTGTTTGTGCTCCTGTTGTTCCTGCTACGTGTGTTCCATGATTAAAAGAAGTTGATGGAGGGTTTGGATTGTTGTCGTTATCTCCAACATCATATCCATTAATATCGTCAATATATCCATTGTTATCATCATCAATTCCATTATTAGGGATTTCTCCAGGATTTACCCACAATTGATTTATTAAATCAGGATGCGTAATTTGAACCGCATTGTCTGCTGTTGCAACTACAACACTTGAACTTCCTAAACTCACATCCCAGGCTTGACCTGCATTAATTTTAAATAAACCCCATGCCTGAGAGGTATTGTAATATTGATCATTTGGTGTTAAACTAATTTTATCAAGAGGAACTTTCTCAGCATAAAGTACAGTGCCAGAAGCTTCTAGTTCATTAATAAATGCTTCTATATTATTAATATCTTCAAATTCAATTAAATAGGTGTTTAACAAATCTTCAGATGAATATGCTTTAGGGAAAGGTCTTGATATTTTTTTAACAACGTGATTTAAAAATACACCTCTAAGAAAAGGCATACTCGATAATTTGATGTTGTTGTTGTTAATTTGTTCAGCTCCTTTTTCACGGGATGCTTGTTGTTGAATAATTTGATCTGATTTAACCCTGAACCAAATTTTTCCATCTTGATAATTATCATAGATTTTTTGTGAGAAAACTACGGATGAAATTAACATTAATACTGCTAATATAAAGGAGTTTTTGAATAGTAATTTTGTTTTCATAAATGTTTAAGTTAAAATAATGTTTAAGTTAAAATTGATGTTAAATGTAAATAAAATTTCAATAGAGAATAAAAATACAAACGCACAGATTTATAAACAATTGTTGATAACTAGAAAACGAAATTCTAGTTTTTAGTGAGTTGAAAAAATAAAAAAATGCTTAAATTAAAATTTTATGGCAAAAATAAAAATCCACCACTGATAATGCCTGCTTGAAAACTGCCTAGTAATAATCCATTTTTAGAGTATCTTAAAATAGAACTGTTTTGCACAAAATCTTTTGCATCTGAAATGTAAATGTTGTTAGAATATGGGTCTATTCCTATACTGTAAAAAACTTGACTATTATTGGAAAGCCAATTTGATGTTGGAAGGATATTATCCGTACAATTTATTTTGTAAACATGGTGGTTAATGAAATACAAATTTTCTTTATTTCCATCAATTGATAAGTCGGAAGGTGAGCTATTCATGTCAGTAAAAATCAATGTTTGTTCTATGTTTCTTGTTTGTGGATTAAATTTAATCAGTTTAGGGAAATCTGTGTTAAATCCTCCGTCACATAAAATCCAAAATTTATTATTTTTATCTATAACAATACTATTGGGTTGTACGCCCATTTTCACACTATCAATAAGTTGGTCATTTGTTGTGTTAATAAGCAACAAATTGTTGTTTTTCATATCACAAACATAAGCGGTGTCATTAAATAATAGCATTTCTTCTGTCCAGTTTGATGCGGTTGTAATACTTCCAGAAATAGAATTATTGGATAAATTCAATATTTGAATTTGATTACTAAAAATATTACTTACGTAAGCCTTTGAACTATTTATTGGCAGTATATGTCGAGGAGAAATTAAACTTGTTATTGTTGCTATTGAGGTATAAGTATCTTTATTTACTACTTCAATTTTTCCAGAATTATTTACAACTATGTATAACTTATTTTCAAAGAGTACTGCTGATTGAGCTACATCGCCCAATGGGTAATTATTTGCTTGTTGAAACACATTGTTGTTTAATATGTTGGAAGTAGGATTATATAAAGAGATAGATGCATTTCCAAAGCCAAAATTACCTTCATTAATGATAAGTATTTTGTTGTCAGAATTAGGTATTATTGGATTTTCTATACAATTTTTACATTGTGGCCCTACTTCTTCTTTTTTACAGGAAAATAAGATAAGTAATAGGCTTAAAATAGAATATCCAAACAGTAATCTCATAGTTGAAAAATTAGGTTAAATAAATAGTTTCTCAGTGGCATAGGTCTCCAAGCAATGGATTGATAGGTTTGGTTGAATAAATTATTTACTCTAAATGAGAGATGTAATTTTGTATTTCCTGATATATTAATTTTTTGACTCAATGCGATATCTGAAATGAAATTTGCAGGTAAATACCAATTATTGTCCGTACTGATATAACGTAAGCTTGTAAATCTATAGTTATAAATAAATTGTGTGTTTTTTATACCAATTTCCATAGTATAATTAAATTGATGTTCGGGAACATAAATTAACTGTTTGTTTAGTGATTCATTGATTTGTTGATACAATTCAATGTTGGTCGATTTTGTATATGCGTATTTTCCTTTAAAAGAAAATTGAAGTTGATTCATCTTTTTTGAAAGCGATAAACTGGTTTCTATGCCTTTATTCTCTACTTTTTTAAGATTGGTTGGTGACCAAATGGAAGATGAGGAAGGTTGCCACATAATCCAATTATCCACCAGCGAATAGAAACAATTTACTTCAGCGTTCATTTGAAATTTTTTAGTTTGTTCCGAACGGTATTTTAGTCCAATTTCACTCATCGTTGCTTTTTCTGGCATCAAATCAGGATTTCCTCCCGGATTCCAGTACAAGTCGTTAAAAGTAGGGTAGTTGTAGTTGATTCCCCAAGATGCTTTTAACAATAATGTTTTAATTTTTGGAAGCGTATATCCTGCACTGACACTGGGAGCAAACAAATTTTGATACTCATCCACTATCGTCATTCTATTAAAAACAGTTACTTCTAAAGTCTTAAAATTTTTAGTATAGCCAGTCAACCAAGTGTTGTTCAACCTATTTTTTACTCCAGTAACGCCATCTGCTAGTGCATATTCATATCTCACCTTAAATTTATTGATGAATAGACTGGAATTATTGATAAAGTATTTGCTGTTTAATTCATTAGTGAACAACATCGACTGGTTGTTAGAAATTAAGTCAATAGATTTATTTTCATAGACCAAATTATCTTTGATAAAGGAGCTACTAAATTTGTAAGACCATTTCTTTGTAAATCCTTTCCATTCCAACAGTGTTCTGAACGACTCATCTTTTTGATTTTCCTGATGATCTTCAACTACCATAGAACTTGCTAAATTTCTATCACTGTTGAAATACCAAAACCTTAGTCCTAACGTATTGTTTTTTATTTTTTTATAGATAGCTTGCTGAAAACCATATTGAAAATAATTTCCGTTTTCTAATTTTTCTTCAGGATGATTTTTTTGTGAAATGTTTTTAAAAGTAAAATCATTTTCAGCTCTTGAATGATAAAGATGTGTTTCCAAAAACCAATCTTTTTTTTGATTGAACGCAATTTTAATTCCGTTGGTCTTTTTACCAAAACTACCAATAGAGGAATGATAAGATAGAGAAAACGGCTTTGCAGTTGATGAGTATGATGGAGTGAAGTTATTTATTAAAACACTCCCTCCCAAGGCACCATTTCCGTCAATTAAACCACTTGCTCCATGATGTAATTCAGCACTATTAAAAAAGAAAGAAGGGTAAAGTGAAAAATCAATTTGTCCGTTCATAGGCGAATTAATTTCAACATCGTTCCACAACACTCTTGTGTGCGAAGCTCCTGTTCCCCTAAAAGAAACAGATGCCAATGAACCAGCACCATACGTTTTTACAAATACATTGGATTGGTGTTGCAATAAATCGGCTAAATTTTCACTTGAGGCAACAGCCGCAGAATCCATTTTTGTTGTGGTATAATTGTCAGAAACAGCATAATCAACAACAGTAAATGCCTTAAAATTTATAGTGTCTATTTTTTCTTGAGCTAACAATTTAGATGTTAACATTATGAAAATGATATATGTAATTAGTTTATACAAGTTAGTTCTTTAGGATTTTTACGTTAAATTATTGTTTCACTATTTTATGTATTGATTTTTGATTGTCTGTTGTAACAATTGTTAAAAAATAAATTCCTTTTTTAAATGAGGCAGTATTAATTGTTAATTGCAGTTTATTTACATATTCTGAACTTATTTCTTTGCCACTTAAATCTGTAATTAGATATGTAGAAACTTGATTATTAGTGAAAATAATTGTCAACATATCTTGAACTGGATTAGGATAAATTTTTTGTATAAAATCTTTATTTTCGGAAACAGAAGTACTCAATGAATGAATTACACCAACAGCATCTAAATCAAATCCACCTGTAGGAAATGGAGTAGGGAAAGGGTCGTTTATGATGTTATTTTCGTTATCATAAGTTCCATAAGTGGGGTTGATGCTGCCAACCACATCAATAATTTTTATGTGTGTGATATTATTTACATCTAAGCCAGAAATTCCATTTAAGTCTTCCAAATCAAAAGGAGTTCCATATTGAGCTCGGTATTTTCCTGCTAAGTTATGAATATTGGTAGCATCCATATTGGCATTGTTATCTAGCTGAACAGTATCTTGAGTGAGCGTATGAGCAGGAAATCTAAAAAAGTTGATACCATCGGAGCTAACTTCAACAAAAGCTAATTCTAAAAACTGTCCATCAAAAGAGTTTTCAAAAACAGCAAAATCTGCTCCTGAGCCATTTTTAATGGGAGTTGCAAAAGTTAAAATAGCACTGCCTCCATCTCCTAAGCTAACTACTCCATTTACACCTGATTTTCCAATAGCTGAACTATCATTTCCAGCTGTTGTTTTTCCTAATGTGGTGTCTGAGCTATTTTGCCAACCTCTGGTTATTACAGCATTAGTTGCCCATCCTACAAAAACCGAAGAGTCTTTGTGAATGGCTGTACTCCCTGTTTGTCCAGCAGTAGGAGCATAAGGCCCTTGTGCTATTAATTGAAAATTAAAAAGTAGCAATAGAATAATTATATGTTGTTTCATTTTCATTTGTATTGAAACCTAACAGGTTGTAAAAATTTGTTAGGTTTTGACAAGTTCACAAAACCAAAAGCCATTTGTTTGACTATTGGATGATAAAGCACAATCACTCGTTGTTTTAATGGTTAAAGGTCTATACACGATTTCTTTTTTAATAAAAGGAATCTTATTCTTGAAAATAGGTCCGTCATAACAAAAAGTATGGTATTCTCCATTTTCGCCACAAGGGTCAACATGAGAAGGAAGTTGCTCAAGAAAAGAAGCATCTATTTCTTTGCCTAGCCATTCTTGTTTTAAAAATCCATCATTAACACAACATAACATGGTTTTAAATTTTTTAGAAATAAAATCATTAATTAAATGGGTTGTATCCATTTTCCAAAGAGGAAAAACCGCTTTCATGCCTAGTTGTGATAAATTGTTTTCCCGATAAGTTCTTAAGTCTTCTAAAAAAATATCTCCAAAAATTACATGTTCAATGCCTTCTGATTTAACTTTCTCTAACACTTTACTCATTTGTTTTTCATAGTCCTCGTTGGTACTATTATTAACCATTACTTTTAAGAGAGGAATCCCAATAGACTTTACTTGTAAGTCTAATAATTCCTCTCTAATTCCATGCATCGAAATCCGCTTAAACTCTTCATTTATGGTAGTTAAAAGGTATTTCACGTCAAATTGATTTCCCTCTAACACTTGATGTAAACAATAAGCAGAATCTTTTCCACCGCTCCAACAGAATATAGCTTTCGGTAAATTCATCTGTTGGTTTAGTTGGTTTTTATTAATCGGCTTGTAGTTATTTTAGTGTTGCTTTTTAAACGAATAAAATAAACACCATTTTTTAATGTACTTACATCAATAGAATTAGTTCTATTTGTAAGGTGTTGTTGCGTGTAAACTATTTTTCCAGTAACATCAATGATAGTTAATTCATCAATTGTATTTTCTGAATCAATAGTTACATGGTCTTTTGCAGGATTTGGATAAAAAGAAAATGAATTGTTTTGAGCTATTTCTTTTACTGTAACGGTTTGGTCGTTAAAATTATCCATACAGAAAAAAGCAGGGGTATTCATTCCAAAACTGCCAACATCCGAAGAATTTAACATAAATACTAAGCTATCAATAGCTCCAAGCGAGGTTAAGTCAACCCACTGCCATAGTGTTACAATATAATCTAAATTGTTGTCCACAAATCGGTAATCTGCCAAATAAAAATCTACACTATCTGCAGTTAAATTACCATTGGTATATCCTTTTATAGTTAATAGAAACCAATCAGGGTCATTTCCAGTTGATCCCCCAAATTGTTTGGCAAAAGAATCACCATCTCTCATGCTGTTGGCTGCATAAGTACTGTTGGTAATAAAAACTCCTGAAACAGTATTGTTTTGGGCCACACCTGATAAGCGAATAAGAGCATTATTTTGAGCTACTACATAATTAGAAGAGTTGTTCACACCTATACCAGTTCTTGAAGCGTACAAATTTCCAAAGCCAGAAGTTATGCTATCTTGTACATTTGAATAAGCAAAACCAGTTGACCAAAATCCAGGCAAACCCCAAGTAGTATCAAAAACATTAGGAAAAATAGCATCTCCACTTGTGAAGTTATTAAAAAATTGACCATTGTTGTGTGTTCCAGACATATCAGAACCATTCCAAAAAGCTCCAGCAGGTATGATTAAATTTTCAAAATCTGAAACTGTTTGTGCGTTGATGTTTGTTGCGGATAACATTACTCCGAGCAAAGCTGTGCTTGCTATTTTGATTGTTTTTCTCATCGTTTAATTTTTTTTAATGAGTTAATAAATAAATTAATTCAAGCAAATGAGAGCCACAAACGGACATTCATTTGATTGTTCAAAAAAGAAAAAATAAAGTGAAGAGATTTTTGTTAGAAAATATTCTTCGCCCTTATTCCCGAAAGCTTTTGAAATTTTTTAGAGAGGATAAAATAAAGCCACAACTAAAAAATTTCTGTTAAAGGCAGGTCTCCTGACTCACTCCTTATTTTTACGCCTTCCCGATGGTTAATCAGTGGCAAAATGTAAAAACTTACAGAGCTTACAGTTGCGGGTACAGTTCAGGTTTTTCACCTGATTCCCTATTAATTCCAGATTTTAAATGCCGAAAAAACAAGAATTTTCAATTCTTTATTTTTTTGAGCATTCTCGAAATATTAGTTTTTTAATGAAAAACATATTTCGGAATCCGAAAACCAATAACACAACAAATGTATAAGAAAAAATTGAAAAAAGAAATTTTAAGAAAAAAGTTTATGAACAATAAATAGGTTACTGAACTTTCGGAGATAAAAGATGCTATATAAATCAAAACTTTTACGTGATTAAAAAACATCATTTTTTAAAAGTAACAATTTTGTTGATGTATAAAGGGATTCAAAGCATAGTTATAAGGTTGAAAATGAATGATGTTTTAAATTTATACCTATTGTAATTATATTTTAGTCCAAACTAAAATATAATTGTAAATGCTGATATAACATGAAAATAGTTCAATGAAGCGATAGCTGAAATTGGACTATATTGAATGTGTAATCGGTATTAATATGAATCGAGCCTACGGCTCTTGCATCACGGTAGAGTTTTTTATAAGGGTTGGGCTGAAGTCCAACCTTACAAAACAATCGAACCTATGGTTCTTTGTAGTATAAAGGAGTTCCGTAGGAACGAATGCATTGTAACAACGGA
>Ga0210005_1001321_pt1 | contig 16125 bp, 26 predicted proteins | sample CryGey02umfilter_3_FD_183961 | JGI IMG/M metagenome (GOLD analysis project Ga0210005, IMG submission 183961) | Groundwater microbial communities from aquifer in Utah, USA - Crystal Geyser 4/9/14 0.2 um filter (SPAdes) (version 3) | ecosystem: Environmental > Aquatic > Deep subsurface >... | reverse complement strand
CGGATCAGCGATCCCCTGAAATTTCGGCGTCTTCCGTTCTTGATTCATGGGCTCACCCCTTCCCCTCTGCTTTGGTAACGGCGGCGCGCAGCTTTATCCGTCTCCCTTGATCGTAGCCGTTAGCAAGAATATCTTTCGCTACTTCCAACAATTCCGGCGCGGCGGCGATCAGGCGAGCATTGGCGTCAGCGACACCAAAGACCGGAGAATTACGGTTGACTGGTTCCCCCTTTTTGCCTGCGTAACAGTGCATTACCGTCGCGATTTCGACGAAGTTGTGTGATATTAATTCCCCTCCAATAACCCATGGCCCCGGTGTCGTTGTCATGTCCAATCCCCTCCCTCTCGAAATGAGAAATGCGCGCCCGTCGATCCAACAATCACGTGGTCCACCACCGGGATCCCCAGGGTCTTCCCGGCGTCTCGCAACCGCTTCGTTACCTCGGCGTCCTGGCCGCTTGGCTTCGGATCCCCGCTCGGGTGATTGTGCGCAACGATAATCGCGGCGGCATTCGCCACAATCGCGGCCTTGAATACCTCCCTCGGGTGAATCAGCGCGCCGTCAAGGATCCCGATAGTGACAACTTCTTCGGCAATAACCCGATGCTTGACGTCCAGCAGCAGCACGACGAAAGCCTCCCGGTCCCGGTCGGCGTACCCCTGCCGAATCAGGTGGGTCGCTACATCCCCGGCGTCCTTGAACGGAAACGCCTCTGGCCCTTCCTCGCGTACCATCTGCCAACGAATCCGGCTCATGGCGTCACCTCATCGATGTAGATATATTTCCTCGTCACGGAATTCTTGAAGGCGTGATTCGTCGGCGCGCCATGCTGCGCGGGGCGTGAGTACATATACATCCACGCCGCCGGATCATAGTGCCGGGCAATAAACACCTTCCATGCGCGGTCAAACTCCGGATCACTTCGCTCGAACACCACGTCACCAAATTCGCTTTTCGTCGGTATCATCGCTGTTCTCCTTCCCGGTGGTCGGCCCACCATTCAGTGTCATACTGCAATTCGCATTTGTGACAAAGGCATTCTGGCGAATGCGCATGCGCACAGCCAGACGACACACAGAACCAAATCACCACGCAAGCCCAAAACAACAGGACCAGCGCGGCACGGAGAATCCAGCGCGCGGGGGTCATTGCGTCACCTCTTCGGGCGGGTTCCCCAGCCCCGGCACGATATACAGAACGTCAATCCAATCCTCGGCGAACCGCTGGAAGGTATCCCGGTTGTACGTCCGCGCCGTGAATGCGCCCCGTGCGGCGTCCTTTGTGCTCCGGACACCAGCGGCCAATCCCCAAACCGTCACATGCTCATGCTCGGCGGCCATTGCCTCTCCTTTCGACCTGGCTCATCAGCGCCCGGTGGTCAGCCCGGAACGGACGGAGCGCGCAAGGCGCGCCCCGTTTCGCCTCAACCCTGCGCGGCCTTCACCGGCTCTTCGACGGGCAGCGTGGCGATCTTCGCGTACTCATCCCGGATGTGCTCCTTGAACCGCTTGACCTGCGCTTTCCCGGCGGGGTCATCCTGTCCGTTCGCATCGCTGGGCCTCAGCAACTCGTAATACCGGACACCTCCCGCCGTGGCGTACGAGCGCGACGGCACCAGCACGGTCGGCTTCTCGCCCTTCTTCGAGCGCCACACCGAACAGCCCACCAGCTTGAGTCCGGCCAACAGCCCTTCCTCGAAATGAATCTCCACGTCTGCCAGCTTCGACACCGGCGTCCCTCCATGATTCAGCACGCAATGGATTCTCATCTCGTTCCCCTTCCTGCGCGTGTCGGCGACGCGCCCCGGAGCTGTACTACCGAATCGGATGGAGATTGCACCCCGGATCCGGACAATCGTGGCCTCCAGAGTCCGGTTTCGCGGCGCATATCGAGCAATAGACCCCGCCACAAGCGTCACAAGCGGTCCAGGTGCTCGTCAACCGCCCACAGTAGAGGCAATGGACCGGCATCCTCGACGCGCGCGCTACAGGGGCATCCTCGGGCGTTTTCCGGGATCCAAATATCGCGGCCTCCATCAGTTCACCCCCTTGAGAATTTCATCCAACCCCATCAGCCGGATTAACTCTTGCGCCCATCGAATATCCTCTTCCCGCTTGCCGCACCCTAGGTACGCCAAAGACTTCGCAAGCGCCGTCGCTGTCGCCTTCCTATCCATCGCCTTTCACCTCCCCTTGAATTTGTGCTTCTACCCTATTAAGGTAAGAAAATCGTGCCAAAAACAGTGGATAAACCTGTGGATAAAATAATCCTCATCGTTTCCGAGGCGATAGGTATGAAAATAAATATCAATCCACAGGAAATCCACAACCGCAATGTGTTGTATCGTGCATCAAAATAATGATTGACAAGGGCAACGAAATGGTGCATCAATGGCAGACATGAACGGTACACCAACCACCGAAAAGCCCCTTACCCCTGCGGCAGTTAGGCGAAATAGAGTCCAAATGCAGCGTCTTCGCGCTCAGACCTTGGAAATCGCTGAGGATCTGAAATGCGGTCTTATGTCTGCGGACAGGGACGCCAAGGTCGCCAAATTGATCGACCACATGATTGCGAAAGGCACCCGACTCAAGGATATCAAGGGTTCAGACGCCATCAGCGCGGCGAAGCTGTACGCCGACCGTCGCTGGCCCGTCCGCAGCGAAGCGCCTCCGCCGGCCAGGACGTTTATCCAGACCAATCTCAATGTCTTCCTTCCCGATCCTCGGCCAGCAGCTTTGGACGCCCCCGTGGATACCACATGTAGTGTTTTGGGGGACGGAAAAACGCAAGAGACGAATAACCCCAGTAAATCCAACACTTACGGCGTCCGGTAACGGATATTATGTCAAACACCTCTATCCCTGCCGACCTCAGGTCCTCCAGCGAGACCTCCGACCGGGGTCGGGAGGGGGGGGGTAGGCCCCAGGCCGGAGTCGACTGTCATCAAATAAGATCCCTTCCGATGTCGGCGCAAATTTTTAAGATTCCGGACGAAGGATGCCCTGCCCTGCAGCGGTTCATCCTGGAAAAAATTAAATTTCATGTTGCCATGTTCCCGTACTTTTCGCTACCCGACCAGGAGACGCATTGATGGGTGAAATCTCGATTTTTGAGAAGATCCGCGCGAGGAATCGGATGCTCGAGGCAGTTGGCACAGAGCCCGCGCCTACTCCTGTTGCGCCGCCAAAGGCGAAGAGCACGAAGCGAGTTCCGCACCGCGACCCCAAGACGGGGAAGATCGTTTGGATCGACGTTCCTGATGAATGACAGCGGATTTCTCGGAGGGATTGCGAGAGTGCGATGCCGGTGAAGATCGAAAAATTATCGAGAGGTGGGGTTCGGGTGAGCACTCCCGGGGGCGTGAAGGCAAAGCACACGAGTTTTCAGAAGGCGATGGCGCAGAAGCGGTTATTGAACGCCGTGGAGCATTCAGATTGGCGACCGGCGAAGGCGGAGATATCGATGCATCCACGGACGGCGAAATGATCGAGCTCAACCACCAGAAATTCGAATATCGGAATGATTGCCCGTACAAATACGACTATCGGAAGGTAATGGAGAAGATTGCCACAGGGGAAGTCGAAGAGATCAACACCTTCCGAGACCTTATTTTGAACGATCTTTTTTTCATCGTTTATTTCGTCCTGAAAATTCCGATTGCGAATTGTCCGTTTGTTGTCAAGGCATGTCGGGATGTCGAGGACGGCCCAAAGGATTTCACATTGGATGTCTGGGCCCGGGAGCATTTCAAGAGCACGATCATCACGATTGCCGAGACGATTCAATACACACTGAAAAACCCAGACGAAGCGACGGGGATTTTTTCGTATGTTCGGCCGGTGGCCAAGAAGTTTCTTTTTTCCATCAAGGAGGCTTTCCAGAACGAGTTGATGTTGCACGAATGTTTTCCCGACATCGTGTATGCGAACTGCGAAAAAGAGGCGCCGCTGTGGTCGTTGGACGAGGGGTTGATTCTTCGACGGACCTCGACTCGGAAGGAGCCGAACATCAGCGCGTGGGGGTTGACGGAGGGGATGCCGACCGGGTTTCACTTGGGGCGTCGGGTGTACGACGACATTTCTACGGAGGACATGGCTGAGTCTGTGGACATGATGGAGAAGGTCAAGACGAAATTCGATTCGAGCCAGAACCTTGGGAGCGAGGGGGGTCATCATCGCGTGGTCGGGACGTATTACCATCACGCGGATCCGCTGACCTATATCCGGGGGATCACCACTCCGGAGGGGGCTCCGCGGTACCACTATCGATTCAGGCCGGGGTCTGATGATGGCACGGCGATGGGGCGGCCGGTGTTTGTATCGCAGAAGCGGTGGGACGATTTGAAGTTGACTCGGACGTTCAACTGCCAGCAGCTTTTGGATCCCTCTCCGTTGTCGGACATGAAGCTCAATCCGGATTTTTTATTGCCGATTGAGCGTCGGATGATTCCCAAGGGGTTGTACCGATTCTTGTTGGTGGATCAAGCCGGCGATCTTGCGGCGGCGAAGGTTCGATCCGGCGCGGGGTTGGATTCCTGGGCGGTAGGGGTGTTGGGGGTAGAGCCGTTCACCGACGACATTGGTCAGAGCCGGGTTTTCATCGAGGATCTTTGGATCATGCCGGCGTCGGAGAGCGAGGCGATCGATCAGATTGTCCGGATGTATTTGAAAGCCGGCATGATCCAGAAAATCGGTGTTGAGAAGATCGGTCTTTCCTCGACTCATTCCCACGTACAGAAAGCCTTGCAGGCCGTTGGACGGTTTGTTTCGTTCGAGAAGGGCGGGAACGGGGTTTTGCTGACTCCGTTGGGGCAGGGGACAAAGGGTGGGGGCTGGAAGAAGAAGATGATCGAGTCCGCGCTGGCGTGGCCGTTGAACAATTCTAAGTTGTTTTACTCCACGGCATGTCCTTCGAATTTCATCGAGCGGTTGAAGATGGAGATGAGGAATTTCCCCGTTTGGCACGATGATGGGATCAACATGCTTGCCTATTTGTTTTCCCAGGTATTGAAGGACATGTTTTTCGGAATGGCCGAGGAAGACGCCGATGCGAAGAAGAGGGCCGCGCGGTACGGCAATAAACCCGAGCGCCGTAGTTGGATGGGGGTCTGATGGCCGTTTACGATGAAACACAGGCTGTAGGGGCTTCGAGGGGCGAATCAGCCGTTCCGAGGCCTGAAATCGCCACATACAAGCGGTGGTACAACGAGGCCAGGAGTGCTTCCTCGGATTGGCGCGACGAATCCGTAGAGGATTCCCGGTTCTATCACGGCGGCAAGGGCCAATGGAAGCAGAAGGATATTGACGCCCTTGAAGGAGAAGGCCGGCCGCATTTTTCCATCAATCGGATCAAGCCGACGATTGATTTACAGAAGGGCATCGAGATTCGCAGCCGTACGGATATCGACGCGAAGCCTCGCGGCGCCTTGGACGGTGGCACGGCGGATGCAATTACTTCCGGCTTCAAATATATCCAGGATCAGAACAACTCCGACCACAAGGTTTCGGATATTTTCTTCGACGGGTTGAAGGCCGGTATTGGTTGGGTCGAGATTTGCCTGAACGACGATCCCCGGGAAGAAGAGATCGAGATCGCCTACAAGGACTGGCGCAAGATCGGCTGGGATCCGTACGCGCGCGGAGTTCTTTTCGACGATGCCAGATACATGTTCGAGGATCGGTGGGTCGATCTCGACATCGCGCAGCAGACCTGGCCGGACAAAAAGGATCTCCTGACGGCCATGATGGAAGACGCTCGGGGAGAGAAGGGCGAAGCGGCTCAGCACAGTCGGGAGTTGCCGGATCAGTACAAATCCGGAAGCCCTGTCCAGTTCTGCGACACCACACGAGAGCGTGTGCGTTTGGTGAAGATGTACTTCAAGAAAATACAACTTGGAATTTTCCTAAAGTTCAAAGACGGGCATGTGGAGGAAATTTCCGCAGAGAAGCTGCAAGTGGACCCGCTACTTGTTTCGAATTCGAACGTCATCCGGATCAGCAAGGTTCCCGTTCAGAAGATGTGGTGCGTTATTTTTTCGGGAGATGTGATTCTCGAGGAAGAGAAGCCGACGATCTACGAGCACGATCATTTCCCACTGATCCCGTTTATTTGCTACATGGACGAGGATGGCCAGCCGTACGGCATGGTCCGGAACATGAAGGATCCCCAGCAGGAGATCAACAAAAACCGGAGTCAATTTACTCATATTTTGACAACTCGCCGTGTGTTCTTCGAGACAGGGGCATTCAAGGATCCGTTGGGAGCGAAGAAGGAAATCAGCCGGCCGGATTGCTGGATTGAATTCAACATGGGCGCATTGACCAATAAAAAATTCGAATTACATCAGGATATCGCGTTAGCTCGTGAGCACTTCGAGATCATGCGGGAGGCTAAGCAGGAGTTGCAGGAGGTTTCCGGCGCCGTTGAAGAGCAGATGGGCCAGCAGACGAACGCACGATCGGGGATTGCGATCGAAGCTCGCCAGCGGCAGGGAGCGACGGTCAACACGGAGCCCTTTGACAATCTCCGGCTGACAAAGCGCCGCATGGGAGAGTTGATGCTTTCCATGATGCGGCAGTATTGGACATACGAAAAGGTCATCCGGATTACTGACGATCAGACTGGTGCGGACAAGTTCGTGACGTTCAACCAAGGCGGCAGGAACATGATTGTCCAGGGCCGGTACGATATTGTCGTTGCCGACCATCCCGAGACGGAAACCACCCGCCAATGGATGAGCCGGACCTTGATGGACTTCGCCTCGAAGATGAGCCCGGACATCGCCCTTCCCGTGATGCAAGTAGCCTTCGAGATGACCGATATCCCGAACAAGGATGCCGTGGTCAAGAAGCTGGCTGAAGCCGTCGCCAAGCAGGACATGCTGACACAGCAGAAGGTCCTTTCCGATCAGATCAAGAGCGAGAAGCCTCCTGCGGCCGCGCCTTCCACGTCGCCCGAGACATCGCAGGCGATGGAGCCCGCTGGTCCCAAGAGTCCCAGGGAAGCTCTCGAGATGATTCTCGCCGGCAAGACTTGGGGAGCCGTTACGGAAATCGACGATGCAACGGTCCAGAAAGCCGCTCAGTTTTTGCTTGCTCCAAAACCGCTGCCCGCTGGCGACAAAGCGGGATCGCCTTCCAAGGCGTAAAAAGGGGGATTCATGCCTGATGAAGCAGCAGAAGAAAAGGAATTCACAGAAGCAGAGCTGACGGGTGAGCCTGATCCGACGCTTCCGGTTGTGACTCCGGATCCGGCCGCTCCGCCCGTGGTTTCGCCGGTCGTTCCTCCCGAGCCGGGAAAAGAGGCCGAAGTTGTTCCGGGGGAAGAAGCGGCCCCCCCGACCCCATCGCCGACGAAGGACGATCGGACCGTACCGCTGGCAGCGTTGCACGAAGAGCGCCGCGCACGGCAGGAACTCAGCAGGAAACTCGAGGAACTGCAAGCCAAGATGGGCACCGAGCCCAGCAAGACTCCCGCAGAGATGATCCTCGATGATCCAGAGGAATTTGCTCGCATGCAGACGCAGATGATCGAAGACCTTCGCGCGGACATCGCGCGTCGGGATATGGAACGGGAGATCAACACAGCCGTTCCGAATTTCCTCGAGCTGGCCCCGCAGATGGAGGAATTGCTCTTGGGTGAAGGCTTATCCGAGGAAACCATTCGAAGTCTGATTGGTTCAAGCGGCAAGGAGGCGCCGAAGTTCTTCAAGGTGCTTGCCAAGCTGACAAGCGCGCCGAACGAGGCAGCTCTTCGGACAAGATTGACCACGGAGCTCACCCCGACGATCACGGCCGCGGTGACGAAGGATCTCATGGCGAAATTCAAGATCATGGATGGGGAAGTAAACCTGGGGAAACTGCCGGGATCGCCCCCGGACGGGAAGTTGAACGTGAACACCGAAGAGGAATTCGCAAAACTCACTCCCGAGCAACAGCAAGCATGGTTGTCCGGGGGCTAAAAAAACCAAGGAGTAGAAACCCATGGCACAGACCGAATTCGGCGTAAATCATGCTCTCGCCGTCAAGCGATGGAGTCTGTCGCTTGCGACGGAAGCCGTCAAGAAGATGTACTTTTCGAAGTTCATCGGATCCATCATCACCAAACTCACCGACCTCGAGAAGAACGCCGGCGACAAGATCACCCACGGATTGCGCATGAAGCTCCGGGGCGCTGGCGTTACGGGCGACAACACCCTCGAGGGGAACGAGGAAAGCCTGACGTACTACGACGATGCTCTCCTGATCGACCAGCTCCGTCATGCGGTGCGGTCGAAGGGGAAGGCGTCCGAGCAGCGTGTTCCGTACAACATGCGCGCCACGGCGCGCGAAGCGCTGGCGGCTTGGTGGGCCGAGCGGTTCGACGAGCTTCTGTTCGTCTACCTGTCCGGCGCCCGGGGGGTGGATTCAACATTGACTCTTCCGACCGGCTTCACATCGTTCGCCGGCAACTCCCTGAACACCCCGGATACGGCGCACATCCAGTATGCGAACGGGCTGACCAAGGCCACCATCACCGCGACCGACATTTTCACCCTGTCGGAGATCGAAAAGCTGGTGGAGAAGGCCGAAACCGTCGATCCCATGATCCAACCGATCATGGTCGGCGGCGAGAAGAAGTACATCATGCTTCTTCACCCCTACCAGGTCACGGATCTTCGGACCAACACCAGCACCGGCCAGTGGCAGGACATCCAGAAGGCCGCAGCCGGCAGGACGGGAGAAAACTCCGCGATCTTCACCGGCGCCCTCGGCGAGTATCGTGGCGTTGTCCTGCACTCCCACCGGAACGTGGTTCGATTCTCGGATTACGGCGCCGGCACGGACCTTCCCGCGGCGCGCGCTCTGTTCCTCGGCGCCCAGGCCGCGGCGATCGCCTTCGGGAACGGCGGCGGGGAAACCGTCGCGCGGTACTCCTGGAAGGAAGAGCTGTTCGACTACGGCAATCAGCTCGGCGTGGCGGCCGGGTCGATCTTCGGCGTCAAGAAATCCGTTTTCAACTCCAAAGACTTCGGCGTGATCGCTTGCGACACTTACGCCGCGGCCCACTAAGCGAGGGGATGAACAATGGCAACCACCTACAAGAGTGACCTTTGCACGGCCGGCTCGGGGATTTCCGCAAAGTCTCTCCATGCCGGGGTTTTCGCCGTTCTCGCCACCTTCGAGGCGGCAGTTCAGCTCATCATCAACGACGTTATCCAGATGGTCCCCGTTCAGAAGGGGATCAAAGTCGTCGGGATGCGGCTCGTCACCGACGACCTCGATGGTGGAACCACAGCCGTCCTCGACGTTGGGGATGGCAGCGACACCGACCGCTTTATCGACGGATCTACGATTGGGCAGGCGGGGGGCAGTGCGGATTTCCTTTCCGGGCTGGTCGGCGCCACCCCTGCGGCGGCGCTCGGGTACGAGTACACCGAAGACGACACGATCGACGTTCTCGTTCAGGTGGCTCCTACGTCCTCGGGAGTGGGAACACTGAAACTGCTCGTTTTCCTGACGGCTGATCTGTAGGCCGGCAACCAATCAACCTGACGGGGAGGGGGATTGTCCCCTCCCCACCCTCGGAAGGGGGATTCGATGAGAAAGACGCTTCTGTTTCTGATGCTGTTGCTGGCGATCGCCTTGCCGGCGATGGCCGTTACTTTCACGGCGGTCGGCACCGAGCACCCCGGGGAATTCACGGCGATCACCGGCGTCGATAATTCCGTGCTCTACGTTGTGACCTCCGATGGAAAGCTCTATTCCCAGGCGATTGCCACGGGGGCCCTGACCCTGCTTGTGACCATCTACGACGAAAAACTCACGGCGATCGTCTATCCGGGAGCAACATACACCTACATTGGGACCGCAAGCGGCAAGATCATTCGGCATACGATCTCCGGGAACGCCATTTCAAAGACAACCCTTGCAGCTTGTACCACGCCCGGGGCCGGGATTGTGGCGATGAAGTGGGACGCAACTTTGTCGAAAATCTGGCTTGTTACGAACAAGGGCAAGACGTATTTCTGCACACCGTAGTGGGATGGGGGGCTTGTCCCCCCTTCTGCCTGAAAAGGAGCATGGATGAATTACGCGGAACTGTCGATGGCGATTTCCGACTGGCTGAACAAGGATTCGCTCGACAAGGTTTTACCGACGATCATTCGGTTTGGCCAGCGTGATCTCGAGGACGACCTGAGGATCCGGCCGATGGAATATCATCCAGTGACGGCGAACATAAGCGCGGCGACGGCTTCCCTGGCGCTTCCCTCGGATTTCCTCGAGTTAATTTACCTGGTGCTCATCAAGGACGACGTGCGCTATGTGGTGGACGGCCGCGAATCCTCGCGGGCCCTCTATACGGAGCGTCCCTCTGCCACGGAGACGGGCACTCCCTGCAAAGTGGCGCGTGTCGCTGATGACCTGGTATTCGACGTTCTGACGGATTCAGCCTATACCCGCGATTGGTTTTACTACCGGCGCTTGCCTGTTCTTGTCGCGACAGCTCCCAACAACACGAATTGGTGGAGCGAATACGCGGAAGAAGCCTTGCTCATGTCCTGTTTGAACAAGGCCAGCGGGTACGTCACCGGAATTCAAGACAGCGACAAGAAGAAGCGGGCCGAAGCCGCTTTGTTCACCCGCGAGAGACTGAGGTTCAACGAAGCCCGGGAAACGACCGGAGGCTCTGTCCTTCGATCGTCAAACTGGAAATGAGGGGGATCACGATGAAAAAGCTTGTCCTGTTTGCGCTGTTCGTCCTGGTGCTGATGCCAGTCCAGGCTGGCGCCTTCGAGTCCTGGCAGCGGTCAGGGACACTTACGGGCGGGGTCGTGGCCGACAATACCACGCTCACTTTCACCCTCCCGGTGAACGTGGGACACCATTCGTACCTGTACGTTCCGACGATCGACTCCGCGGCGATCGCGCTTTCCTGCAGCGTGGACGGGACGAACTTCGGGACCATGGCGACACTCTACAGTGCGACGGCCCTGATCGACTTCACCTACGCGGCGACCACGGGCGGGAAGGTTTTACGGCTACCGGATATCAGCCCGTGCCGAAAACTCAAGATCACGTCCGGAGCCGCACAAGCGGCTGACCGTGTTTTCGTGGTGTTCGGGAATTAAGTGGCTGATCCCACTCATTCCAGGGGGGGAGTAGATGGCGATAGCCCACGTTCAGTCAACAGGTAATAGGAACGATGCGGCGGGTCTCACCCTCGTCAAGGCGTTCGTGTCGAACGTCACGGCGGGGAACACCATCGTCGTTACCGCTTTCTGTGGGATTGGCCAGACAATCTCCTCTGTCACCGACTCCCTCGGGAATACTTACACGGAGAGGGTGTCCGGCATCTCGGGCCGATTGAAAGTTTACGAAGCACCCAACATCACCGGGGGCGCTTGCACGGTCACGGTGACTTTTTCCGATTCCGTACCTTACCGCGCCATGTCGATCCACGAATACAGCGGCATGGTCAATACGGGGGCATTCGATGTGGGCGCGGGCGCGACGGCCTCCCGTGCCGGATCCTCCGCCACGGACGGGAATTACACCGATAACATCACGACGACCGCCAACGGCGATCTTATCATCGGTGCCATCATAAACATCCCGGCCAGTTGGGTAGCGGTTGCCCCAGGGACGGGCCTGACAGAGCGATACGACGACGGCCCCAACGGTTGGTACGAGAGCGAGGACAAAGTTCAGGCATCGTCGGGGTCCACGAATGCGACTTGGACCTGCGACAACACGGATGCTTACTACTGGATCATCGCATCGTTCAAGGCAGCGACGGCATTGGTTTCCATCACCCCGCCGGCGGGATCTTTGTCCGCTTCTGGAATTGCCTCTCGAAATGATTTCGGAATCTTTGTTCCAACGGAGGTTGACGCTTGACCACGGAAAGCATAATGCAGGGGTATCCTCCGAAATTGTTGATAGGAGTTGGCAACCCGGAAGTGCAGAAATATGGGCGGCTCTGGTCGATGCCACAGTACCGCGTCGTCGCGCCCGGGGAACTGTTCGCAGAAATGTTTTTGGTGAAGGCCGATCCACGGGTCGGGTCCCACGTCATCGACTTCGGCTGTGGGACGGGCCGGGGCGCGAAGAAACTCAACGACGCCGGCATGAAGGTCACGATGCTCGATTTCGCTCGGAACTGCCTCGATGATTCCGTGCAGGAGTCTTTGTCCGATACGCTGACCTTCAAGAAGCACGACTTGACGCTCCCCTCTCCGGTCATCGCAGAGTACGGGTACTGCACCGACGTGATGGAGCACATCCCGCCCGATTCGGTCAACACGGTCATTGAGAATATCCTTCGGGGAGCGAAGAACTGTTTCTTTACCATCTCCACAACGGAGGACGTTTGCGGCCGGCTGATCGGGGAACCGCTACATATTTCCCTACACGACTTCGCCTGGTGGACGGAGAAATTCCAGGAAATGTCCTGCCGGATCCTGTGGTCGGAGGTATCGGAAGGGTACGCGCACTTCCTCGTTTCCGCGTGGGAGGATGCGCAAATCATGGTGGACAACGGAACGATTAACGTGACGAACGACCTGATTCTCGACAACATCCGGAGGAATTGCGAGGAAGGCTACCAACAGGTCATCCCTCATCCGGAACAAGATACAGAAGTAATGATCCTCGGCGGTGGGCCGTCGCTGAACGATCATCTTGACGAGATCCGACAGAAGCGCGCGGAAGGCGTGAAACTTATCACGCTCAACGGCGCCTATAATTGGGCGGTCGAAAACGGCCTGACGCCTTCCGCAACGATCATCGTGGACGCAAGGGAATTCAACAAGCGATTCACGAAGCCCGTCTTGGACGAGTGCAAATACCTGATCGCGTCACAATGCCATCCCGCCGTGCTGGAAGGGTTGCCGAAAGAGCGGACGTACCTCTGGCACGTTATGGGCAGCATCACCGATTCGTCCGTGGTGGACAAATACTTTCCGGCGAGGTTTCACATCCCCGGCGGCAGCACGGTTCTACTCCGGGCGATTCCCTTACTCCGGATGCTCGGCTATCACCGCTTCCATTTGTTCGGCTGCGACTCCTGCCTGACAGAGGGAGTGCACCATGCCTTCTCACAGCCGGAGAATGACGATCGGGCGATCGTTCCGCTGATGGTGACGGGCGGAAGGACGTTCTACTGCCATCCGTGGATGGCGTCTCAAGCGCGAGAATTCGTAACGATGATCCAGAAGCTCGGGGAGACGTTCGACATGGTTGTTCACGGCGACGGCTTGCTGTCGCACATCATCAACACCGGGGCAGAGATGCCTTCCGGGCAGGAGGCTTGAAATGGCTGCTGGCGCGTGGAAAATCTTCACAAGGGCAAAGAGGAACATGAACACGACGGCAACCCCGATCAACCTGGACGGCATTTTCAGGATGATGTTGTGTCGGGCGTCGGCGTCGGCGGGGGTGTTGAAGAACACCAACACCGGGATCTCCACCTGGGCGTCGGTCGGTGGAGAGATTTCGGCCCGTGGCGGATATGTGGCCAACGGCCGCAGCATCCCGGCGATCAAGTGGACGGTCGGCGCGTCCACGAAGCAGATGAAGTTCAGCTTCACCACGGCGGGGCTGGTGTTCACCGCTTCGGGGTCGGCGCTGAACAACATCAAGTACGCCGTCATCCGGAACAGCACGGGTGCGGGCGCAGGAAAGGTGCTCTGCTTTTGCACCCTGTCCACGGCGGCGTTCACGATTTCGTCTCCGAACACGCTGACGATCCTGCCGGCGGCGACCGGTGTGTTCACGTTGGCATAAGGACCGCTGAATGAAGTTTATCGGCATAGCCCCGCTTCTCGTCGCGGCGACACTCATCGCGCCGGGTACAGGGTCCCTCTCGGTTGCGGGCGTCGCACCGACGACGGTCGTAACGGAAGCTATATCGATCACGCCCTCGGCGGGGTCCCTTGTTGTAGAAGGTACGGCCCCGAGAAACGATTTCGGGATCGTATCGTCGGCGGGGGCTGTCGTTGTCGACGGTATTGCGCCGTCAACCCAACAGGCAAGCCTCGTCACCGTATCGACAGGGGCGCTTTCTGTCGTAGGAGTTGCTCCTATCGTTACGGTTCCTGGTGAAACTTCGATCACCCCGCCGGTCGGTTCTCTTTTTGCTGATGGAGTAGCGCCGCAGCTTCTACAGGCGAATCTTGTCACGCCGCCAGTCGGAGCCCTTGCCCTGTCGGGGGGAGCCCCATCGGTTAAACAAGAATTACGGATTACGCCTCCAGCCGGATCCCTGTCGCTCGTAGGGGTAGCTCCTACCGTCAACCGGGCGGATCACCATACAGTAACTCCCCAAGCAGGAAGCCTGTCTCTTGTGGGGATTATTCCAGATGTCGTTGCAGCAGGGGTGCAGAGCATTACCCCGCAATCGGGGGGAATCGGAATCGCCGGAATTGCTCCCGGGGCCGTGGTTTCTTCTATGCTCGCCACACAATCCGGTTTGCTGTCCCTTTCCGGATCTCCCCCGTTCTTCTTCATCCAGGGCGAGACGTACGCCTCGCTTCATTTCGTGTTCAAGAAGCGCAAGACAAAGTATTAAAGCGGAGGCGTCATGGCGAACGTAAAAAAACTCAGCACCACGAAGGTCGCCACCGACAAGACGGTTTACTGCATCATCCGGAGAGAAGCGGATGGATACCTGATGAACGCCGCAGATGGGACCTTCGTCGTGGCACCGGCGAATTCACGACTGTACCTCACGGAAGATGCGACGATTGATGGATTGTACGAGGTGTCGGAATCTCGGGTAGCTTGGAACGACGGTAGGTACAAAGTGTTTTTCTACTCGTTTGCCAGCGTTTCGATCACGCCGACCGTGGCTAGTCTTTCGGCCGTCGGGATTGCACCGACCGTCACCGTGTAAGGGGAGGGAGCCAACTTGGACGACCTGATGGATTTTTGGGTGCTCGGAGATTTGATCGTCAACACCGTCCCCTGGGAATCCGGCACGGTGCAGACGGACGCCTCGAACTCGATCATTTCCTTCAAGACCGACCTGGCCTCGACAACGGATTCCTATTGTGTCGGATCGTTCGTGAAGTTCACCAGCGGGGCACTCATCAATCAGACTCGGAAGATCAGCGGGTACGGGGGAACGTCGAAATTGATTCTGGTAACGTCCGGCTTCACGGCGATTCCAGCCGTTGGCGACACCTTCATCATCATTAACCAGTGAGGGGATAACATGGCGATCATAGCGGCGAACCTGGCTTTCTACCTGACCGGAGGGGCGGGGAACACTCTCCCCGCCGCGTCCCTCGGGGGGGTGATCTCGAGCACGGCCTTCACCGACAACACGCTCCAAAACCTGTTTGCCAACGTCACGCCGGCCGAAGCCCTGGCCGGATCCGTGAAGTACCGGGCCCTGTCGTTCAAGAACCTCGCCGCAGAGACGGCATACGCCGCTGTGATCTATCTCTCCCAGGAGACGACCTCGGCCGATACCACCGTGGCGATCGCCTACGATGCGACCGGGACGCAGAGCGTGGTCGACGAGGACACGGCGCCGGTTGGCTTGACCTTCTCGACGCCCCTCTCCTTGGGCGCAGGAATCGCCCTGGGCGATATCGCTGCCTCGGGGGTAGCAAGGGTGTGGTTCAAGAGGACCGTCTCTCCTGGGGCCGCTGCAGCCTCGGATTCGGGCAAGTTTACCGTCACAGTGGGATCAGCACCGTAAATGAGCTTCTTCATCCTCCAAGATGAGTATTCCATCTCGGCCGAAAAGACGGCCAAGTGGAATCTTTGGGGGGGCATCTCGAAAGAGTTCACGTTCCTCGAAAGTATCTACGGTGCGGTGAGCAAGGAATTTATTTTCGTGTGGAATATCCTGTTTTATGTGTCGAAGGAATTCACTTTCCTTTGGGATATTTGGATTTATGTTTCAAGGGAGTTTACGTTTCTGTACCGAATTGCGATGGACTTCGGGGGGAAAGTAAAATACTCGTTCAAGAAGTCGGCAGTTGTAACACGATTCTTTCGGAGGAATCGCGTTGGCTGATCCAGTATTGTCAGCAGTTTTGTCCGGACAAAGGGCGATAGCCTTGTCGTGGACGTTCGATAGCAACGCAGATTTTCAGGTGTTCTGGAAATCGAATGTTCCGGCTGGTCAGG
>Ga0210005_1001310_pt1 | contig 16204 bp, 13 predicted proteins | sample CryGey02umfilter_3_FD_183961 | JGI IMG/M metagenome (GOLD analysis project Ga0210005, IMG submission 183961) | Groundwater microbial communities from aquifer in Utah, USA - Crystal Geyser 4/9/14 0.2 um filter (SPAdes) (version 3) | ecosystem: Environmental > Aquatic > Deep subsurface >... | reverse complement strand
TTGGTATTGGTTTTCAGATAACGCAACATTTCTATTTCACCGCCAATGAATTCAGGCATATCTTCTACAATAGTGAAGGTCTTATTTGGATCTTCAGGCTCAACAGGAATAAAATCGGGAACGAAAGGTTTAACTATTACATCTATTGGTTCTTCTTCTATTGGTTCTGTTTTGTCGGTAGGAACTACGTTGAAAACAGTTGCCGACAAACGAGTTGTTCGTTCTATTTTTGGTGCTGGTTTGTCTGGAATTTGGTAAGTTACAGGTGGAATTTCATACGTTCCATCATCAATTAATGGAGTGCCGGGCAATTCTTTAATCGAATAACTTGTAGTCCATTCAAAGGCTAAAAAGGTGAGCGTGCAACTAATGATTATACCAAATTGAAAAAATAACACGCTTAATCTTTCAACTTTTTTGGTTTTTTCTTGAAAATGATTCATAACTATACAATTTAGAGGGTTTATAAAATTTAATTAAATTGAGTAGTTTTACATCATGCAATCATGTTTTAGTTAGTATGATAGTATAACTCAATATTTTTCGTTTTAGTGCTTAGATGTATAAAATAATTTTATTCCATAAAAAATGTCAAACAAAATAATTAGTTTAATAATAGCCTTATCGTTAGTTTTTATAACTTGTAAAAACCAAAAACAAACAGCAGCTAATAAACCAAAAGAAGTGATAAAAAAAGATTCCAGTTTAAAATATTGCGTTGGAAAAGGTGGTGGCTTCACAGGTGCTTACGATGAATTTATACTTTATGAAAATGGCAACGTATATAAAAGAGATTTTACCTATAATCGAGATGTTTTTAGAAAGCAGCTCACAGACATTGAACGTGATTATTTTTTAGAAAAGATAAACGAAATGGGATTAGAAGGCATGGATATTAACCAACCCGGAAATATGAGTTATTATTTAGAAATAAAACAAGGTGAGCAAAGTATTAACAAAATTATTTGGGGTGCTCACTCCTATTATCCCGATAAAAAACTAGAAGCATTTCATAAAGAATTTTTTGAAAAACTGGCAAGTTTAGAATAATGTAACAATGTGATTCCTATTGTCATTCTGAAAGAAATTTTATAAACTGAGGCACGAAGTTTAATAAAATGAAGTGATGAATCTTTCTTCCACCTTCCAACCTTATAAACTTCCAACCTAATGAACTTTACAAAATTTAAACTCATAACCACTTTTTCCTTATTTCTATTTTCGTGCAGCAACAATGGAAAACCTCAACAACAAACAACAAATTCTATGCAAACAACCACACATAAATTTACCAACAACTTAGTTAAAGAAACCAGTCCTTATTTATTACAACACGCTCACAATCCAGTAGATTGGCACGCTTGGAACGATGAAACATTGGCTAAAGCACAAAAAGAAAACAAATTATTGTTAATTAGTATAGGCTATTCTGCTTGTCATTGGTGTCATGTAATGGAACACGAATCGTTTGAAGATGAAGCGGTGGCAAAATTGATGAATGAACATTTTATTTGTATAAAAATAGACCGAGAAGAACGCCCCGACATCGACCAAATTTACATGAATGCAGTTCAACTCATGACAGGAAGTGGCGGCTGGCCCCTCAATTGCTTTGCGTTGCCCACAGGCGAACCTTTTTATGGCGGAACGTATTATCAAAAAAAACAATGGATGTATGTGTTGGAGCAAGTGGCTAATGAATACAACACAAACCCTCAAAAGGTAATTGATTATGCCCATGAACTTACCGAAGGAATTCAAAAAAGTGAATTGTTGCCTAAAGTGGTAAACGAAAGTCCTTTTTCTATGGAAATTATTGAAACCAGTGTCGTTAGATTTCTGAAAAATATCGATTTAGAAGAGGGTGGACAAAATAGAGCTCCAAAATTTCCTATGCCTAATAATTATGAATTTTTACTCAATTATTATTATCATACCAAAAATAGTGAGGCGTTACATGCTGTTAATCTTACCCTTACTAAAATGGCTTTTGGTGGAATTTACGACCAAATTGGAGGTGGTTTTGCTCGTTATTCTACTGATTCCTATTGGAAAGCACCTCATTTTGAAAAAATGCTCTACGACAATGCTCAATTAGTTAGTTTGTACAGTAAAGCCTATCAACTCACAAAAAACGAGTTGTATAAAAATGTAGTTTACCAAACCTTAACTTTTGTGCAACGAGAAATGACTGCCAAAAATGGAGCTTTTTTTTCTGCTCTGGATGCCGATAGCGAAGGCAAAGAAGGAAAATATTATGTTTGGAGTAAAGAAGAACTTGAACAACTTTTAAATAACGATTTTGATGTTATGGCAGATTATTATAACATCAACTCCAACGGAAAATGGGAAGAAAGTTATATTTTACTGCGTTCGGAAACGGATGAAACAATTGCTCAAAAACATACTATTTCGGTAGAAACACTTCAAAAAATAGTAGCCAAAAGCAACACCATATTACTTTCTGAAAGAGAAAAACGAATTAAACCAGGTTTGGATGACAAAACCCTAACTTCTTGGAATGCATTGATGCTAAAAGGATATGTTGATGCTTATACGGCTTTTGGCGAAAAAGAATTTTTAGATGCTGCACTGAAAAATGCTACTTTTCTTATCGAAAATCAATTGCGAAAAGATGGCGGATTAAACCATAATTATAAAAACGAGGTAAGCAATTTAGATGGCTATCTCGAAGATTATTCGTTTACCATAGAAGCATTTATTGCACTTTATGAAGCCACATTTGACGAAAAATGGTTGATTACCGCAAACAACTTAATGGAATATAGCATAGCTCATTTTTATGATGAAACAACAGGTTTTTTCTATTTCACATCCAACAACGCCAAAGGACTCATTGCCCGAAAAATGGAACTTTCCGACAATGTTATTCCTGCTTCTAACTCAAGCATAGCCAAGGGATTGTTTTTGTTGGGCGAATATTTTTATGAAGAAAATTACAGCAACAAAGCCAGTCAAATGCTTAAAAATATAGAAAATCAAATGCCACAATACATTGGTGGATATTCCAATTGGGCAATGTTATATTTGAATTATACACACTCTTTTTATGAAATTGCTATTTCGGGCAACGATGCGTTGCAGAAACGAAAAGAAATAAGCCAACATTTTATTCCAAATAAATTAATTGTTGGAAGCAAAAGTGAGAGTGCGTTGCCTTTGCTAAAAGATAAATTTTCTGCTCAAAACACGTTAATTTATGTATGCTATAACAAAGCCTGCCAAAAGCCTGTTGAAACGGTTTCCGAAGCATTGGAGCAATTGAAATAGTTAGGGTTTTTAGTACTAACCGACTAATAACAAACCGCTAACAAAATTCGTTATCACTCTTTTGTTAGCGGTTTGGAGGGAAACTAAAACTTGTTTTTTATTTGACTTTGGCAAAGGTGTGGAAGAAATTTTTTACCACAAGTTACACTGCGTTAAGCTTGCTTCAGCGAGGGGTGTTTAATCTTTAAAAAGATATTGATTTGAAAAGGGTTTTCAATTATTTTTATACTTTTGAACTATGTTAGTTTTTATTGATGAATCAGGCGATTCAGGTTTTAAATTAGGCAGAGGTTCTAGCGAATATTTTACGGTTGCATTAGTTGTTTTTAATGATTTAGATGAAGCTAATGCCTGTGATAGCAGAATTCAATTGTTAAAGCGTGAACTTGGTAAACCTGAAAAATGGGAATTTCATTTTAAAGAAAATTCGAATAAAATACGAGAGCAGTTTATAAAAGCAGTTACAAAATATGAATTCTTTTATTACTCTATAGTTATCAATAAAAAAAACATATACTCCGAGAACTTATCGAGCAATAAAGATTCGTTTTATAAATATACTTGTAGCTTGGTTTTTGAAAATGCAAAAGACAAACTTGATAATGCTATAGTTTTAATTGACGAAAGTGGAAACAACGATTTTAGAAAAAGCTTATCGAATTACCTTAAAAAGAGAATGAATGACTATGAAAGAAAGGTAATAAAAAAGGTGAAAATGCAAAAATCGCACACCAACAATTTACTTCAATTAGCCGATTATATTGCTGGTATAATTAATAGAAGTGTACTCGGGAAAGATGAAAATGAATTTCGGAAAATGATTTCAGAACGGGAAATATTAGTTCAGATTTGGCCTCAACATTTAGGCAATAAAAAATCCTAACTCTATTCCGTAGAAACGCAGATGATAAACACCACAATTCGAGTTAGGATTAAATTCCATTACAAATTTATATAAAAATTCTGATATCAGCAATTTGTTTTCAACTTTTCTAAAGTTAAAGATTTTTGCAGCTTTCAAAGAAGCAAAGTTTTTTAAAAAAGCTGCTTCTAAGTTTGGTTTTTTTACCACAAGCTACACTGCGTTAAGCTTGCTGCAGCGAGGGGTTATTCTTCTATTTTATCAATTTTTGTTTCTACAAAATCATTTTCTGACAACACAATTTCCTCATTTTTATACATTTCATTAGCTTTAAAAATAGCTTCTTCAATATTATCAGCTTCTACTTCAATTATTCTTGATAGTGTTTCTTGTATTTCAATTTTAAATGGTTTTTTCATGGGATTAATTTACTCAATTTTTATTTGCTCCTCTGTTGTTACAATTATTTGCGGCTTGCCTTTGTAGATAACTACTTTACCAGTAATACAAACTCGCTTGTCTTTCAAATACACCGAAGGAGGGTATGTGAAATTTACTAAATCACCTTCAAAAATTACTACTGTGAAAGTTATGTTTGGATAAGGTTTACCGAAATTTAGGTACGTGGTTTTTTTCTCACCTTTTGTAAGAAAAGTGCTTTGTACTTTCGAACAAACAGTAATTGTTTGTCCTTCATAAAACTGAACGCTGTCAAGCGGAACAGTTTGAGAAAATGAAATTTGCCAAAAGCAAATTGAAGTGAAAAGCAGTAGTAGATTTTTCATTTGATTTATGTTTTAGGTTTTTTTTCGTCAATTATTGTTTTTATTCGTTTATAAAGTTCATTTGAAAGATTTCTATACCCTTCGTCATTCGGTAAATATTTTAATGCTCTGTGATGTCCAAGGTCTGAAGGAATGTCATTTAGTGATTGTGTGATTGGTATAACAACTTTCCCCAAAGTATGTGCAATACCTGTTTCATACATTACATTCGGATTTCTTTCGCTAAAGTCGACAACAACAATTCTTGAGCAAAATATCAAATCAAATATGTCTTGGATGAAAGTTGAATTCTCCCAAATGTCATCAGCTCTTAAACATTCTAATTCCATATGGTCAGCAACTCGCTTAATTGCTTCATAAGTCCCACGATACGAGGGGGTAAATGGCATCATAACTGAAATTAATTTTGAGTTTGTTAGTTTTTTTGGAATTTTAAACACAGAAGGTGTAAATGTAATTTGCTGAATAGCATCAATCTCATTTACTTCGGTCGAAATAAACTCTCCAGTCAATGTGGTTATTAAATGTTGTCCATCTGCCTTTTCTTTTAAAATAAGTTTTGATGTTTTCAGAGCTTTGTTAACATCATCAACAGCCTTTTTATGGTCTAATTTTTCATCAAAGAGAAAATAGTCTGGATTTACCAATGATGTAATTACTTTAATCAAATCTCTATTTGGTAAGTTTTGGTGTTCACTTGATTGGTCATTCAGTTTATTTAAAACATCTTGAACCCACGAATGTCGAGTTGATCCATCGTGAACAAAGTCAAGATCGTTGTCTATAAAAAATTTTGTCAGTTGAGAAGATGAACGATAGGGAAAATGATTGAAAGCTTCATTACCGCAAATCATTTCTGATAATTTTAATATGGCTATTCTTCCTATTTTCATTCATATTTCTTTTGTGATAAAGTATTTAGAACAAAATTATATTTTTAATGTTTCTTCGAATACTTTTATAAATTCATTTTCATTTTCACTATTGTAGAAAGGAATTGCAGTAATAAAATATTCATCAGTATGAATTTTAATTATACTTTCTTCATTTCCTATTTGCTTAAGAAATTCATTTTTCCAATTGTCATAAATCATTAAATGAGTACCTTTTGGTTCAATGAAAACTTGATAAGTCAATTCCTTGTCTTTTTTCTGTTTGCAGAATAAAATAAAGTCAGGCTCAAATGCTCTGCCCAATTTATCAATGATTTTGATTTCTCTTTCGTTACGAATTAAGTAAATGTTTTTAAATTTTTGCCCAATATTTTCAAATCGGGTAGCAAACATCTTTACGAAGGATTTTTCTTCACTTGTTCCGTAGTTTGCATTGTAAACATACCAAGGTTCATTTGCTACAAGTGTTTCTTGTCCATCTGCTCTTTCGCTGTTTTTGTAAACTTTGATTTCCTTGTCTTTGAAAACCTTGTGAACATATTCTTTGAGGAAGTTTGAGCCTTCAAACTCTGTTAGATTAGATTTAATTTCTGATTCGATACTTTGTAAAAGCCCTTGAATAGAAAGTAAATAATCATTGTTTGTTATGCCTTCAAGTCTTGTCTTTGAGCCATTATACCTAATTTCCAAACTTCCTAAATAGGCAGTGTTTTCTATGAAATTTGAAAGTGAATTAACATTTGGGAAATACCTTTCTAAACTGTTGAAATAAAAGAATGGGTTTTGAGCTAAAGCACAACGAACAATGTGTTTTGGAATGGCTGAAAGTTTGATGTCTTTACTTTCTATTTTTTCAGTTGTAGTTTCTTCTTCTGTATTGAAAATGCCCGACATTCTGCCAATTCCTGAAGAAAGAGTGTAAGCAAAGTTTCGTTTTGAAACTCCCAAATCGGCAAACGACTTTACATTATTATAACTTTTCTCAACCTTTTTATTGAATACAACTTGACCTGTTTTATAAAAATCGGTATCCTTAAAATCTAATTTTAGAGTAAGTTGTTTTGTTACCAACTTATCTTCGTCCTCATAAATTCCAGATTCTACAAGGGCTTTCTTCAATTCCGAAATATAACGACTGTCCTCTTTGGTGTGGTAATAAAGCTCTTCAAGTATTTTTAAATCGTTGGCTTGGTCGTCATCATATTTTCTTGTGTATTTGTCTTGACCTTCTTCTAATGCAAAAGGAAAATATCTTGCTCCTCTACCGATTAATTGGGCTTCTGAAAGTGTAGTTGCTCCAACGGTTGTATTTGTTCCACCGGTGTTTTGTCCTTCATATAAACGAACAATATCAAACAAATTCAAAACGTCCCAACCTTCGTTTAATTTCTGAACAGCAAAAACGGCACGAATTGGATTGTTTTCATCTTCTAAGGTGTTGAGCAATATTTGGTTTTGTGCGGCTTCTGAGTCATTGTTGGCACTTAAGCAATTTTCAAATCTGAAATTGGCTTGTATGCGTTTTACAACTTCATTAGTTGAAATGCCTTTGACTTCGAAAAAACGGAAAGCCTTTTGAACGATTGGAACGGTGGAAGTTTTTTGGATTTTCTCCACCATTTCCACCGAAAAATCATCAATTAGATTGTGAAAGTTTACTTTGTTCTGTTCGGATTCTTTGATTGTTTTTTTTGCCTTAAATAGAATTACTGGTTTTAAATTGATATTGTTGGCTGCTGCCAACTCTTGACGATACAAGTTTAAAATCAAGGCTTGTATAATGCGTTCTTGCTCGTCATACAAAGACCTTACAAGATTAATTTCCTTTGAATATTTGTCATTTCTAAATTGAGCAAGGTCGTATTTAAAAATTACTTTATCTTGATACTTTTTAGTTAGTTCTTTATCATTATAATCATGAGTTGCTGTAAATTCTAAAAGAATATTTTCAAAACTTGATTTATGTAAATCATCTATTAATTTTTCCCAACTTTTAAAAAGATCTAATTGACTTTTTGAATTTGCATTATAGTGATGGGCTTCATCACCTAAAAGCACTATTTTTCTGTCTTTAAAATCCTCAAGACTTAAAGCATTTTCTTTTTCATTCTGAACTAAATCAGAATGCAATTTTTGTATCGAAGTAAAATGTATGTTTATATTTTTATCATCTGCTTCTTCAAAATTATTTACTTCTTTCAAATAAACCGTGCTTCCATTAACAACAATTTTATCATTAAATAAATATTTTAAAGACTTCGGATTCAAAAAATTATCTCGAGTTTTTTCTAGAATATTATTGGTATGGACGAAAAACAAAAAGTTGCGATAACCCTTTTGGTAAAGATGCAACATCAAACCTGCCATTATCAAAGTCTTTCCACTACCAGTTGCCATATTGTAAAGCAAGTGATAGGGTTTTCGTGGCTTTTCTTCTAAATCTTCTTGGTCTAAATAAATGTATCGCTTAAATGCTTCAATCTGATAAGGTCGCTGACCAAATCCGGGCTTTAAATTATCGCTAATCCAAATAGGCACATCAACTTGTGTTAATGCTTTTTTAGCAAATGGATTATTGAATATTTCGTGTAGAAATGCCATTTGCTTAATCTTTTATTTGGTAAAAATCTTGGGTTACTTTCTTTTCCTCGGCTGAAACAGCAAAATCTTTATCGTTTAACGATGATAGATTCACATACAACTGATTTTTGTCTAACAACTCCACTAAATGTTTTTTTTGTTCAGCTAAAGTTAAAGCCTTAAATTCTTCAATATGTTCTTCTTGCTTTTGCAAGTCCACATTGTAATTGAGGAAAGATTTTGCTTTCATCTCTTCCCAAATTTTCAAAACTGCTTTTGTGTCTTTGGCAGATTCAATTTGTTCTATGAAAGTTTGATTGTATTTTTTTAGTTCGAGGTAAACAAATTCACCGCCACCTTGCCATTTGTATGCTTTTGAAACACCAGATTGTTCATTATTTATAACATTCTGTAATCGTTTTACGCTGTCATTTTCGCCATAATCTAATTGCTCTATACCAATATACTGCCTGCCGATTTTATGGGCAACAGCACAAGTTGTTCCACTTCCTAAATGATAATCCATTACAATATCATTTTCGTTGGTTGCAAGTTCAATTATTCTAGCAATTAGAACTTCAGGTTTTTTAGCAGTGGGAAAACTTACTCCACCTTCATTTTGGGTGTTTTGAAAATCTATGTCAGTCCAAAAGTCACACAATAACATTCCTAAATCTTCACTAAACTTTTGATTTGCATAAACTTTTTTTATTCCTTGAGAAAGAGGGGTTATTACTTGACCGTTATAGTATAATCCCTTTGAAACACCATCTACAATATGTTCGTAAACAGAATCTTTTTTAGTTCTAGAAATTTTATCTGCTTCTAAATTTTTATGTGACTGTAAACGGCAAATTGATGCTGAATTTGCTAAATAAAACTCTTTAAATGTTTTGTTTTCTATGTTTAAATCATCGAGTTTTTGAGTATCACTTAAGATTTTTAATTCTTTAAGATTATCTACAAGTTTAGATAATGAATATTCGCCTTTCTTATTTTTTTCTAGAATTAAAGAGTAATGGGTGTCCCAATTTTCTCTTTTTGTATATTGTGGGTTTAATAACACATTATCACCTTTTTTGTAAACTAGAATTAAATCTTTTTGCTTAATTATAGTTTTGTCTTTGTGAGCTGTCTTAGTTCCGCTTGGTGTTGAAGACTTTACTGCAATTACATTGATAAAGTTATTTATGCCAAAGACTTCATCGCTAAGCACCTTTAAATATGCCTCTTCAATATCGTCAACATTGATAAAAATTAAACCATCTTCTCTAAGTAAATCTTTTGCAACTGAAAGCCTATTCTTCATAAAAGAAAGCCAAGTAGAATGATTAAATGAATCATTATACTTGAAACTATCATTACCAGTATTAAATGGAGGGTCTATGTAGATTAGTTTTACTCGTCCTGTAAATTCTTCTTTCAAAGAATTTAAGGCTAAAAGGTTATTACCTTTCACGATTAAGTTGTCGGTAATTATTCCCTTTTCGTTACGGTTAAATTTATCAAGTGGCTTTTCACCTTTTTCAGTGTAGCGTTTGGCGTTGGTCAAAACCTTTGGTTCTAAGAGTTGGGTAATTTCGTCCTGTGCAAGTGTTTCGTTAAAAAATATCTCTTCTCTTTTATCCTCTTCACGGCTTTGTCCGCCTTCCAAAACGCAGTCTTTAAAAGGCCAGACCAAAGCAACTTCGTTGCGTTGCTTCAAATATTTTCCGTCAATATTTAATCCTACTTTGTTTTTGTAAACCGTGTAGCTATCGTTCAGGTAGTTTTTCTGTTCCAAAAAATCAATAAATCCACTTTGGTCGAAAACCAAAACATTTGCAATAGTCCTAAAATATCTTTTTTTTAATTCATCGTTTTTAAGTAAAAGTTCTAATAATTCAGCATCATAATTCTGTGCTTTATTTATTACAACCCATTTTTTTAATTCTCCATTGTCGGTAACGAAGTTGGGTTCTTTTTTAAGTTGCTTTGCAAGTGTTTCGTATAATTTCATAGCTCAGTTCCCTTTTTATTCATTTGTTTCGCCATTTCATATTCTTTTTCGTACTCCAAACCCAATTTATTTACTTCATCTGGCATCGCCAACGACCAGCTCACATAGTAATAAGCCAACATGTGGTAACCCGAAAAGGTTTTATTTTTGATGGAGTTTATTCGATAATTATCTTTGTCAGGGCTGAAACCTTGAGTTCCTTGCATGGCAATGTCAAAAGCAATTTTTTTAATATCTTCTTTTGACATTCCTTCAAAAAACTGTAAAGCATCCACCATAAACATCACCACTGCCATGTTGGTTCCAATTTCTTGCTGAGATTTTTGGAAATTTTCTACGTCTCTTTTCTTTTGCAAGTCATTAGAATTAACATCAAAAGGATCTTTTTCTATTTCTTTTAGTATGTTTTCGGGGTTGTTTATTCTGTTTCTGTAAGCAACTTCATCAATTAATTCAAAGTTTTTATCCAACTTTAAATCTTCTGCCCAATGCAACACCAATTCATATTCTTCGGCAGGTTCTTTATCATCTTTATAATCTAAAAATTCATTATAAAAATCGTTAGCAAGTTTTAATTCACCTAGTATGGCTTGATAATCTTTGATAAAATCCAAACCAAAAAGTTCTCGAAACTGAATGGCATTAACCATGTTGTACACTTTGCTTTTAGAGATAATTGCTGCAGGCGAAACCTCAACTATTTTTTTGTCGGTAACTGCTTTTAAACCTTCTTGTATCAAGTTATAAAGCGATAAAAATTGATAAGGTCGCAACTCGGGGTATTCGTTGTAGAGGAAATCTTCAATAAATAAATCAATTGGTGTGTTGTACGCCTGAAGGTTTAAGCCATCAAAAAGTTCGTTACCATATTTTTCGATTGCTTTTTCGGTAACTCCCATTTTTTGGAGTTTGTTAATGGTTGGGGCAAGGATTTTTATAAAATCGGCTTTGTTTTGTTGAGTAGATACAAAAAGCTGGTTGCTGTTTTCTTTTTGTGCTTTAATTACAAAATCGAGGTGAACCAACTCGTGCATAATTAAATGCTCCACGCATGGGTAATTGGATTTAAAACGCACCAAATGTTTTGTTCTGTCGTAATTTTCGGCAAACTCAATTTTAGCAGGTGTTGGAATTTCTTCGTCTTGTAAAATATCAATTGGTCGGTTTCCCTCCAATTCTAGTTTACATTTATATTCACTATAAATTTTCTTACCAACAGCTGAGTTGGTTATTTTTTTTGCAACATCAACAGCTTGTCGAACAGAATTTTGATAAAGTACATCTTTGGTTTTATTGAGTTTTATGGCTTGAAGGATACTGTAAAATGCCGAATGTAAATCGTTCTCCATTTCGGCAATCAAACCCAATGCAAAATGGGTGTTTGGATATTCGTTGTTTATTTTTAAAGCTTCGTAAAAATATTTTTTGGCTTCTATTAACTTACCTTGTTTTTGTAACAAAAAACCAATATTGGTAAGGCTGATAACATCGTGGGCATTTGCAACCAAAGCTTGGTCGTAATACTTCATTGCAGTTGAAACATCATCTTTGAATTTTGCAAAAATATTTCCCATCATCAGCAATGCCCAACCGTTTTTTGAATCCCAACGCAAGGCATCAATTAAACAATTAATGGCTTCCTCTTGGTCGCCTTCATCAGATAAAATTTGCCCCATGATTCGGTGGTATTCCGAATGGGTAGGATTTTGTTCGATGAGTTTAGTAAGAATTGGTTTGGCTGCTGCGTAGTTTCCTTTTTCGCAAAGAGAAATTACTTTTTGGTAGTCTTTTTCTTGGGTTATTATTGATTGAGCATCAATTTCAATGGTAACCCAATTGTCTTTAATGACAACTTTTGGTTTGAAATTTTTAAAAGTGTAATAGTTTTTTAACTTATTGATTATTAAGTCATTACCCCCCCCCATTAATTCTGGAAAAATAGTAAAAAGAAATTCATCAATTTTATGTTTAATTATCATTTAATGTATTTTATTTTGAAACATCTTTCATTTCCAAAAATAGGGATAATTCCAACGCTTTAAAATGCGTTTTTAAATTTTTATAAACAGAATGTTTTGAATCCTCACATCCACACATTAACTCATCCTCACATCAACCTACTTCTCTCTCATTTTTTTATACGCCCTAATAGCAAACATCAATAAAAAGCCAAAAAGCAAAATGCCTACAACTCCCCAAATCCAACTCATGGTTTCTTTAAGGGTAACCAAAAAAACAATGGCAACCAAAAAAACGGTGGCTACTTCGTTCCAAATACGCAACTTAAATGAGGAATATTTAATTTTATTGTGCTGCAACTGCACAAATAACCGATGACACATAAAATGGTAAACATACAACGCCATTACAAAGGTAAGCTTAACATGCATCCACGGTTGCGACAAATAATACCCAAAATTGGTATAAAGCAACCAACCTGCAAAAAAAGCGGTTAATATTGCCGATGGCCAAGTAATGCCATACCACAAGCGTTTGCTCATGAGTTTGTATTGTTCTTGCAAAATGGCTTTAGCACTTTCTTCTTTGTCTTCGGCTTCAACATGGTAGATAAACAACCGCACAATGTAAAACAAGCCAGCAAACCAAGTTACTACAAATATAATGTGTAAGGCTTTTAAATAAAAAAATTCCATACGGTAAAAATACTATTTTTTCTTTTGTTGGTAAGTTGGTTTATGAGGTTATTGTTTATCTGTCTTTGCGTGTAGGGTAAAATCGGAGCAAACTGTTCCTCATTATCGTCATTGCGAAGCCAAAGCGTTGGCATGGAGTGTGAGAGCTGAAGCAATCTGTCCTTCAATTAAACAGATTATCAACTCTTTTTTATTGTAAATTAAGGAATTGATGCTACTCCGTGGTGCTTCGGTCGTACCTCTCTCGCAATGACGGTAAAGATTGGCTTTGAGGGTTGTAAAAGTCCCTCTTCGGAGGTTTTAGGGGGCTTTAATTTAAAATCACAACCCCTTCGTATTTTTACAATTAAAAAAAACTAATTTTGCACCCTTATAAAAAAGGTATGAAGAACATTAGAAACTTTTGTATTATTGCTCACATCGACCATGGAAAAAGTACCTTGGCAGATCGTCTTTTACATAAAACCAACACCATAACCGACAGGGAATTGCAAGAACAAACCCTTGATGATATGGACTTGGAGCGTGAAAGAGGGATTACTATTAAGAGCCACGCTATACAAATGGATTATACGTTTGAAGGGGAGGAATATGTATTAAACCTTATTGATACGCCTGGTCATGTAGATTTTTCTTACGAAGTTTCTCGTTCTATTGCCTCTTGCGAAGGAGCATTGCTTATTGTTGATGCCACACAAGGAATTCAGGCTCAAACTATTTCTAACTTATATTTAGCCTTAGAACACGATTTGGAAATTATTCCTATCCTCAATAAAATGGACTTAGACAGTGCCATGCCCGAAGAAGTGAAAGACCAAATTGTTGATTTAATTGGTTGTAAAAGAGAAGATATTATTGCTGCCAGCGGAAAAACTGGCTTGGGTGTTGATGAAATTTTGGAAGCTGTTATTAAACGAGTTCCTGCCCCAGAAGGCGACCCTGATGCTCCTTTTCAAGCGTTGATTTTCGATTCTGTTTTTGATTCTTACAGAGGAATTTATGCTTATTTTAAAGTGAAAAATGGAGAAATAAAAAAAGGTGATAAAGTTAAATTTGTGGCTACTGGTAAAGAATATTTTGCTGATGAAGTTGGTACACTTCGATTGAAACAATTTCCTAGAGCATCTATAAAAACAGGTGATGTAGGCTATTTAATTTCAGGAATTAAAGTTGCCAAAGAAGTGAAAGTTGGTGATACTATCATTACTGTTGCTCGTCCTGCACCCGCTATTCAAGGTTTTGAAGATGTGAAACCCATGGTTTTTGCTGGTATTTATCCCGTTGATACGGATGATTTTGAAAACTTACGTGATGCGATGGAAAAACTTCAGCTAAATGATGCTTCCATAACTTTTGAACCAGAATCTTCAGCAGCTCTTGGGTTTGGTTTTAGATGTGGGTTTTTAGGAATGTTACACTTAGAAATTATTCAAGAAAGGCTTTCCAGAGAGTTTGATATGAATGTAATTACAACTGTGCCTAACGTATCCTACAATGCTTATTTAACCAAAGACAGAGAAACTCCATTTATAGTAAATAATCCCTCCGATTTTCCAGACCCTAGCCGTTTGGATAGAATTGAAGAACCCTATATCAAAGCTTCTGTAATCACTAAATCGGAATATGTTGGAGCTATCATGACCTTGTGTATTGAAAAAAGAGGCGAACTTACCAACCAAGTTTATTTGACCTCAGATAGAGTTGAACTGAATTTTAATGTGCCTTTAGCTGAAATTGTTTTTGATTTTTATGACCGTTTAAAATCTATTTCGAGAGGTTATGCTTCTTTTGATTATCACCCAATCGGTTTCCGCCCTTCGCAATTAGTAAAAATGGATTTACTGCTCAATGGAGACCCTGTTGATGCACTTTCGGCATTGGTTCACAAAGACAATGCCTACGATTTAGGTAGAAAAATTTGCAAGAAGTTGCGTGAATTAATTCCTCGTCAGCAGTTCGACATTGCTATTCAAGCCGCAATTGGAGCTAAAATTATTGCCCGAGAATCGCTTTCTGCCCTCAGAAAAGATGTTACCGCAAAATGTTATGGTGGAGATATTTCTCGTAAGCGTAAATTGTTGGAAAAACAAAAGGAAGGAAAGAAAAAGATGAAGCAAATTGGTAATGTGGAGATTCCACCAACTGCCTTTTTAGCTGTATTGAAGTTGAATGATTAAGAGTTACGATTTTAGATTTTAGATTTTAGATTTACGATTTGATAACCTGCGATCAAACTAATACGATAAACCTAATTCACTATAAAATCTGAAGTAACAATGGTGTTGCTTTTGTGCAAGGCTCTGTCAACAATAAATAATTCATATCGGAAAGTATCTGCATTGAAATCGAACAAAAGTTTAACTTCTGTTTCACCTTCTAATGGTTTTTTAGCTTCATTTTCTATGAAAGGAATACGTAAATGCAACTCAGTGGTATCAAATTTGTTTTCACTTACATTAAAGGTAATTATTGGAGATTTTAACACCCAAATTCCGTTTTGTTTTTCATAATAATCAACAAACAAATTAAATTCTTGATTTCCTAAGTTTTCAAATTGTTTCAGCCCTAAATCGCCATCACCATCATAAAACTCAAACCGAGCTGTTACAAAAGATTGGTCTGACGAAAACCAACCATCAAGAAAAGTTATTTCAGGAGGCACTGGTGTTGGATCTTCTTTTTTACAACTAAAACTAAGAAGAAGTAGTATGATTATAACTAATTTTACATTCCAATTCATACCATAAAATTACAAAATATTTCTTTTGAAAAATCATAATGCTATATTTAACATCTCATTTGAAAAGGATTTCAATTCTTTGGCTCTTGCTGTTTTTCAATACCAATTTAAAAACAATGCCGTTTATAATAGTTTTTGCAGCCTTTTAAATGTTAATCCCAACAAGGTAACTTCTATTGAAAAAATTCCTTTTTTACCCATTTCTTTTTTTAAAACACATACCGTTAAATCAGGAAATTTTAAAGAAGAAATTGTTTTTTTAAGTAGTGGGACAACAGGGGAAACACCAAGCAAACACATGGTGAAAGATGTTAAATTTTATAAGGAAAGTTTTTCTAAATGCTTTGAACAATTTTATGGAACTCCATCCAACTTATGCATTTTAGCTTTGCTCCCCTCC
>Ga0210005_1001304_pt1 | contig 16242 bp, 12 predicted proteins | sample CryGey02umfilter_3_FD_183961 | JGI IMG/M metagenome (GOLD analysis project Ga0210005, IMG submission 183961) | Groundwater microbial communities from aquifer in Utah, USA - Crystal Geyser 4/9/14 0.2 um filter (SPAdes) (version 3) | ecosystem: Environmental > Aquatic > Deep subsurface >... | reverse complement strand
ACGAGCATATCAAAATAGAAGGAATACAGAGAAAGCAACGATAAACTGGAAATTTACCAGCGCAATGGCAAAAGAGAAGTTTAAATTACATAATAATTAAGGTTATTAGGTACTAGTTTTCGATGGAGGTCATTTGTGTGCGGTTTCTGAACAGGTGCAAATAATTGAATATGTGAATTTGAAAACTGTCTTTCAAACGCTCCAAGTACTCCAAGTCTATCTGCAATATCTTCAATAATTGTGATTCTAGGACATTCTGTCTGACGGTGAGGATGTAGAGATATGTGTTCGCCACTTTTTGTAGAGCCAAAAATACTACACGGTTTGCAAACGTATCAAGCTGACCATGTGCATTTGCCGCCGATGTTGCATAGACAAGTGGAAGGATTGAGCCATTCATAACTGCTGCTCCAACAGTATCATATTGTAAGATCGTGTCTGCAGATTCTCGACCCACGGCACGCAAAAGTCGATCCGTATCATGCATGCCCTCAACTATGGGGAAGAGAAAGTCAGGAAGTAATAACCTTTCGTGTGCTTGAACCATTATCACATTATACTCAATAAGTTAATTTACATAACTATTTCCTACGCACACATTATGTAAATATGTATCGAATCGTAATATTCTATTCCTTGTTATAATATGATCTGTAGTTGGAGAGATGTGGCAGACCTGCCCACCAACAATCGCCCCGTGAGCCAAAGCGAGGATATGTTAAGGCGAACGGAAAGATGTGGCGGGGTGGCCGATATGTATGATATTTAATCGTAATTGTAACTAGGATAGAAGTTGGAGAGGTGGCAGAGTGGCCGAATGTACCGGTTTCGAAAACCGGCGTGGGGAAACTCACCGAGGGTTCGAATCCCTCCCTCTCCGCCAACCCAAAAAGAAGTAGCACATAATGAGTGTATATATTTAGACTGATAGAGTAGACTCAGCACTTTCAGAGGTTGGGGGTTTATACTGAATACAGTGGAACTTTGAAGTAAAATGAACCAAATGGCATATCTCTCAATTAAAAATCATCACTATGAATGAGAAAAAAAAGGATTTGAAATTTTCATTTCTCATTCTTTTACCTTTGTTGATACGATCAATCGCAGAGATAAACGCTTATATCCCATTTTTGTACATGAATGTTGGAGGTAGGTCAAATCCTGTATTTGATATTGTCAAAGTCACCGTTGCACAAGTTGTCATATACGCTTTATTTTTTTCTTATGTTTACTTTTCGATATATTTTGCTCGTAGGCAGAAAAATTGGGCAAGGAAACTGCCATATTTGACTCTATTACCATTACTTGTAATTATCATTATGCTATTTTACGAATTCTTCTCGGAGACAAATAAGAATGCATTTTGGGAAGGATTCTTTTGGATTATTCTTCTTGGAGGTCCAATATATTTGATTGTAAATATTGCCATGTTTTTAATATTAAAGAAAAGAGTAGATTCAGCTTATAAAGAAGGGGTAACGATGTAGCAAGAAATTAAATAAAGTAATTGCAATTACTGCTATCTCCCATATTTCATATGAGCTCCGTGAGTTGAATAATTCAGATAGTCTTGAAAAAAGTTCCAATACTGCCCCTCCCTTCCCGCCATTTTGAATATTACGACACCCTTTTCTCAATCTTTTCTCAATGCTCAACTACTGCTATCTCCACATCCTTCTCCAAAATGCCCCGAGTACATCTTTGAGGCGAACTGGATTTTTGAATCCACCTGGAACTACAAGATTTTGACCAGGGGTCAATGGAAAATCTTTGTCATTTGTAAAAACATTGAACGGATAGTTGCGGATTGCCGATGGGTCTACCCCGTAGAGCTTTGCAATACTTTCGATCGTTTCTTGGTTTTTGACTGTATGTACAATGCCAGTTACCGGAGGAATGCTGATAACCATATCGGTTTTAATCCCAGATTCTGGAATATTTTCATTTGCCCACTCGATTGTCTTGACCGAAATATTAAACTTCTCTGCAATTGACTCAAGAGAGTCCCCGTACTGCACACGGTAATAAATGGATGTCTCTCGAATACCCAGATCTTCGGTGTCAAAGATTAGATTTTGTCCTATACGTTTCAGATCTGTGTGAGCTTTCCGGAGTGAAAAAGAAAACAACGCAATGGCAAGCAAAATGAAAAAAGGGAATAGCCTCAGGTACGAAATATGAAGAGGGGAGTGAAGATGGCGCGCATTTTGCTTCTTTTTGTTCATACTCACATCATAACTTTTTTTTCAAAAGATTGGAACAGATGGAAGAGGAAGCAGGATCATAGTACAATGAGTGTCTCTATGATTTCACTTTCTGAAGAACAAAATACGGCAATTGATGCGATTATCCATTGGTTTGAACACGAGACAAAAGTTAAAAGATTTATCACGTTGGGTGGATATGCAGGTACCGGGAAAACGACAGTTGTAGCTGCACTTCGGAATAAGCTTCATGAAAAGAATAAAAAACTCAAGATCGCATTTGTTTCGTATACTGGTAAAGCTACTCGAGTGCTCCAATCCAAACTCATTCAAACAAAAGAGATCTACAAAGCCGACTCGGTAAGCACTATTCACTCATTGATATACACTCCTATTGTGAATGAAAGAGAAGAGATAGTGGGATGGAAAAAAAAGGAATCTCTCGAATGCGATTTGATCATCATTGATGAGGCGTCGATGCTAGATAGTATGATATGGGGGGATATATATTCGTACGACATTCCGATTATTGCAATTGGAGATCATGGACAACTTCCGCCAATTCAAGGAAATTTTAGTCTCATGGCAAAAACTGACCTGATGCTTTCCAAGATACATAGGCAGGCTCAAGAAAATCCAATCATAGGACTTTCGATACAAGCTCGGGAACATGGATATATACGTCCCGGAAGATATAGCGAGTTTGTCAAAAAATATACTCCTGAAGATCCAGATTTTCAGATGGAGATGCAAGAAGTGTTTGAAAATTATAACTCAGACACTCTCATTCTCTGTGGATACAACAACACACGAAAGAGGTTGAATCAGACTATACGCAATGCACTAGGTTTTGATATGTCAGAGCCGTCATCAGGTGATCGAGTGATTTGTTTGCGAAACAACCACGAACATCATATCTACAATGGAATGATTGGTACAATTTCTGAAATAGTACCAAAGGGAGATCAGTGGTATGAGGCTGAGATTCAGATAGATGACGGAGATATATATAATGGACGAATTTCAAAAGAACAGTTTGGGAGTGATACTGCCTTGAACTTTACCGACAAAAGATCAAAGATTATGGCGGGAGATTTATTTGATTTTGGATATGCTTTGACGGTACACAAGGCGCAAGGTGGTCAAGCACGGAAAGTCGTTCTGTTTGAAGAGCGCTTTAAAAAAATGGATGAAAATCAGTGGAGAAGATGGTTGTATACTGCAGTCACTCGAGCTGAAGAAGAGCTTATCATTTTTGGTACATAACTTGGGATAATCCCGTTATAGAAATTGCCATGAAAGCTAATAAGAAACAGATACAGGATTTTATAAAATACGTTTGGCTGTCCTATCAAGAAAATAAACGTTCAATGCCATGGAGACCGCCTTTACTTGAGATTCAAAACGAAAATACACTTGATTCATATGCGATATATGTATCGGAAGTCATGCTGCAGCAAACTCAAGTATCGCGAGTTGAAAAGAAATTTACTGAATTTCGGAATGAATTTTCATCTTTTGAAAAACTTGCACAAGCTCCACTTTCAAAAGTATTACGAGTGTGGCAAGGCATGGGATACAATAGACGAGCAAAGTATTTGAAAGAAGCAGCGGGCATCATTTCAAATGTTTATAAAGGAGTTATTCCCGAAGATCCAATACTTCTTGAAAATCTTCCTGGAATAGGACCTGCGACAGCTCGATCAATTGTGACATTTATATACAATAAGCCCGAAGTATTTATCGAAACCAATATACGCCGTGTCATGATTCACCATTTTTTTCCAAAGAAAACGTCAGTATCTGATCATGAAATCCTGCCATATATTGTGAAAACTCTTGATCAGGAAAATCCCCGAGAATGGTATTATGCACTCATGGATTATGGGAGTTCCCTCAAAAGAAATATCCCAAATCCAAATAAGCAAAGTAAACATTATTTCAAGCAGTCAAAGTTCGAAGGGTCCAATAGACAAATTCGTGGACATGTTCTCAAAATTCTCATTGCACATGGTACAATGCAAAAAGATTCACTTGTAGAGGTGGTTTCTGCACCCCAAAAAAGAGTATACGACATTGTGGATGAGATGATTGAGGAAAGGATGGTAATGGAAAAGGGAGGGAATTATTTGATATATGATACCATTACTAAATAAAACATATGAATATTAAAGAAAAACGCGCAACAATAATTGTTCAAACATTGAAAGCTCTGATTCCGAAAATTCAACCATCTCTCCACTTCTCAAATCCATTTGAATTTTTGGTGGCAGTGATTTTATCTGCTCAATGTACCGATGCGCGAGTGAATATAGTCACAAGAGATTTGTTCAAAAAATATACTTCAGTAAAAGACTTCGCAGGAGCATCGCAAGAGGAATTCGAGCAAGATATCAGATCAACTGGATTCTATCGAAATAAAGCAAAAAATATATTGGCAACATCACATATCATTCATGAAAAATATGATGATCAAGTCCCAAAAACAATGGGGGAACTTCTTGAGCTACCTGGTGTAGCACGCAAGACTGCAAACGTTGTTCTCGGGTATGAATTTGGCGTTGTGGAGGGTGTTGCAGTAGACACACACGTGAAAAGACTCAGCAATCTGTATGGTCTTACGACGGAACAAAATCCAATAAAAATCGAACAAGACCTCATGAAGGTTCTGCCAAAGTCCGAGTGGGTGGAATACACGATGAGAATGGTTGAGTACGGAAGAAAGTACTGTCCTGCAAGTAAACACGATCATGCACATTGTCCGATAACTATGGCACTTACAGAAGCGAAACTAGACCCAAAATCCCAACAGCAATGAGTCCGTATTTTGCTACTTTTTTTAGAGTATCCTTTTCTACAATTCCGAGAAATTTACTTGATTCTTTTTGTGACATTTTAAGAATATTAATTCCATTAATTATATCGTTCATTCACGATTGAAACTTTCCCATTTTCGATCATCATGTATTGTCCCAGTCCATGGCGAATTATGCCCGTGTTGATGAAGTTTTTTTGAGAATCTACCTCAGAACAATGAGTATGTCCAAAAATATGAAATATTTTTTCTGGTGAAGTGTAAGTGTAGCTTTTTTTCAATATAGTATTATTTTTTTTCAGCAGTATTTGATATGATTGTCCAAAAATACATGCGAGAAGTTTTTCTGCCATGCCCCAAAGCATCACCTTACTTCGAAAAATTTTTGACTCAACATTTTCACAACCAAGTTCAGTTGGAAATATCCGATGTCCATGCTCAATAATATACTGAATGCCTGAATCTTGAAATGAATACGTTTGTGCAGTTTTTTGGGAAAATTCTCCAAGAAGTTTTAGATTGTTCAGATGTTGTTCATCATGATTCCCAAATAAATAAATGGTATCTTTTTGTTTCAAAAGAGGAAATAACTTTTTCCACTCTGACTGATAAAAATCTTGAAATGAGATCAGAAAACCATCCCATAAATCTCCATTTATTATCACGCGATCTGCAGAGGATATTATTCGCTGGAGATATTGAAATTTTTTCTTCTCAAACCATGAAGTGAGATGCGTATCAGAAAATATGAGGACTTTCATGTTTCAGTGTCAAATTAACTCTCAACTCTTTTATCTCCGTTAATTTGGTACAGTAAGTCACGAAATCAAGTCGTTTGCATAGAGGCGATAATATTTTTTGGAACCTGTTCATAGTGTGACGGCTCCATATAAAATACCCCTCGTCCTTCGGTGAGAGATCGAAGAACAGTCGCATATCCAGAAAGCTCTGCAAGTGGAGCATATGCTTTGATGATTGTGACTTTGTTTCGTTTTTCTGTTCCAAGAACTTTTCCACGTCTACTTGAAATATCTCCGATTGCTGTACCCATGAAGTTGTCAGGAACGGTCACTTCAAGCTTCATAATTGGTTCAAGAAGTGTCATACCTGCACTCTTCACTCCATTTTGAACCGCCATAGTTCCTGCAATTTGGAAGGCAATGTCTGATGAGTCGATATCGTGATATGATCCATCATAAAGTTGTATCTTGAGATCGGTTACGGGAAATCCAAGAAGTACGCCTTTTTCAAGAGCTTGAATTACACCTTTTTCAACCGATGAGATAAACTCAGAAGGAATTGTTCCTCCTTTAATTTTGTTTTCGAACATAAAACCTTCTCCTCGTCCCAATGGTTCAAGTCGAATCATACAGTGACCATACTGACCATGTCCTCCGGTTTGTTTGATGTACTTACCCTCGGCTTCAACACTTTTGGTTATCGTCTCTTTGTATGCGACTTGTGGTTTGCCGATATTTGCATCAACACCCATTTCTCGCTTCATGCGGTCGACCAAAATCTCAAGGTGAAGTTCTCCCATTCCTGCCATGATGGTTTGATTTGTTTCATGATCAACTTTCACACGGAAAGTAGGATCTTCATCTGCAAGACGTTGAAGTGCATATGACAATTTTTCTTGATCAGATTTTGTTTTTGGTTCAATCGCAAGAGAGATGACTGGATCTGGAAATGAAATTTGCTCCAGCTGAATTGGGTGATCTTCATCGGCAAGAGTATCTCCTGTCTTTGAGGCTTTCGGGCCAACAAGTGCTACAATTTCTCCAGAGTATGCTTCTTCAATCTCTTCTCTTTGGTTTGCATGCATGAGAAGAATTCTACTTACGCGTTCTTTATTTCCGCTGTTTACATTGTAAACATAGGTTCCAGATTTGAGGGTTCCTGAATAGATTCGTGCATACGTGAGCTTTCCTACATGAGGATCAAGTTGAATTTTGAAAGCAAGTGCTGAGAATTTTTCTGTCGGAACAAGTTGTCGAACTATCGTTTCTTCGGTACCAGGGAGTAATCCTTCCACTTCTTTAAGATCTTTTGGTGAAGGAAGATAATCAATAATTGCATCAAGTAGAGGTTGAACTCCTTTGTTTCGAAGTGATGTTCCTGCATAGACTGGAATGAGTTCGTATCGTATGACTGATTTTCTCAAAGCCTTTTTCAATAAGTCCGGTTCAATTTCTTCTCCATGTAAGTACTTTTCAAGAAGTGCATCGTCAGTTTCTGCGATTTGTTCTATCATTTGGGATCGAAACTCTTTGACTTTACCCTGAACTTCTTCAGGAATTTCATCAGTTGTTTCATATTCTATGCCAGACTCATCTTTTCCCCAGATCATTGCTTTCATCGTGATAAGATCAACGACACCTCTAAATGTATCTTCTTTTCCGATAGGGTAGACCATGACGATTGGCGTTGCACCCAGTCGATCACGAATTTCATTTACTGTACCTTCAAAATTTGCACCTAATTTATCCATTTTATTGATAAAGGTTAGTCGTGGCACTTTATATTTATCAGCTTGTCTCCATACGGTTTCTGATTGGGATTGAACTCCTTCTTCAGCATCAAAGACGACAACTCCACCATCAAGAACACGGAGAGACCGCTCAACTTCTGCCGTAAAATCGACGTGTCCTGGAGTATCAATAATATTGATTCGATATGTTTTCCAAAATGTAGTTGTTGCTGCTGAAACGATCGTGATTCCACGCTCTCGCTCTTGATCCATCCAATCCATTTGTGTGTCTCCATCATCAATGTCCCCAATTTTGTAGCTACGACCTGTATAAAATAAAATGCGCTCGGTTGTTGTCGTTTTTCCAGAGTCGATATGTGCAATAATTCCGACGTTACGAATCTTGTCTTGTGCGACATTTCGGTTTTTTGTAGCGATGATATTTTGTGCCATAAGTTTATAAATTCATTAAATCATTTGATCAAAGGATCAAAAAAGATCGATATACGAGTATATCAAAAAAAACATACGCACAGCGGGTTGATTTTTGATACATTGATCCTTTGGTTTTATGATCTGTTACCACTTCAAATGAGAGAAAGCTTTGTTTTGTGAAGCTAGTTTCTCTGTTTGTTGTCGTTTTGCAAATGCTGGACCTTGTCGTTTTGCAGCTTCCTTCACTTCTTCGGCAAGTTTCAAGTCAAACGAGTTGAACTCTTTGTTTGAACGTGTCCGCGCGGCATCTATAATCCAGTTGAGTGCAAGATATATTTTTCGGTCTTCACGAATATCGGTTGGTACAAGGTATGATGCACCTCCAAGTCTTCTCGAACGAACTTCTTTGTCAGGTGTAACATTTGAAATTGCCTTATTCAGGGTGACGAGTGGATCATTGTCTTCTCCTTTGATATTCTCAAGCATAGAGTAGACAAGCTCTCGTGCAACTGTTTTTTTCCCATCTTTCATGATGTAGTTTATGAGTTTTGATACTTCAAGGCTTTCGAAAACCGAATCCGTTCCTGCTTTTTGTCGTTTGTATTGATGGCGTGGCATAGTATTTGAATTCTAAAATTCTGGAATTAGGTAAATTTATTTAGACTTTACTTTTGGTTTTTTTGTTCCATACTTTGATCGTGATGTCATTCGTGTATCAACTCCACTAGTATCATATTTATTTCTGACAACGTGATATTTTACTCCTGGAAGATCTTTCACACGACCTCCACGAACGAGTACGATAGAATGCTCAGCCAAATTGTGACCTTCTCCCGGTATGTACGCGGTTATTTCCATGCGATTTGAAAGACGTACTCTTGCAACTTTTCGCAAAGCTGAATTTGGTTTTTTAGGCGTCATAGTCCGTACTATTGTGCACACTCCTCGTTTCATTGGGCTTTGGGTTTCGACGTATCGACGCTTGACTGCATTAAAGTTGCTCTTGAGTGCTTTCGCTCTCGACTTCTGCGTCTTCTGTGACCGTCCCTTCCTCACTAGCTGGTTGATCGTTGGCATATTTCTTTGAAAACTGTAATTGATATTTATCTATTAACGGTTCTGTTACTGGAATTAAACGTCCAATTATAACATTCTCTTTGAGTCCTATCAAGTTGTCAACTTGACCTTGGATTGCGGCCTTGCTCAAAACGCTTGTTGTCTGTTCAAAAGATGCAGCAGAAAGCCAGGAGTCTGTATATATTGATGCGCGCGTAATACCAAATATGGTGATCTTTCCGATTGCTGGTTTTCCACCAACAGAAAGAGTTTTTTTGTTCTCTTCATCAAATCGAACTCGAGACACAACCTGATTATTTGTAAATGCGGTATCACCTTCATCATCAATCACGACTTTATCACTCATCTTACGAATGATTACTTCAAAATGTTTGTCATGGATTCCGATTCCTTGAGATTCATATACATCTTGTACTTCATTCAAAAGATATTGTTGTGCAAAATGCAAACCCTTAATGCTAAGAATATCTCGAATATTGAGGTATCCTTCAGATAATGGTGTCCCCGATGGGATCATATCACCATCTGCAACTTTGAGTTTTTGAGTCGTTGGGATTGAGAATTCAGAGGCCTCTTCTTGATTGTTTGTTGGTGTAACCGTGACTTTAAACATATCAAGTTCGGTATCTTCAATGACCGAGACTTTTCCTGCAATTTCTGTGATTGGAGAAACAACTTTTGGATTTCGTGTTTCAAAAAGTTCTTCAACACGTGGTAATCCTTGTGTCACGTCTGAGATGACAATACCTCCAAAATGTCGAACACGCATCGTTAGCTGTGTTCCTGGTTCTCCGATTGATTGTGCTGCAACGACTCCTGCTGGTACTCCGATCTCAGCAATTTCTTGAGTCGAAAGATCTATTCCATAGCACTTTTGACAAATTCCGATCTTTGATCTACAGAAGAGAGGGGATCTGACAGTCACATGATCAATTTCATTTTCAGAAATCAATTTGAGCTCGTCTGCTCGGAGCAATGTACCTGTTTCAATAAGAATTTTCTTCCCCTTCATGATAGGTTCTGCTGAATATCTTCCATCAATTCGAAGTAGCATTTTATCTCCACGTTCTCCTTGAGCTGTAATTTCAAGACCTTTGTCTGTTTCACAATCTTTTTCTCTAATAATCATGTCGTGCGCTACGTCATGAAGTCGGCGAGTAAGGTATCCTGCATCTGCGGTTTTGAGCGCTGAGTCGGTGAGACCCTTTCGAGCTCCTCGAGCAGAGATTACGTACTCAAAAATATTGAGTCCTTCACGGTAGTTTGATTTTGTAGGAACGTCGATAATTTTTCCCATAGGATCAACCACGAGTCCTTTCATTGCTGAAAGTTGCTTGAGTTGCTCTCGTGAAGCACGGGCACCTCCTGAACGAATGATGATTTTCACTGGATTTTCATCGTCAATCTCATCCCAAGTTTTATTTGCAAGATCTTCTGTCACATCAATCCAAAGCTTATTAGTGATTCTCTTTTTTTCATCAAGTGTAAGAAGTCCTTGATTAAAGTTTTCTTGAATTCCTTCAGCTTCTTTTTCAGATTTTTCGATGATTTTATTTTTGTCTTCAATGATTTTACAGTCAAAAATTGATACAGAAAGCCCACATGACATGGTTGCTCCCCAGAATCCAAGACTTTTGATTTTATCAATCACTTGTCCGACTTCTTCCTGAGTGAGGTGGGTCATCGAGACGACTATAAGATCTTTGATATCTCCAGCGGTGATATCGGTATTCACATATTCAATTACGTCTGGAAGTGTTTCATTAAACATGATTCTTCCTACTGATGTGACGATGGTTGTTCCCTTAATATGTACATGAATAGGCTGTCGTAATGTCACTTTTTCTAGATAATAGTTCTTGAGTGCCTCATTAGAGTTTGAGAAAATTTTCATTTTCTGCACATCTTGCTCTGCATGTTTGTCTAACGTTGTGAGGTAATATACCCCGAGTGCCATTTCTTTGTTTGGGATCACGATCGGTGATCCGTCTGCAGGTTTCAAAAGATTTTGGTATGGCAACATTCGAGTTTTCACTTCATTGATTGCCTGCTCTGACAGCGGGACAAATACTCCCATAGCGTCTCCATCGAAGTCGGCATTGTATCCAGAACATACTGTTGGATGCAATTTTATCGCATTGTCATCGGTGAGTATGGGATAAAATCCAAGAATCGATAGCTTGTGAAGTGTTGGCGCTCTATTGAGAAGAACTGGATGATCTTTTGTGATTTCTTCAAGAATATCATAGATTTCTGGCGTCCTTTCCTCAAGATAATTTTTTGCACTTTTTATGTTTGGTGCAAGGCCCCGTATGATAATTTCATGCAAAAGATATGGTTTGAATAGTTCAAGTGCCATCTCTTTTGGAATTCCGCACTGATCAATTCGAAGATCTGGGCCGACAATAATTGTTGATCGACCAGAGTAATCTACGCGTTTTCCGAGAAGATTCTGTCGAAATCGACCTTGTTTTCCCTTCAGCACATCAGAGAGTGATTTGAGTACTTTTGCAGAACGCCTGGTTTGAGCTCTTCCTCTTGATTTCTGAAGATCAAGAAGTGAATCTACGGATTCCTGAAGCATTCGTTTTTCATTTCTCAAGATGATTTCTGGCGCTCCAAGTTCAATAAGCTGATTTAATCTAATATTTCTATTTATGACGCGACGATACAGGTCATTCAAATCTGATGTTGCAAATTTTCCACCTGGAAGCTGAACGACTGGTCGAAGATCTGGAGGGATGACCGGCAAAACAGATATCATCATCCATTCTGGAGAAATTTTACTTCTGATAAAGGATTCAATGATTCGTACTTTCTTGAGAAGTTTACTTCGCTTTTCTCCTCGAGTTTTTGAAAGGTCACTCATTGTTTCTGAAATAAGTTCATTTAAATTTTGTTGAGAAAGGAGTTCTTGGAGTACCTCAGCACCCATACCTACCTCTACAAAATCGTGAAGTTCATAATCTTTCAAAAATAAGTAGTCTTCTTCTTCAAACGTATCCATTGGCTGGAGAGATTTGACGACTTTGATAAGTCTGTCATACATCGCTACGTATTTTGATTTACGATCTACAAAGCGGTCGGATAGTTTTCTAAATGCTCCGCGCTTTTTCAAATCGACTTCTTGTTGAGTGATTTCGCGCTGTTCTTCATTTGATATTTTTTTCTCAAGAGACTTTTTCTCTTTTTCATACGTCTTCTTTAATTTACTTTTTTCAATTTCGTACCATTCTTCTTGTTTTGCTACTTCTTGGTCTCGAAGTTTTTCAAGTTCTATTGTGACTTCTTTTTGGCGCTCAATATCAACATCTGTTACCAAAAAGAGGGCATAATACACAATTCTTTCCAATGTTTGTGTGGGAATATTGAGGATAATACTCAGAGGAGAAGATGCTCCTTTGAAGTACCAAATATGGGCAATTGGAGTTGCAAGTTTGATGTGTCCCATTCGTTCTCTTCGAACCACAGATGAGGTGACTTCTACGCCACATCTATCGCAGACAATTCCTTTATATCGAATTCGTTTATATTTTCCGCAGTAACATTCGTAATCTTTTGTAGGTCCAAAGATACGCTCGTCAAACAATCCATCTTTTTCTGGACGGAAGGTACGATAATTTATGGTTTCTGGTTTTGTTATTTCTCCATGAGACCATCCGAGAATATCAGCTGGTGATGCGAGTCTGATTCTGAGTCCCGAAAAGTCGAGCATTTGGGTGTCGTCCATAGAAAAATTTAAGAAATATAATCAATTGATAATCCAAGAGCATTGAGTTCTTTTATCAATACATTGAAAGACTCAGGTACGCTTGATTGTGGGATGTCGAGACCTTTAATAATTGCTTCAAAAGATTTTTGTCGTCCACGGACGTCGTCACTTTTTATGGTGAGCATTTCTTGAAGTGTATGTGGAACGCGATGTGCTTCAAGTGCCCAGACTTCCATCTCTCCGAAACGTTGTCCTCCCATTTGTGACTTTCCACCAAGTGGCTGCTGAGTCACGAGTGAGTATGGTCCGACTGATCGAGCATGAAACTTGTCTTCGATCATGTGGATCAGCTTCAGAATATATCCGACCCCAACAAGTACTGGTCGTTCAAACGCTTTTCCTGTTTTTCCATCATACAGAGTTCTCTTGCCGTCTTTTGGAAGCCCAAGTTTTTCCATTTCACTAAAAATAAAATCTTCTTTAATTTTTTCGAAAACTGGAACGGATATATAGCTGTCATTTTCGCGAGCAATCCATCCAAGAATGGTCTCAAAGAGCTGTCCGAGATTCATACGTGCGAGAATGGAAAGAGGTGAGATTATGATATCTACTGGAGTTCCATCTTCAAGATAAGGCATGTCATATTCGGGAAGTATTCGAGAAATAACACCTTTGTTTCCATGACGACCTGCAAGCTTATCTCCCACAGTAACTTTTCGAAGTTGAGCTGTGTGTACGAGGATGCGCTTTAATATACTTGGTTCAAGTTCGTTTGGATCTTTTTTGGAATCGATAATATCAATACTTACCACAGTACCTCGGTCACCGTATGGCATGCGAAGCGATGTGTCTTTGACGTCTTTTGCTTTTTCTCCAAATATCGCTCGAAGAAGTCTTTCTTCAGCGGTTAGTTCGCGTTCACCTTTTGGAGCTACTTTTCCGATCAATATGTCTCCGCCTTTTACTTTAGTTCCATTTACAACAAAACCTTCATTATCCAGGTTCTGAAGTATTTCTTCACGAACATTGGGGAGGTCTCGAGTTAGCTCTTCAAGTCCAAGTTTTGTATCAACTACATCTGCAACAAACTCCTCGCTTGTTATAGAAGTAAATATATCCTCTTTCAGGAGTCTTTCGGAAATCACGAATCCATCTTCATATCCAAGTCCCTCAAGGGATGTGTATGCGATGACAAGATTTTGTCCAAGGCCAAGTTGTCCATTTTCTGAGGCAGGTCCATCGACTATCAAATCACCCTTTTTCATTTTTTGATTTGGTTCGACTCGTGGCTTCTGGTCAAATATCACATTTTTATTTGTTCGTTCAAATCTGTTGAGATTATATACTGATTTTTTTCCACTTTTTCCTTTGAATGTAACTTTTGATCCATCGACATACTCGATAGTTCCATCTTCTGGTGCAAGTATTGTTCGTCCAAGTTCAGAGGATATGACTTCTTCCATACCAGTTCCAACACGTGGTGCCTGAGGTCGGATGAGTGGAACGGCCTGACATTGCATATGACTTCCCATAAGCGCACGACTCGCGTCATCATTTTGAAGGAAAGGAATCATAGCTGCAGAAAGTCCAATAGCTGAGCGAGGACTAACATCGATATAATCAAGCTTGTCAATTGGGACTTCTATCATTTCGCCTTTATGGCGAGCGACCACATGTGTCTCTGTAAAATACCCGTTACTATCTAGATTGGATTGCGGAGAAGTGATATAAAAAGACTCTTCATCGTCAGCCTGGAGGTAGTCGATTGTATCGGAAATTTTTACCAATGTTTTATTTCCTTTTTTTTCTTTGATTAATTTTTTATACGGAGCTTCTAGAAAACCATAATCATTTACTCGGCCATACATAGCCATATATGTCACGACTCCAATATTTGGTCCTTCTGGAGATCGAATTGGGTCGATTCTTCCATATTGAGACGATGAAATATCTCGGATAGAAAATGATGCGCGCTGTTTTTCAATACCGCCTGGTCCACCGACAGTGATACGTCGAAGGTTGTCAAGTTCTGACAAAGGATTGGTTTGGTCAATGATTGTAGAAAGTTGATTTGTCTTATAAAAGATATTGATCGTGGCAATCAGTGGTTTGTTGTTGAGTACTTGTGCAGGTGTTGGATTCACGTCGCTCGTGATCAAGCTCATTCGCTCTTTCACTTCTTTTTCTACTCGGATCATTCCTGCACGAATACCGTACATTCCAATAAGCTCTCCAACTGTGCGAAGTCGACGGTTTCCTAAGTGGTCAATATCATCAAAATTTCCGTTTCCTTTAGTGAGATTTACGAGATGTTTCAATCCCTGGATCATATCCTCTTTCTGAAGAAGATAATTTTCAGGAGTGTTTGGGATTTTTAATCCAAGTTTCTTATTTATTTTATATCTTCCAATACGACTCATAGAGTAGCGCTTTGGATCAAAAAAGAGAGTATTGAGAGTTTTGTACGCATTTTCAAGAACGAGTGGTTCTCCAGGTTTTACTTTTCGATAAAATTCAAGAACTGCCTCATCTTTTGTGGATGTTTTGTCCTTTTTAAGTGTAGGAGCAATATATTTTTCTATCAATTCTTTATCAAGATCACTGAAATGACTCATGAGCTGAGTATTATTTTCACCATCAAACAACTTTAAGAAGACTGATGCAATCATCTTTCTACGTTTATTGATCTTAATCTCGATAATTCCGTATTTGTTAATACTTACATCAATCCAAGATCCAATATATGGTCGAATTTCAGAATTGTATAAAGTTATTCCAGTATTTTTATCAATTTCTGCGGTAAAGTACACGCCAGGTGATCTTGCGATTTGGCTGATGATTGCACGTTCTATTCCATTGATGATAAATGTTCCGCGATCGGTCATGACTGGAAGGTTGAAAAAGTACACGTCCTGTGTTTTTTTCTGTCCTGTTTTTTTGTTTTCTATGGTCAGTCGAAGATAGATAGGTTGATCATAGGTGAGTTTTTTTCGGAGACAGAGGTCGAGATCGTGTTGTGTTTCGCCAAAAATCAAATCTTCAAAATGAAGTGTGAGTTTTTTCCCTGTATAGTCTTCAATAGGGAAAAATTCTTGAACGGTATCTTTGAGTTCAGATTCGAGGAATCGTTTCCAGGAGTCTTTTTGTACCGCGATTAGATCAAAATCTTTTATATATGTTTCCTCTGTTCCCAGAAGAATTTTTTTAGAGTCGGTTAGAGAGTTTGATTTTGATGCCATTTCGGTAATTATGGTTGAAGTTTTTAACAAATAAAAAAAATCCCTAGATTTTCAGGGGAATCTGATAAATATACTATACGTTTGTCGAAAAGTCAATATAATGTAAAGCAGGTAAAAGTTCACTCTTCTTGACACATGTTGTCATTCCCGCGAAGGCGGGAATCCATTCTCCAGACTATTTCAACAATCTGGATCCGTCCCCGTGAAAACGGGGATCAGGTCGGGGATGACACAAAATAATAATTGATATATTATGATACAGTTTTGTCAAAGAGTGTGAACTCTTACAT
>Ga0210005_1001293_pt1 | contig 16374 bp, 14 predicted proteins | sample CryGey02umfilter_3_FD_183961 | JGI IMG/M metagenome (GOLD analysis project Ga0210005, IMG submission 183961) | Groundwater microbial communities from aquifer in Utah, USA - Crystal Geyser 4/9/14 0.2 um filter (SPAdes) (version 3) | ecosystem: Environmental > Aquatic > Deep subsurface >... | reverse complement strand
TTTTTATATTCATTTGAACAGAAGAATGTATTTGATATCCTCGCAAAAATGTTTTTCCTTGCGCCCTTTACTTCATTTATGTTTGTAAGTATTGGAGTTTTTGTCACAAGTATACCCTCAACCATCATTCGATCAATCATTCGTTTTCGGGCAATAAAAAAGGTACAACAATCAAAAGCTATTTTTATTGGTATCACAGGATCGTATGGTAAAACAAGCACCAAAGAATATCTTACTCAAGTTTTGTCTTCGAAATTCAAGGTTGCAAAAACACCCAAAAATATGAATACCGATGTAGGGATCGCACTCTCTATACTTCGACTACTTAAACCTTCAACCGAAATATGTATTATTGAGCTTGGCGCATATCGCACAGGAGAACTCAAAACTGCCGCATCATATATACCATTCAAGTATAGTATCCTCACAGGACTTGGCAATCAACACGTCGATCTATATGGGAGTAGAGAAGCGCTCGTGAAAGAAGAAACGTCTCCGATTGTTTCGCTTACAAAACATAGTAAAGCATATGTGAACTTCGACTCAGTTACGGAAAATGAGGTGAACCTTTCTCACATACAAGCGGTCACATTTGGGACTTCAAAAGATGCAGATATCAAGTTGATACAAACCTCATCCTCGACGGAAGGAACGCGAGGTATCGTTCACTACCATGACAAAATATTTCATATCTCCTCGCAACTTCTTGGTATTCATTCGCTCGAAAATATCCTCCCCGCAATCGCCATTGCATCTGACCTTGGGATCGACACTCAAACAATTGAAAAGCAGATATCAAAAATAACGCCACTCAACGGCAAATTATCAAAACATATCGGACCAAACAACTCGCTGGTTCTTCACGATGGAGTAAATTCAAACCTCAATGGATTTCTGGCTGCAATAGATGTGATGAGGATATTTAATCATACGAAAAAAATAATAATGACACAGGGAATTATTGAGCTTGGAGTAGAGAAGAGGGAGTCGTATGCGTCGATACTTCAGAAACTGAATGAAACAAATATAGAACTTTTTACAACCGACAAATTATTTCATACAATTAAGAGCAACGTGCAAATAAATACATTTAACGACGTCTCAAGCATGGAAAAACAGATAAGAAATATTCTTGATGAAAAATCACTTCTGCTTATAGAAGGGTCATTTTCAAAGCCAATTTTGAAACAACTCATACCTGAAACTGTCAACGGAAGTACGCATTATCAGTAGGGGAGAGCACTATGATTTTTATAGATTTTGCACTAAACGAAACGAAAAGCGATGCCATGCTCGCTTTCAGACTTTTTTTTCAGCCATGGAGATGGCGAAAAGGAAAAGAAATAAATAACCTTAAACGACGTCTCAAAACCCGATTTTTTTCTTCTGATTCCTCAATCTTCTTTTTTCTCACCGGGCGCGCAGCACTCTATCAATACCTCAGCTCTCTTGGGTTGAAAAAGGGGGACGAGATACTTGTCCAAGGATTCACCTGTGAAGCGGTCGTTCTTCCCATTTTAGAGCTAGGATTTAAACCAGTATATGTCGACGTAAACTCGTCAGATTTTTCGATGAGCATCAAGGATGTGAAAAATAAATACACAAGCAAAGCAAAGGCCATGCTCATCCAGCATACCTTTGGAATCACACCAACAGATAGAAAGGAATTAATAGAATTTGCCAATAAACACAGTCTTCATATTATTGAAGATGTTGCGCACGGTTTTGATCCAAACATATTCAGATCAAAACGATATCCTGGAGCAGTCCTTATGTCATTTGGCAGATCGAAATCATTCTCATCGGTTTTTGGAGGTGCAATTGCCGTCCGCGGAGTACGAAGCGGAAAATCAGTTCGAGCCGTCGAAAAAAATATTCCCAATCCTTCTGTATGGATATTGCTCCAGACAATTTTTTACAAAATACATTCGGTTATTATCAAATCTACCTATGATATTTTTCTTGGGAAGATCATCCACTTCTTGTTTAAACAGCTTTATCTTATGATGCCAGAAGTTACAAAAAAAGAGAAAAATGGTCACTTTAACTTCATGTTTCTTGCAACATATCCAAATATTGCTGCAATTTTTATGCATGCACAGCTTGATAGATTTAACGACGTCTTAACACAAAGGAAGAAAACTTCATATATATATGACGCCAAACTTGGGACAAGCATATCTCGTGGGCAAGGACTCCTCAGATATCCGTTTCTATGCGAAAATCCAAATGAATTGCAGACTCTTCTAAAAAAACATCGGATTCAGACTGGAAGATGGTATTCTCAGGTGGTTGCTCCACCTGAACTTGATCTTCTCAACGTCGATTATATCCGTGGAAGCTGTCCGATCGCCGAATCTCTGTGCAAACGCGTTCTCAATCTTCCAACACACATTTCAGTTCGTGATGCCAAGCGCATCCTCAATTTACTCCCATAAATTATGGATATTCGTACAATACTAAATAAGGTTGAGTGGAATACATTTTTTGAAACTATCGGCTCGCCATCGTTTCACCATTCCTGGGAATGGGGAGAATTTCAAATACTTTGTAAAAAGGAAATTCTCAGACTTGGACTGTATAAAGGTTCTACATTGGTTGCAATTGCGCTTGTTGTCAAAGTCAAATCAAAACGTGGTTCATATCTTTTTGTTCCTCATGGGCCACTATTTGCCATTCACCAAGACAAGCTCACACAAAAAATTCCCGCACAACAGTTTACAGAAATTCGCACACAACTTGCCCATATCCACAGTCATTTAGTTACTATTGCACGCCGTGAAGGGTTTTGGTTTATTCGTATCGCTCCTCCAATGACACGGGATGAAGATCATGCCAACCTCTTTCATGCCCTTGGATACAAGACCGCACCTATCTATGTTCATGCTGAAACCATGTGGGTTATTGATGTGACAAAATCAGAAAATGAGATTCTAATGGATATGCGTAAAAATACCAGATATGCAATCCGTCGCGGGGAACGCGAACAGATTTCAGTGTCATTAAATGCAACCACTCAAGATATTGACAGATTTCTCTCCCTCTACCATATGACTGCAGATCGCGAACAGTTTACACCATACTCCGACGACTATATTAAACACGAAATTCAGGCATTTCAATCCGCTTATAATGTAGCTATTTTTAATTCAGGCTTTCAGGACAGTCCTAAAAATAGCATACCCCAAGAATTTGCCCAAGAAGGCACCTCTCGAAATTTAGCCGCAGCAATAGTCATCTTTTCCAAGTCCGCGGGGTTCTATCATCAAGGAGCATCCATCCATAGCAAATATCCAGCCGCATATCTCCTACAATGGCATGCAATCCTTGAAGCCAAACGACGAAACTGCACGTATTACAGTTTCCATGGTATTCATGATCCTGGACGAACTCCTCGTTCGTGGGATGGTTTGAGTTTATTCAAACGTGGATTTGGCGGATTTCAAGTTGATTACCTTTATACACAAGACTTCATCATATCTCCCTTCTACGTTCTCAGCTACCTCGGCGACAGGTATCTTTCCTGGCGTAGAGGAATATGACAGAAGAGAGAGGAGAGAACATACATGAAATATTTTATTTAGACTATTGTGACGAGCCATAAGGGAGTGCTATAGAAAAAAGCGACAAGCAGGAGAGAGTGAGAGAATAAACTGGATTTAAAAGATTAAAATTGAAATATAAAAAATAAATAAATACTGAAAAAATTGCGGAAAATAAACTATGTATAAATTCCTCTCCTCTTCTCAAAATCAAGGGAGACGTCGTAAAAGATTCATTTTACGACGTCTTATATATCTCCTCTCTTTTGCTCAAATACCACATTTTTGCAGATTTTCCGTCCATCGGTTTGAAGACAGAATAACTTCTATTTTTATTTTTTATCTCTCAGATAAAAAAATCTCTATGTGAAATTAATTTTTTTTATTCACCCCTTTTGCAAAAAAATTTACCCCTCTTGATATTGGTTGATTTTGGAAGAAAGGAGCTTCCTGCAGGAATATGGCCTAGATAGACCTTCGAAATAGAGCCTTACATTGATCTTTATGAATCATTTTGTACAGTGATCTGTCATATAAAGAAGAAGTTATCCACAACTGGATAGTACTATATCATGTGTACTTACATATTAATTATTTACCAAAACGTTTATTTTATGTCTTATAGTAATGTTAATTGAATTAATAATTATTATAGGATATAATACTATTATTCACGTACGTAGTTTTTTATACTCCCCTCTCCTCTACTTCGGCATGGCCTATCAATATTTTCCCCGGGGATGGAATGGCGGCACATATTTTACCATTGAAGTGTCATTAGACCGATCACACACACAAATATGAGGACAAAAATATACTCACGAGCAACAGTCTTGAAGAGCCTGTTTCCTACATAGTTTGTCACTATCCCTAAAACTGAGTAATAGGTTGTTGTGACAATGAGTGCATACACATTTATTTCCAATGGAACGAACGAAAGAAGAATCATAAGCTCAATCAAGATAAGAGATGATGCAGCGCTATATTTCAAAAGTTCCCCTTCTATGCGTTCATTCAAATTTACTGTCCAGAGACATTGAAGAGAAGCAACAAACATCACTCCTCCCAAAAAGAAACTCGTAACAATAAAATTTAGTCGGAATGATAGAATCACAATTGCAGAAATAAAAATAATGAGTGTTTGTGAAATATAATTCACTGAAAATGCTGCTCTATAAAGCTGTATACTCTTCTCTACTCCAATATTAAATATATTTGCAGAAAGCAACATTGCATAATACCCCAAACTAAAAAGCGCAAGAAATGGTATTCTTGTGAGCCATCTGACAGGCAAAAGCGAGTAAAATACATAAAGAGCCAAGACAAACAAAACTGGCATGATAAAGAGCATAAAAAGCTCAATGCCATCTATTCCATCAAATATCGCGATATAAGTTGTCAGATAGGCAAAAACTATGAGTATTGGTACGAAATACATCCATGAGGTATTGAATGGAAAAAATGTAGCAATCGCCAGAACGAGCAACATTACCAAGGTCATTGCTATTATCCGTATACGTTTGGGGACATAATTCACATGCTTGACCCACCTCGCCTTGATTGATTTGGGAAACAATATTCGTGACAACAATGTTTGTATTATATGCATTACAGACTATTATACAAATAAACTTGTGCTCTACTCTCAAGTATTTGATATACTACTGTTTCAGTTGCCCTTGACATTCAAATTTAATTTTCTATACTCAACTAAATGGTATTATCAGAAACTCTTGAAGAACAAGCAGTCGACGCTGCAATGAGCGGTGATTGGAAAACAGCAATCAAAATAAACAAAGACTTATTGTCTGAAAATAGTGAAGATCTTAGCGCTCACATGAGGCTCGGCTTTGCATATTTTCAAAGCAATAAGCTCAGACTTGCAAAAAAGGAGTTTCAAGATGTGCTGAAGCTTCAGCCAAAAAATAATATCGCAGAAGAACATCTCGAAAAAGTCAACATCCTCAGCTCAAAAAAGAAAATTCGTCATGAAAGTACTGCACAATATGACCCAGATGTATTTATTGAAATCCCTGGAAAAACACGAATTGTACACCTAGTCAATATTGGAAAGAAAGAAGATCTTGCTGGAACAAGCATTGGAGAAAAAATGCTTCTGAAAGAAAAAAGAAGAAAACTTGAAGTGAGAACTCAGCATGATGAGTTTATTGGAAATCTTCCCGATGATATTTCTAAGCGTCTTAGTTATTTTATAAAAAATGATAGTGATTATAGTACCCATATCAAGGAAATTAGCCTTACTGACGTGGTCATTTTCATCCGCGAGATTGTCAAGGGTAAAAAGGTAAACCAATATCCATCTTTCCCCTCAAACCCTCATGTGATGCTCTCGGATATTCAACATATAGACGCCGACACTGCAGATGGATCCGATGATGACGAAGATGTGGATGAAAATGAAATTGACCTCACAGATGAAACATGGGAAAAGTACGAACAAGAAAAAGACCTCAGTTCCATTGTTCAGCTTGAGGACGAAGAGGAAGAAGAGTAATGCTCAATTTTATCCTTAAAAAATACGATAGTCCCCCGTATTTTCTTCATCGAAACTATTTTAGCTATCTCAGCTGGAATATGAAAATCTCGCATTGAAACAAGCGAAAATATGAATGAGATCGCAAGTAATAGTACGAATGTTATAAATATCATATCTTAAATTTCCAATTTCCTAATTCGTAATTCGTAATTCGTAATTCGTTATTTTAATTAATCTTCCACTCCTCTTCTTTATCTCCAAGTACAAATAGTATATCATATACATCTGTTTTTCCTTTCACAATAGGGCAAAAGAAATATTTTGAAAGATCTTTTGCTGTTTGAGATGGTACCTCATCTGATATCATGATTCGACAATCATTGATTGTGGTATTTCTATTAATATCGCTTACTCGTATGCCATTTCCTTCAAGTAGTGATGAGATCGTACGCGCAGTTTTATAGTTTTGTCGATATAATACTTGTACGCTTTTGTGCTCCTCTCTATACTCGTCATTGTACAGAAGCCCTATACTATCTTTGATAAATGAATCTTCTTGAAAGAGCGTATCGCCAAGAGCTTCATTTTTTTCTTTGCGATACTGTATTTTTTTGAAATCATCATTCACCTTCATGAGTGCGCCAGTAAGATACACTCTATCCAAAAATGATGCATTGCTGGAAGAAAGTATGAGACTCTTAAGTGATGGTTTTATCTGCGATTTTTCGGGCGCGTCGTAATAAATGTCATCTTCTTTCTGATAAAGATAATACTGCACAAATGAGGTTGTTGTTGTTGAAAAAGCTTTTTTCAATATATCTGGATTTTTTTCAAGCTGGACCAATTTACCAAGGGATCCAATCCGATACTGTCCATACGCTCCAGGGACGTCTACTTTCACTTCCGGGTCGAATCGAATATTGTAGTTTTGGTTATTTTTCAGATCAAAGGAATAGTATGTAGTGGTCGGTCCATATACGACAACGTTCAGTCGCATTGGTCGTGAAAAAAACAAAGACGAAGAAAAGGCAGAGAACAGCTTGAAGGTTGCATAAAAAAATAGAAACGACCCGAGAATTATGTAAAGAGTAGACTTTTTATATGACTTCTTCATTCCTCTACTCTATCACATCCACTGCTACTTTATCATTTCTTCTTCACATGAGACGCAGTGCATGGTTTCAGGTATGAGCGCAAGCCGTTTTGCCGGGATTGTTTTATTACATCTCCTGCATGTGCCATATGTGCCTTTATCAATTCGTTTGAGGGCGATATCGATGTCATGGAAACGTTTATTTAGTGTTTCCATCTCTGCTTCGATTCGCTGGTGGGCTTCTTGTTCTCGAACATCTGTATCAACTGAGGCATTGTCGGTCACATGTGTCGGATCTTCAAAAGGATCAGAGTCTTTTAAAGCTCGCAGCTGAACCACAATCTTTTCTTTTTCTGATTCTAATAGTAGTTTGGTTTCTTTATTTTTTGACATATGTGGAAAAATTATTAATCGTTCTTTTTTCTAAAAAGTGACTGTACCCGCAACACGATCAATTTCCTAAAATAATAGATGAAGTAGATGCTTCCTGTCAAGAGCAATACTCCGCTTACAATCATTTCGACGCTCACGTACTGAGTCGTTGTTCTAAATGCTTTGATCGGGTCAAAAATAAATTGGACGAGAGAAAAATACCACACGAAGAATACGAGATTAAAACCTTCATGCAGTTTTTCTTTCCGAATAAGAAAGATATATTTGTAGGTGATATAGCTTCCAAGGAAAAATACTATACTCTCATACAGTGAAGTGAGATGTCTCGCTCCATCAAGATGCGGATATGCAAGAGACAGAAAAAACTTTGTTTGAGATCCAACTTCAGCACCCGAAAAGAAGCTTCCAAGTTTGCCGATTGCAAGTGCAAGAAAAAATGATGGAATGATGTAATCTACATATTTTAAAAATGATATCTTCTTTCCTAACAGAAAAATATAGTTAAAGACCAGAAAACCAATAGTGAACCCAATGAAATGCATTCCAGGATATCCGTTGATAAGAATGAACTTCAATACATCAACACCAAAGTCTGAAAAATGAAAAGCCACATACATCAGCCGACCAACAAATAGTCCTCCAAACAGAGAGAAAAACAATCCATCAAAAATCTCATCTTCCTTGTAAGATGTAAGTGCGATATTTTTCCACACAAAAAAACATCCCCAAAAAAATGCTAGTACCAAAAATACGCCGAGTGTGTATATCTTCAGAAAGCCAAAATCAAGCAATACTGGCAACATATGTATATCCTTCTGCACACAACTGATAACTTACGACTATGTTCAAGTATAATTGAATTTTACTGATAATCAATCAAGCAACACTCTATGAAAAAATCACCTCTTAAAGTAGGATTTGATCTTGACGGCGTACTTTTGTACAACCCCGCACGAATATTTCGACCGATCACAATTGCGGTAAAAACCTTGCTGAGACGCAAAGCGCCCACAAAAACTGAGTTTTACTATCCAAAAAGTACTATTGAAAAAATACTATGGAACATTGTGCACTGGTCAAGTTTGTACATGGCAGATGGGGTTGATGAAATCAAAAAACTCTCAAAAGAAGGACATATTCAAGCGTACATAATTACCAGTAGATATGATTGTTTGGAGGGAGATTTCAGAAGGTGGATGAAAAAAATGCATGCTGATGAAATCTTTGAAGCAACATATCACAATAAAAAAAATCTTCAGCCCCATATTTTTAAAGAACAAAAAATAAAAGAGCTCGGACTCGACGTGTTTGTAGAGGACAACTGGGATATCGTGAAGCATATCAACAGTCATACTCGCGCAAATGCGCTCTGGATCACCAATGCGATCGACAAAACAATTCGGTATGACAAAAAGTTTCTCTCATTGAAAGATGCGATTGAGTTTCTCAAATTAAAAATCAAAAATTGATTGAAAATTGAAAAATAAAGTACTGTTGATTCTCATACTTATTCTTGCATTTTGTCTTCGTCTCGCGGGATTCAATTGGGATTCGGGGTTTCACTTTCATCCCGATGAGAGAATGCTCATAATGGTTGCAGAACGGATCACATTCTGGACCCAGTTGAATCCAGATTTTTTCAATTACGGAAGTTTACCCATATATCTTCTCAGAGGCACAAGTCAACTACTAGATCTCATCTTCAATAGTACTTTGGCCAACTATGACGGAATGCTCTTTGTTGGTAGATCCCTCTCGACTATTGCAGATCTTATTGTTGTATTTCTCATATATCATATATCATTCCATATTTCTCACAAAAAAACCATTGCATTGTGGTCTTCTTTTTTCTATGCAATTGCGTTCTTTCCGATTCAAAATAGTCATTTTTTCATTGTTGATACCTTCCTCAACCTCTTCTCTACTCTTCTCATGTATCTACTTTTAATGTACAGAGATCAACCTTCATATAAAAAAGTGTGCATGATTGGGATTGTTTTTGCGGCCGCTCTCACGAGCAAAATTTCTGCCGTCATTTTTTTACCTGTGATTGGACTTACGTTTATTTTGCCGTTTGAAAAACACGAGAATATATTTCAAAAAATCTTTCATCTCTTTCAAAGAAAACCAACGAAAATCCGACCCTATATTCTATATTCTCTATTCAATATTCTCCTCTTTTCCCTATGCACTTTGATCTTTGGATTTTTATTTATGCCATACGCATTTATTGAATACATACGATTTTTGAGCGATATTTCACAACAAGTCAAAATGAACTCTGATGCATATATATTTCCCTATACCTTGCAATACGTTGGGACACTCCCCTACTGGTACTACATCAAAAATATATTTCTTTGGGGATTGGGGCCAGTGATTAGTACACTTGCAATTATCGGGATAATCGTCTGTATTCGAAAATACCTCCCCTATTTCCCCTCCTTACCAAGGAGGGGAATTGAAGGGGTGGCTTCTTTCACGATTTTCCTTCTTTTTTATCTTATTTACTTTATAATTATTGGAAAATCTGCAGTTAAATTTATGAGATACATGCTTCCTTTATATCCGTTTTTTGCTATCATGGCAGGATATGGAGTGTATGTTATTCTGAACTTCGTTCAGAATCGCACCATTCATGTCATCCCGAGCGAACTTGTCCGGAGCGAAGTCGAAGGAGTCGAGGGATCTACTTTCATTTCTAGATTCCGGATCACATCCGAAATGACAATGATAATAGTCCTTCCAACTTTGCTTTGGACTTTCATGTTCCTCAATATCTACAGCACTCAAAACACACGCATCCAGGCTACTGAATGGATCAATCAGTTCATTCCATACGGCTCTACACTTGCGACTGAGCACTGGGACGATCGAGTACCAATTTACGATCCCGGAAATTATCAGTATGAAGAACTGACATTATATGATATCCCTGATGATGACCAAAAATGGAAGATTATCAACCAAAAAATAGATCGCTCTGACTATATCGTCATTGCCTCAAATCGATTATATACGCCACTTCAACGTTTAGATAACTGTGAAAAAACATTTCCACGCTGTTATCCAAAAACTTCTGAATACTATCAAAAATTATTGAATAATAAACTTAATTTTATTAAAGTGGCAGAATTTACCTCATATCCCAGATTTTGTTTGCTACCTGATATGTGCTATATGATACGTGACGATTCATCTGATGAATCATTCACAGTATATGATCATCCACAAATTATGATTTTTAAAAAAATATGAACCGTCGAGCGCACTTATATGCACTTATAATATTTTTCTTTGCACTTTTAGTTCGTATCGTATTTTTAGATAGTATTCCTGGCAATATTAATCCTGATGCCATTGATACTTTACGAACATATATCTGGGATTCGTCTCATGCCACATTGTCCCCTGTCGGCTTCAACTGGAACGGAGCCTCGGCAATAAATACCATTATCATTGGTACAAGCTGGAAGCTGTTTGGCGAGTCAATATTCGGACTTAGGCTTCCTTCTGCTCTATTTAGTTCTTTATCTATTGCGGTGGTGTTTTATCTGGGCTACATGATCACAAAAAATCTTTGGCTTACTTTTGCTTTTGCTTTAGCGACTGCAACCAACTCCTGGTTCTTAAATTTTTCCAGAAGCGGGTGGGAAAATGTCTGGAACTCACTATCTGTTATGCTTATTGCACTTGGTCTAAATTTTTTCATATCAAAAAGGTTGTATAAGGCGGGCAGTCTGCTTGTTGGTGTCGGTTCACTGTTGGGATTGTATTTTTATCATCCGGGGAAAATGCTTTTTCCTGTTGCTATGCTGATTTTATTTGTATACTCCATTGCTTTTAAAGCAAATAAACTTTCTGCGATTTTGTATTTATTTATCACTGTCTTTGCCGTATCTATTTTGTTTATTCCCCAGTTTATCAGTATTGTCCAAAACCCCGAAACAGCCACGAATCGAATCTCAACAGTAAGTATAAACAATCATTATGATGTATCGCCATCAGAGCAAATTAAAAGAAATCTGATTGGATTTTCGCTGTTTCGTCCTCAGGATTTTAACTTCGGATCATGGAGCAGGTATATTTCCGATCAAGAATATCCCATTTACCCTATTATTACATTGTTATACTGGCTAGGAATAATTGTTTCTTTAATAAAATTCCCTTATCTTTCTGTTTTTTATTTACTCTCAATATTGCCCGTCGAATTATTAAGCCAGCATACGCCGGATGCGGCGCGCGCAGTCCATATTGTGCCGATGATTTTTCTGTTTGCGCTAATTGGATGCTCTGTACTAATTGATTGGTTGGATAAATTTTTACAGAGTAAATCAACAATCTGGAAATTATTGCCAACTGCTACTGCCACCTGTTTTGTGATAGTGGTGGCCTTTTTTCAGCTATCATGGTATTTTTCATGGATTCAAAAGTCTCAGACTCTTGAATCCCGCCAGCCGGCAATTTGGCTGGACGAATATGATATTTGGGAAACCGACATCTCTTATTTTATAGAGAAGGATAAAAATTATAATATTGACGAGTGGAGGGATATCAAAAATACCAATTATGGAATTTCCGATTAAATAGGCAAAAGAACCTCCGGCGGGACTGGCTCAAAGCTCGCTCCTGGTTTCTGCCAATAAAACTCAAGACTGCTTCCTCCGCCATTTTGAAAATAATCAATCTGAATATCATGGTGCCCTGCTGTCAATTGCTTTTGTACTGATATTTCATTTGGCCTGTCAGGAATGAGTGATTCACCTATCAAGTTCCCGTCTATTTTCAATCTCACTCCGTCGTCGCCCATCAAATAAAAATTATAAGAACCTGTTTTTGCGATTTTTATTTTTCCCGTGAAAGTGGCGCTAAAATATTCATCATTCCATGTAGTCAATATAAAAGGTATAATTTCTTCTTTTATTGATTTTCCTTTCCAATTTATATTGTTGTAGTAAGCCGCTTTTAAACCGTTGTGAGATTTATTTACCGGATTTAATGCATTGTCAATGGCAGTCTGGGGTATCCGAACTCGAAGATAAAGCTCTTCTTTGCCCGGACCGATAACTTTTTCTATTTGGGCATCCGGATAATAAGAACGTATATATGGAATTAACGAAAAATATTGAGAATCAAGAAGAAGTAAAGCATCGCCTGAAAAATTATCCAAAGGAAAATCCTTTTCAAGGAAAATAGGTTTATGATTTCCATTTTTAATACTATAAGCCATAAAATTTACAGTCGAAAATGATGCCAGGCGCGGCGATAAATAGATTTGCTCATATTGCTTTCCTGAATCGAAAATTTCTCGTGCAATTTTCGTCTCCATGAAACTATAACTTAATTGGACGCTTGGATTTATTGCTTGACACAAAAAATAAGTACGTATTTCCCATACTCCGGCAATGCTGACAAAAACTAAAAATCCAATCATCAAAATAAACTTACTCATTTTTTTCCTGAAAATAGATAATTTCTTCAGTTGGTTAAATAAAAGAGCTGCGCTTACAGCGGCAAATATTGTGACCGCAGGAACTGCCGTAAGTGTGCGATATGCCTGGGGCGACTCATTTCGACTGCTAAGGATCCCTCCTGCAAGGGCAATCATCAGCCAAAGTACTAACAAAAAAAACCTTTTATCTTTCAGACGAAAAATACCGTAAGCAAATCCTAATACAAATAAGGTTCCAGTGACCGGATCGAGCATTGGTTCATTTGGCAAATTGTGTCGTCCATTACCGTCTCCTTTTTCATGAAAAAATTTCAGATGATCGACTGCGTTATTGATAATTGGCTTAAGGCTTTTTGTAATCCGAACTTCATTGAAAATACTTACTTCTCCTGTCCGGTTTATGAAGGTGAAGGGATCGGTCAGATAGGTCATACCCAACGGCATGACTGTGATCAGCCATGCTATAAAAAATAGAAGAATTCCTTTTGTACATTGCAAAAATAAAGCTCTGTTTTTGAAAAAAATTTGCCCAAGAAAAATGATAATAAACAAAAAAACGGTAATAACTACAAGACGGCTGCTAAGATATGTATACAAGACCAAGCCATGGATTATGCCGCTTAAGATATACAGGATCGCACTCTGCCTGCGAAAAGCTCCAAGCAGAAAATAAAGACCCAGCGTCTGAAATAATGGAGGCATGACTTCATTCCATCCCCATCTGCTCATCGTCATGTGCCACCGGCTTATGGCCATAAAAAACATCGCACTAAGGCCGACAAAAGATCCAAACATAAGTCTTGCTAAAAGATATACTGCAGGTATAGTCAAAATTGCAGGAATAATAGAGATAATCTTCAATGTCATCTGATTTACTCCAAAAAGTTTGAATATAAGTGCCATATAATAAAAATAGCCGTTTGGAGTTTCATACCATCCCGTGGCAAATGGAGACGCTTGATTTCCCTGTAAAATATTGATGGCTTCAAGTGAAGCAGTGGCCTCATCTATAAAAATCCCTGCAGGAATTTGATCAATGTTATAAATTCTTACTCCGATTGCTAGTATAAGAATAATTATGAAGCAGATTATCTCCAAAGTATTAAAAACCCTTGAAAACTTTGTATCGTTCTTATGACGGGTTATTAAAATACCGCCCATAATTTCCAAAATAATGGCAGCTATCCAGTATACAAAGGCGTTATTCCAGTGATTAATATCTGGCCATAGAGAAACAGCAGCCAGTATGCCAAGCGCTAAGCCTAATAAAATAAGTGCCCAGCCGAATTTAGCACTGAAATTGACTTGAGAAACTTCCGGTTTAGTTTCGGCTTGTTTTGACAAAATATTCTTTAGTCTTGATGCTCCGAATCCAAAGCCTGCAGACGCGCCAATTATCAATACCCAAGGAAACAAGTGATATTTAAAAGGTTGTCTGACTGACCAGGCACCCAGCAAACAAATTAGCGCGCCAAAAAATATCAATATGTTATAAATCCGAAACTTCATACTTATTTTATCTTATAAACAAATTATATTTTATTATTTGAAAAATCGCCCATAAGCCGTCCTTCCATTGAATTTTTTTCCCTTCTGCGTATGTTCTTCCCATATACGATATTCCTACTTCGTATATTTTTAAATTTTTGATTTTTGCCAGTCGAGCAGTAATCTCCGGCTCAAAGCCAAACCGTGAACTTCGCAGTTGTGGAGAAATTGTTCGAATAAGGTCGCCACGAAAAGCCTTAAATCCCGTCTCCATATCGGTCAAATTGAGATTGGTAAACATATTGGATAGATGAGTCAGAAACTGATTCCCAATCGAATGCCAAAAATACAGCACTCTGTGAGGAGCGTGACTTATGAAACGACTCCCATAGACTGCATCAGCATTTTCTTTTACGAATGGTTGCAAAAGCAAAGGATAATTTGCCGGGCTGTACTCAAGATCTGCATCCTGAACTATGACTATTTCCCCTTTTGACAGTAAAAATCCGCTTTTTAAGGCGTTTCCTTTTCCCGAATTTTTTTTAAAACTTATCAATGTGACTGAAGATTTATCTTTTTGAAAATATTTTTTTTGGGGTCTTAAAGATTTCGTATTAAATTTATTCGATTGTAGGAAATCGATGATTTTTTTTGAGGTATCGTCTTGCGAACCATCATCAATTATGATTAATTCCTTGTTAAATCCACCAACATTTTGTTCTAATGCTCTTTGTATTGTTTTGACAATGTAGTTGGATTCATTGTATGAAGGAATGACAATTGAAAGGATTTTCATTAGTAAAATGATAATGAAAGATATTCAATTCCACAAGCAATATTCTAAGGGCTCGTCCCCGACGTCACGTCGGGGTTACGGCCCTTTGGAGGATACCGTCTGGTACCCTCCTATGTGTCGCAGGATACTGGTCAACTTATTAATGGATGCGACCTAATTTAACAAATTTCTCTGTCAAGAAGAGTGAACAGTCACAAATACAATAAAAGTACCATTTGGTTAATAATTTACCCTTAATAACCTTCAATAAAAAGCATTTCGCCAGAGTGAAAGAAATCGGCTTGATGCGTTTATGGTTTGATGCGTAATTTCGGCGTCAGTTTGTCAAAATCTTTATCAAAGGAAAGAATCTCAACGTTTTGAGCCTTTGCCATAGCCCAAGTTAGAATATCGACAAAATCAATGGTATTTCTCTTGTACTCATATAGTGCTTCCATAACAATTTTTTTATCATCTATATGTATCCACTCAGGTTCAATGAGAAGAACTAATTTTTCTGCTGCCTCTGACCGTGGTGAGTCGTAGAATCGTTCTAAATGAAAAAGTATCTCTACTATTGTAACCTGCAAAATAGACATACATAGTTCGCCTCTTTGCGCCCTACGGAGATATTTTTCGGCAAGATCGGCTTGAATTGGAATATCTTTTGTTAAAAATCTAAGAAATACGTTTGTATCAACGTAGATACATTTCATGTTGTTTTCCTCGTAGATAAGTAATCAATAAACGCTTCCCTCATCTTCTTCATGTCACCTTTTTTTCCTTTCGGGTCTATTGAACCTTTGAGTGAAAAAAAATCATTTGTCTGTTTTATTTTTATCCCATCATTTTCTTTTATAAAAACAACTGAATCGCCTTTTTTGATACCAAGAGACTCCCGCATGTCAATGGGGATCGTTACTTGACCTTTTTGTGTAACTGAAGAATATCCGATCATAGTATTACTATACTACTAAGAGTAATACTCATTGTCAAGAGGTATTACTCCTCTCCAGCAATTCTCATTTTGACTTCATCCCATCAATAAAGTCCAATCCAACCATAAACCACCCCACCTCCCATAAACAGCTATTTGCAATGGAATAACAACCTGTTCTATGATGTAATCATGGT
>Ga0210005_1001290_pt1 | contig 16406 bp, 20 predicted proteins | sample CryGey02umfilter_3_FD_183961 | JGI IMG/M metagenome (GOLD analysis project Ga0210005, IMG submission 183961) | Groundwater microbial communities from aquifer in Utah, USA - Crystal Geyser 4/9/14 0.2 um filter (SPAdes) (version 3) | ecosystem: Environmental > Aquatic > Deep subsurface >... | reverse complement strand
TACTCACATTCCGACACATCACCACAGCAATCTTTCGCAGACTTTGACTTGTCCTAAGCAACCATTCTAGCTTCTGGCGCTCATAATACGTTAAATTATTTGACATACAACACATTTCTCTGAATATTCCCAATTCTACCAAATTAGTGTTGCTTCTAGTTTAGAATCTTTCTTGTGCCTAGAAGACATTGACATCTTGAGGAGAGGATGATACCATCTCTGGGCACTCTTGAATTTTTGTTATTTTTCACCTATACTTTTCACTATATGCAAACGATACTCACGATAGCACAAATGATCTTGGGGGTTCTCCTCATCGTTGTTATTTTGCTCCAGCAACAGGGGGCTGGTCTTGGTGCTGCCTTTGGTGGCGGTGGTGGTGTCGCAACTACTCGCCGAGGAAGCGATTTGGTACTGTTCCGAGCAACTATTGGTATCTCTATTGCTTTTTTTCTTCTTTCTCTCGTCCTTGTCATTCTCTAATAGCGTCTTCCACGCAGTGCGTGGTAAAGTCCTCGTGTCCATGTGCGTAGTATTTCTTTTTTGAAAAACGCCGTCAAATCACTCAAAAAAAAAGTTGGGCGTTCTCATGCTGCCACCCCACTCGTCTCACATGACCATGATGTCACTCTCATCCGGTCACTTCGTGGCAAGCGGACACCAACGGTAAAACAATGGACTATGCTTCCTGGACTTTTGAGTGTTCGGGAAAAGCAGCTGTTTATTGTTTCTGGCATTGTATTGCTGTCTTCATTGTTGTGGTTTGGATATACCCTTTTGTCAACGCATCTCATGACGGTACCTGCTGCAGGTGGTCGATATGTCGAAGCAGTCGTAGGGACGCCGCAGCGTATCAATCCACTCTTTGCCTCGACCAATGACACGGATGTTGATCTGACCAGATTGGTCTATTCTGGGTTGCTTCGTCATAATGCTTCACAGGAATTGGTCCCTGATCTTGCAACGACACTTCCTGAAAAAAGTGAAGATGGGCTCATGTACACGCTTCACCTGAGAGAAAATGCACAATGGCATGATGGTGAACCCTTTACTGCCGATGATGTCATCTTTACCTTTGATACAATACAGGATCCTGCTATCAATAGTCCGCTTCTTGTTAGTTTTCAAGGTATTCACGTTGAAAAGCTCGATGAATTTACCGTTCGGTTTACATTGGCTGAACCATTTCCTGCATTTCCGTCTTCTTTGACGGTAGGTGTTTTGCCAGAGCATTTGTGGCAGGGGATCTCTGCGGAACAATTTCGCCTTTCCCCAAAAAATACGCAGCCAATAGGTACTGGGCCATATCAGTTTTCTAAATTGCTAAAAGATGATAGTGGTCGTATCGTGAGATATGAACTTACCAGAGTAGAAAATTGGTATCGACAGTCTCCCTATATAAAAGAATTTGTGTTTGCCTTTTATAATGCATACGCCGGCCCAGGTGGGGCAATCCAGGATTTGCGAGAAAAGAAAGTTGATGGGCTTCATTTTGTGCCGTATGATTTGCGAAGCCAAGTCGCGCGAAAACATTTGGTACTCCGTACATTGCAATTGCCACAATACACAGCACTCATGTTCAATCAATCTCATACATCGGTCCTCGAAGAATTGGATGTGCGAAAGATGCTTGCATGTAGTATTGATAAAGAACGTATTCTCAGAGAAACGCTCGATAACGAAGGACAAATAATCCATAGTCCTGTATTACCTGGTTTTCCTGGCCATGATCCAGAACGAAAAACAGAACGATGTGATACGGGAGTGGCAAATGAAACACTTGATGAAACCTATGATCGGCTTTCTATCGATGAATATAGAACGCAGTTGCTGGATGAAGAAATAGTACGATATAAAGAATCTCTTGTGATTGCATCCTCTACGCCAGAAGGCGAAGACACCGCGGTAGACAACACGGATGATGTTCCAGAGGAGGTGTTGCAACAGATGAACGATGCTATTGATACGCGTATTGATTTGGCACAGCCATTTTATCGTGTGGATGATGACAAGCGTATTGTAACGTTGACGATCGTCACGAGTGATACGACAGAGTATGCCCAGGCTGTTCATCTCATTGCGAGTATGTGGCAAGAGTTGGGAATTGTGACAAACATTTCTTTGGTACCTGCAAAAGATATTTCAAAGCAAGTCCTCAAAGAACGCAATTACGATGTCTTATTGTATGGTATGATAGTAGGTGAGGATCCTGATCAGTATGCGTTTTGGCATTCAAGTCAGGTAGATTTTCCTGGATTGAATTTGAGTCAGTATGCAAATAGAGAACTCGATACGATCTTGGAAGATGCGAGAGAGACGGTAGATGATGACAAAGAGGTAGAACTCTATCAAACATTTCAAGAGATGTTGATGAAGGATGTTCCTGCGGTATTTCTCTATATGCCTACGTACACCTATGCTTTGAGTGATAAGGTTCAAGGGTTTGAGGTGTCGCGTATTTCGCATCCTGCAGATAGATTTAATAGTATTGAATCGTGGTTTATCAAAACAAAAAAAGTCTGGAATAAGTAGGCAAGATCTTGACAATATTCATATGTTGTGGTAGAGTGTAGTACTTATAGCTTCTTCTTCTCTTCCAAAACCACGCCGAAGTGGTGAAACTGGTATACACGCATGCTTCAGGTGCATGTACTCGCAAGAGTGTGAGGGTTCGAGTCCCTCTTTCGGCACAAACATATACACATCTTTCTTCAATGTCATACTGCTCTCGCGGTATGTATGTGTATGTCCTTTTATACAGATACCCCTCGTTTTTTTACGTGGGTTGTCACATGTAATTTTTTATGACATTAGCACCATCTCGGCCAACATCGGCCGGACACAGTGGTCGTGCGCCAAAATCATATGGACGCACTTCCGCATCGCACCGCACAAACACGCACAAATCTGTAGGGAGAAATTCAGGGAAGCCCGTACCTGCGAGCACTGAAAAACCATCATTTTCTACAAGACCTACACCACAGCGTACAGAAAAGCCTACGTTTTCACGAAAGCCAACGGCAAGTACAGACAAGAAGAAAACATTTTCAGGGAAACGAACAAATCAATCACGAAGTGGTGGTTCACGTTCGAATGCACGTCCTTCTCAGCCAGCAGGCACTGGATATGCATCCAAAGCAGGAGCTGCAAAAGTACCGCCTCTCAAGCGCGGGACGTTTCGTATTATTCCTATCGGTGGACAAGAAGAAGTAGGCCGAAACATGGTCATATACGAATATGAAGATGATATTGTGATCCTCGACATGGGATTGCAATTTCCAGAAGATGACATGCCTGGAATCGATTTTATTATTCCAAATAGTAGTTACCTCGAGAAGAAAATAAAAAATATCAAAGGGGTCGTGTTTAGCCATGGTCATCTTGATCATATTGGTGCAGCACCAATCTTGCTCGAAAAACTTGGGTATCCACCGATCATCGCGATGCCACTGACGCTCGCCATGATCAAAGATCGTGTAGAGGATTACAAAAAAGGAAGTGCCAAAAAATTGAAAACAATCACGGTAAAATCTATAACTGATCGTGTCCGTCTTGGAAAATTTCGTATTGGATTTTTTCAAGTAGAACATTCTATCATGGATGCGATGGGGACGATTATCGAGACACCTGTCGGATCAGCCTTGCATCCAGGAGACTGGACAATGGAACGCGATGCCAATGATCATACGCATGTACACTATGATCAGCTTTTGAAAGAAAAGCGACCAAGTGTCCTGATGCTCGAAAGTCTCGGTGCACTGAAAGAAGGACGTCATGCAACGCATGAAGAATTGTATGAAAATTTGTATAATCTGTTGAAAGATGCGCCAGGGAGAATCATTGTGGCAACGTTTTCATCCCAAGTAGAACGGGTAAAATGGCTCATCGAAGCGGCAAATAAACTGGGCAAAAAAGTAGCACTCGATGGCTACAGTATGAAAAAGAATATCGAGATTGCGCGCGAACTCGGCTATGTAAAACCGGCAAAAGAAACATTGATCGATGTACACAAAACTGATGATTTTCCAGAAAATAAAGTGGTCATCGTGTGTACCGGTGCGCAAGGAGAAGAAAATGCCGTGTTGAATCGTATCTCGAGTGGCAATCATCGCAGTGTCAAACTTCGAAAAAAAGATACCGTTGTATTTTCATCTTCTGTTATTCCTGGAAATGAACGATCTATCCAACGTCTCAAAGACAATATTTATCGTCAGTGTGACAATGTCATTCACGGAGATCTGATGGACGTCCATGTCAGTGGGCATGGCACTCGTCGCGATATCATCGACATGATTGACCAGGTAAAGCCGGATTACTTTATGCCGGTATATGGCAATCACTTCTTTTTGAAAGAAGCACAACGTCTCGCGATAAAACATGGCTATCCAGAAAACAAAACAATTGTGCCAGACAATGGTTCTATTATTGAAATGGATAAAGATGGATTGAAAGTATTGAAGGAAAAAGCAAATAGTGACTATGTCTTTGTCGATGGGCTTGGTATTAGTGATTCACAAAATGTGGTCCTCCGAGATCGACAGGTCTTGGCAGAGGATGGAATGCTTGTCGTGATCGCGACGGTTCATACTAAGACTGGCAAGTTGATCCAAAATCCAGATATCATTTCACGTGGGTTTGTCTTCTTGAAAGATAATAAAGATTTGATCGAGGACATTCGTCACAAAGTGAAAAAAATGATTGTGGTGTCAGATCCAAAGACGTGGGCAGATACCAATCAGATCCGCAATGATATCCGCGACAAAATTGGACAATTTGTGTTTACCAAAACACAAAAGCGTCCGATGATTTTGCCAGTGGTTATCGAAGTATAGGGACAATAAACAACTAACAAGTAATCCCGCCTTTGGCAGGGATCCCGTCCAGTAACACTGGCGGGACAAGTAACAATTTTTGTATGCCAGTAGAACAAGCACATATTCATCCTGATAAACCTTCTTATCCTTTACGACCTGAGGATCCTGAACAAGAAGAACCATCTAGTGTTCGTATTGGAAATATTGGCGGAGTCCCTATGGGGGAAAGCCCACACCATCATGATGAAGATGCTGATGAAGATGAAAATAATATTGTCGAAACCACTATCGTATAAGTTGTTGTTATCCACACATCACTTTGACCAATCGTGCACTACATAGTAGAGTAGACTCATACAAAACGTATATGAATATTTCACGAACAAGCTACTTTTTCTGGTTTTATTTTCTGCCCATTTCCTGAGTAGTTTGTTTGGTATCCCAACATCTAGAAAAACTGCTCAGAAGGGCAGTTTTTTGTTGGTACAAGATATGGAAAAATGAGGGGACATATCTTGTCTCAGCAATCACAAAAACGAAGGAGGGGAGACATGCAGTTGAAAATCGATGAATGTGTGCGTGGGTATGATACACTTGCTTCCTGGTTTTCTGGGAGCCTGATCACTGCCTACCGCGTCGCGCCTTACAGCATGACGAATCTGGACACCAAGACTGGGATCCTCTGCGGACCATTCGAGATCACCGAGACACTTCGGCATCCGTCGGGGGCTTTGGTGAGGTGTCTCTTCCATGGGTGGAATGAAAACGAGGAAGCGATTTCTCTGACCGTCGGGTTCATCATCATTCGTGGCACTAGCAACTGGGGGACCCTCGGTCTCGATCATGCAGTGCTCACGGAGGAAACAGAACCGCCGCCCATGACGTGGGATCAGCAGCTCACTGTTGCCGGCGTTGCCAGGATGAACGAAGATGAGTTTTTCGCTCCTCTCGAGCGGATGTTCCTGCTCAGTCACTGGCTGAAACTCTCCGAGCGTTCGATGTACCGTCTTCCTGGACTCTGGAATGATCGGATCAAATGGGAGCTCGAGCGTAAGGGACTTGCCCGGGAGTATGGGCGGGATGCCAGCAATGACTCCTACGAGTACTCGAGGCGTCGGTTAGGAAATAGGGTCGAGAAACTCGAGGCAAAGCCTGTCCCCTGGGCTGCAAGCTTGGCAGCGGATACCGCCGCACCGAGCAGCCGCGCGAACATCATGGCTGATCTGAGGGACAGCGGGATCACTGTTTCTCCATTCATGAACTGACGACTGCAGGCGGAGGGCGGGGTTTTTACACCCCGTCCTCCGCCACTTCAATTACTTGAGATTCGTTCTTATTCTTGCTAGAGTAGTGGTATGAAAAAACTCTATCGAAATACAAAAAAAGGAATACTGTTTGGGATTCTTGCGGGGATTGGCGACTATGTCAATCTTGATCCAACGGTTATTCGTATTATATTTTTAGTGCTCCTTCTCGCGACAGGCGTGTTTCCGTTTGTTCTCTTATATATTCTTGGATATTACCTCATTTCGGTGAAGCCACCGTACAATGTCGTGGACGAACAATAATGTTGTATGCACTTTTCTGCTCGTACACATATTTCTCCATCACTCACGGTGGCAATGAACAGCCTTGCCCTCGAAAAGCGTGCTGCGGGTGAGCGTGTGTACAATTTGGCTGCGGGGGAACCGATGCTCGATACACCAGAGAGTATTGCTCGCGCTGCGCACGATGCTATTGATGCTGGCAAAACACACTATGGACCTGTGGCTGGTATTCCAGCGCTTCGTGATGCCGCTGCGACGTGGATGAATACAACGTATGGAAGTCATTTTTCTCGTGCCGAGACCATCGTCACAGCAGGAGGAAAGCATGGCGTGAATTTGCTCCTCGATGCGTTGCTATCGCCAGGAGATGAGGCGTTGATTGTCGTGCCATATTGGGTATCGTATCTCTCTCAGGTAGAGATGGCAGGTGCGACGCCAGTGGTGATCGCAACGACCGAAGCAGATGGATGGAAGGTTTCGCCAAAAGATATAGAAGCAAACATCACACCACATACAAAAGTACTGATTCTAAATAATGGGTCAAATCCTGCCGGCGTGTTGTATACACGAGAAGAATTGCAGGCAATTCTCGAGGTCGTTGCACGGCATGATATCCTGCTTCTTTCGGACGAAGTCTATAGTGGCCTCGTCTATGATGGCGAGGAGTATGTATCGTGTGCATCATTTGCAGAACATGCCGAGAGAGTGATCGTGGTGCAGAGTGTGTCAAAACATTTTGCGATGACAGGATGGCGAGTAGGATTTGTGTTTGCAGATGAACAGATTATTCGCGTGCTGACCACACTCCAGGGGCAGACGACGTCTGGCGCGAGTTCGATATCGCAGTGGGCAGCACTCGCCGGTATCCAGGCGGCAGATGAGATCGTCCCAATGCATAGAGTAGAGATGCAGGCACGGCGTGATGTGTTTTGTCAGGCATTCACAGATGCATTTGGGGTGTCTCTGGCGCCAGCGATGTCTGGGTTGTATCAGTTTTTTCCGATTGCTTTGTTTGGAAGTACCGAGACAGATTCTGTAGTATTTTGTACTCGCGTGTTGGCGGACGCCAATGTTGCAATGGTCCCTGGAGGAGCATTTGGCATGGAGGGCTATGTGCGATGTTCGTTTGGAGAGACGACAGCAGAGCTCCGAGCATCGATCGATGCATTGCGTGCGTATCTTGTGAAGTAGGGTATATTTTGTTACAGTTGTCATATTGCAGTACCGTAAATCACTCATTGTCTTTTTATGAAAAAACCAATTATTTTGTCCGGCATGCAGCCAACAGGGAATCTTCACATCGGCAATTATCTTGGCGCGTTGAAGCATTGGGTAGATCTTCAGAATAGCGGAAAGTACGATTGCTATTTTTTTATTGCTGACCTGCATTCGCTGACTGGCGACATGACGGCAGCAGAACGACGTCATCAGATCACCATGCTCGCAGCAGAAATTCTCGCCGCTGGGATTGATCCAAAAAAATCAACATTGTTTGTCCAGTCGCATGTGCCTGCACATACCGAGCTTGGGTGGATATTTGATTGTGTCACGCCTGTTGCAGAGCTCGAACGCATGACACAGTTCAAAGACAAATCTGTTTCACAAGAAAAAAATATCAATGCAGGACTTTTTACCTATCCAGCACTCATGGCAGCGGATATTCTTCTGTACAAACCAGAAGCAGTGCCAGTAGGAGACGATCAGATTCAGCATCTCGAACTCACGCGCGACATTGCAAAGAAATTTAATAAACGTTACCCCACCTTCGCTAAAGCTACGGCGGGCAAGGGTGAATTTTTCACAGAACCAAAAGCAGTTCTCACAAAAACACCACGGATCAAGAGTCTCCTCGAACCAACGAGTAAGATGAGCAAGAGCAAAGGCCTCGGGCATGTGATAGAGCTCGCAGATGAACCAGCCGTGATAGAAAAGAAATTGAAAAAGGCCGTGACTGCAACAGAAGGGGGCGAAGGCTCGCCTGGTGTAGAAAACTTGCTCCTTCTTTTGCAACATTTTTCTACCAATGACACTTCATACAAAGCATTTGTTTCTGCAGAAAAAGATGGATCGATCAGATATGGAGATTTGAAATCTGCTGTGAGTGATGCGATCAGCACATACTTTTTCTCTTTCCGAGAACGAAGAAAAGAACTCCTCGACAATCACAATGAAATTGCAGATATTTTGATCGATGGCGCGCATCGTGCGAGTGCTGTAGCGAATAAGACAATGGAAGAGGTGAGGAAGCTTGTGGGAATCAGGTAGCAAAAGACTCTCCCCCTACCAGGGGGAGTTGGAGGGGGTCTGCATTATAGAACCACGTTGCATCTTACAAAAGACCCCTCCTAACCTCCCCTGATAGGGGAGGAATTATGTTCTCAGACTTATACACTCTTGATAGATTTCTATAGAGCAGGTATAGTGGCGGCCTATAAAAAGAAACTATGAAACATATATCTGTAGAAGAATTCAAGGAGATGCAAAAAAATGGAGAAGAATTTTTTCTTCTGGATGTCCGAACCAAATCAGAATGGGATGGGGGACATATCGATGGATCTGTGCAGCTCTCTGTGAGTGCGGTACAGGCAGGAGTGGAGGAGCTGATCCCAGACAAAGACACGCCAGTCGTGGTCTATTGTGCGACGGGCAGTCGTAGTCTCATGGCTGTGACATTTATGCGTATGATGGGCTATACGAATCTCATGAATCTCGAAGACGGGTACGTAGAATATGTCGCCCATGCCTAACGGCGGCTTCTGATGAGATCAGAAAAAGACATATCGTCAGTCGCTTCTGCTGCGATGTCTGTGATATAGAAGTGTGCTCGCGCTTCTTCAAATGAAAGAGCTGTATCGATGAGGCCGAGCCCGTATGCACGTTTGTCGGAGTAGCCGGGGAGAAAGACGGACGTCGTCCATGGGACGCGATCCTCGACAACGGTATTCACGTGATCACGGATATTGCTGGTACAGTTGTTGGTCATGGTATTATAAAATTCAGGTGTGTGTTCGATCCCTGCTATACGCTCCATCATAGAGAGGAAGATCGCTGCCATGCGGTCTTTTGTTGTTTTGATCGGATACAGATACACATCATCTTTTCGAAAATTTGTGCGGAGCTGTATCAGATCGTCTTCTGATCCTACGACGTACATGAGTTCGTATTCTCGGAGGAGCCCTTTGAGCGGAGAGAATGATTCTCCTTTTTCTTTTCGGATTTCTACGGACACGGCGACATAGTCTGTCCCGCTCGCAGTTTGAAAGCCAAAGCTCAGGAGTGTGTGTGCGGCTCCTTTCATCTCGCCAAATGGTTCGACCAGATAGTCGAGGGAGACTATCTCTCGTGTATCTACGGTTTTTGTTTTGTAGCGTGGTGTGTACTCGCTCGTACTTGTATAAGAAAAATCTCGGAAGTGTTCTATCTGTACCTCTGTGCCACTGATCGTGACATGTGGCAGGATGGCCTGATCGGTAGCCCAGTCTCGGTCGTGTGATGGATGTTTTGTAGAGAGGACGAGGATAGAGAGGAGGATCAGGATGGTGAGAAAGAGAAAAGCTTTTTTGAAAATATGCATATGTTGACAGATATATTGAGATAGTATATAGTACTTTTACTATGAAATACACTCGAAATAATAATACGAATTTCAATACGCCCATCGGGATGTAGGTTTCATGCACAACAGAAACATCATCCCGCGCAAAGACGCGGTTTTTTATTCCCTGATAGTTCAATGGTAGAACAACTGGCTGTTAACCAGTAGGTTCCAGGTTCGAGTCCTGGTCGGGGAGCAATGTAAGTATAGCGCTGCCTGCCCCGCAGAGCGAACGAAGAGAGCTTGTGCGGGGTTAACGCGTAGGTCCCTGGTTCGAATCCTGTCCTCGGAGCAACATAGAAAAAACAGAGTCAACAACTCTGTTTTTTCTTTTATTGCGCAATATAGTGTAGTGTGGAAGTGAGTCAGTGGTAATTATGAAAATTGACTGAGGGTGCCTGACTTCCTCCTCTTGAGAGGGCTCGAACGGAAAAATTATTTAATGATATACTATAACAATCACATACGGCAAAATAATCTTTGATACATGAAAAAAATATTTTTATCGATCCTACTATCGCTCTGCCTCGTGCCTCAGTTTGTTGCGGCCGAGTCAAATGAGATGAAACAGTTTGAAGCAAAAGTAATAGACATTATTGAGCAAAAGGAGGTGACAGATGAAAGTGGGTATACTCTCATCCAGCAAGATCTTCTTTTGGAGGGGCTCACAGAACCATGGAAAGGGAAAGAAATATACTACAATGGTATTTCGGATATGGTAGTGCTAAACATGATCAATAGTGCATATACCGTCGGTGATCGCGTAATCATGAATAGTTTTTTGAATCAGGAGGGAGAAAATGAATTTTTTGTCCTCGATCTCGTTCGGAGGAACTACATATATCTTCTTGGAATCATATTTGCTATCGTGGTGTTTTTGGTAGGGAGAAAAAAGGGACTTCTGTCACTGTTTAGTCTCGGCGTAACTTTTTTCATTATCATAAAAATAATAATTCCATTTATTATCAATGGATACAATCCTTTGCTCGTGGCATTGTTTGGATCATTTTTGATCACGATATGTGTCATGTATCTTACCGAAGGAGTGAGCAAAAAAACTCATATAGGAGTTCTGAGTGTGTTTATTTCTTTATCTGTAGCATTTCTTCTTTCTATTATTTTTGTTTCCCTTGCGCGTTTAAGTGGTTTTTCTTCAGAGGAGGTTTCCCTTTTGGCAAATGCTGGCAGCAGTATTATTAATTTCAAAGGATTGCTTTTAGCAGGGATTTTGATTGGAACATTGGGGGTATTGGACGATGCTATTTTGAGTCAGATTGAAGCTGTAGAACAGTTGAGAACGGTAAATCCAAATTTATCGAAGAAAGAACTGATTCAGTCAGCACTCATCATAGGGAGAACGCATATAGGCGCGATGGTAAATACACTTTTTCTTGCGTATGCAGGGGCCTCGCTCCCATTACTTATATTGTTTAGCCTAAATACGGAGCTTATTACGTTTGGCCAGGCGCTAGATAATGAGTTTATTGCCACAGAGATAATACGAACACTGACAGGGAGTATAGGGCTCTGCTTGGCTGTCCCAATTGCGACAATTTTGGCTACATATGCATTGCATATACAAGAAAAGACACCCGTGTAGATACTCGTTTTTGTATAGAGTAAGATTGATCACATAAAAAAATTATGCAAAATACATACAAAAATTTTGATTGGGATGTTGTCGGCTTGAATTTTGGCAATTGGGAAGAAGAAAAAATCTGGGCGCTCGATCTCCCTATAGAAAGCATCTCTCGCACAGAGTTGTTCTGGCATCTTGATATCCCTTATTGGGAGAATGATGATGGGGACCGGTGGGCGGTGACGCCGAGAGATGTATTGGAAGAGCGGGCAGGGACTGGGCGGGAATATGAGAGAATGCTCAAAGCGGAAAATACATATCCGATTGATATTTTTTTTGCAAATGGGAAATGGTATGTCCTCGATGGATTGCATAGATTTGCAAAATTGTATCTACAAGGAGAAAAAGAGGTCCAGGTACGCAAGGTGCCAAAAGAGAGATTTCACAAGATTGCATCAGATTTTCCTATAAAGTTGCCAGGGTGAGTTGGAAGATTTGTTTTTTGTAAGAGCCTGTTTACAATTAATTACTGTTAAAATAAGAGTTTTTAATATATACTTATGGCATTAAGTCCTGTTATAAGTATATATGAGAAAAACCTATCCAAGCGACGTGAGTCGCAAACAATTTGAGCTGATTCGTCCGATGCTTGAATCAGTGCGAAAAACAACAAAACCGCGAACAGTAGATTTGTATGATATATTTTGTGGTATCTTGTATGTGTTAAAAAGTGGATGCCAGTGGCGTATGCTTCCCTCAGATTTTCCAAAATGGCAAACAGTGTATAAATATTTTACTATGTGGAATGAACCGGTTTCTCGCAAAGTGCCAAGTATATTGGAACAAGTCTTAAAAAAAATCGGTTGGCGAGGCTCGTATCAGCAATGGACGGACAGAGATGACATCGTTCATCATCGTTGACGCACAAAGTGTCAAAAATACTGATACTGCAGAGCAAAAAGGCTATGACGCAGGAAAGAAAGTCTCGGGAATTAAACGGCATATTGCCGTCGATGCTCAAGGACTTCCTCATGCGTTTGCAATTACCACTGCCAATGTCACTGATAGACAAGGAGCAATTCAGGCATTTGAAATACATGAGAAAAACCTTGAAAAGGTAAAAGCGGTACTTGCGGATGGTGGATATACCGGTAAACCTTTTGCTGACGCGATAACACACATTCTTGGAGCTGATGTACAGATAGCCAAACGCAATGAACTACATACATTTAAAGTTATTCCGAAACGCTGGGTTGTTGAACGAACATTTGCTTGGCTTGAAAAATGTAGACGTCTGTGGAAAAATTGTGAAAGAAAATTACATACCTCCCAACAAATGATGATTCTTGCCTTTATCTGTATTCTGCTAAATAGATTGTAAACAGGTTCTTACAAAACTATGGAATCAACAAAATTTTCGCCTGAAAAACTAAGACTAGATTCTTTTCCTTTGTTTAAGGCATTAGACAACAGACAACTTGCAGAGTCGGCACAACCTTTTGGAACAGATTCTCTACACCCACAGCTTTTCGTTCTTTCAGACAGCTCAAAAATTTATGAATACAAAAGCGAACAATGCAGAATTTTGGTTGATCAAGGTGAAATAGTTTTTGTGCCAGCGACACAAGATGAAAAAATAGAATCATATGGATTTTCTCGCTGTGTAGGAATTGCTTTTCGAAACGAAAAAGGACGTTTTTTTGCACATTCTGTGGAAAATGATGTAGATGAAGTTCTAAATGTAATCACGCAATTACAGACTCAATTTCCAAATAGTCACTTTGATATTTTTCTTCCCCTATGTAATACATCGGAAGAAAATCTATTATCCAAACCATCAAAACTACTCACAGAAAAATACGTTCAGGATATACAAACACGACTTCCCGAAGCTGTGGTGCATACGTACAACTGCACAGATTATACTCCTGATGTAATTGATAAAAAAATAGCTAATGGAGGGTTGCCTGGGACTGCTATTGTATTTGAAAATGATACAGTTTTTTCTATTGAAACGAGAATAGACGAGGAAGGAAATGTCAGTATACAGAGATAATTCAATTTATTTTACTTCATCCACTCCACCTTTACTCCAAGGATTACACCGCAATACTCGCCACACTGCTTTCACTCCACCTCGAATCACACCATATTTTTCAATTGCTTGATATCCATAGACACTACACGTTGGATAATACCGACAGTAGCCATATGGGTTCTTTTTTTTTGCCCAAAAGCTGTGATCGGGAGAGAGGAATTTCTGATAAAAACGAATCAGCCAGAGCACAGGCTTTCTAGGCCAATGAAATATGTTCATAACATGGATAATGACTCATGACACAGATAACATGACGCATACGTTTTAAAAGCTGTGTTATGTTATCTGCGTTATGTATTCTGCAACAGACGCCCTTTTCGAAGTACATCCACAATGGATTTTTCTATATCTTCGTAGGAAGCACCGAGTGAAGAAGGTTTTGCAATGACAGAAACCATGGCGCCGTCCTTGATTTTGGCATCTTTGAGGAGCAATCTGATTACTTCCCGCATCTGACGCTTTACCCGATTGCGCTTCACAGCACTTTTGCTTACCTTTTTTCCCACAACAAAGCCAAATTTTAGGTCATTTTTGCTATATTCACGTCTCGGATACTTGTCTGGGTCGATCCACCAGAGCTTCAACGTCACAAGGTCACCACCAACAAAACGCCCTTCTTTAAAGAGGATTTCAATGTCTTTCATTTTTCTGAGACGGTTTTGTGGCTTTAACATACATGAAATATCTGTACATCTGGATTATCTGGATATCCGCATGCCTCTATTATAACAGAAAACCCCGTTTCCGGGGCTATATAGCTGTTTATCGAGTTTTTCGTGTGCGCTTTCCAGTGCGTTCTTCACTCACTGTCAGCTTCTTGCGTCCCTTGTCTCGTCGACGCTTCAGGACATCTCGTCCATCTTTTGTCTGCATACGTGACCGGAACCCATGAGTTTTCGCACGTTTTCGTTTTTTTGGTTGATATGTTCTTTTTGGCATATGTTACAGATAACGGATAATGCTGATGTACTGATACAGTACTTCGGTGTTCCCAATAATACGTCTTTTCCTACAATTTGTCAATACCTGGGCTGTGTAATATGGTACACAGCAAACACATAGTTTTTATCCGTATATCAGCATTATCCGTTATCTGTAAGTATGAATTGTCCACACTATCCACACCTTTTCCCCATGTTACACACTTTTTGTTTAATTTAAGCCATTTTTTCAAATAGCTATCTGTGCTAAACTGGATACCAAAGCTACTCTTAGCCTCTTCCTATGACAAATTACGAAATTTGGCAGTCCGTCCTTGCTGATTTTGAACTCAAAGTGTCCAAGCCAAACTTCACAACATGGTTCAAACATACCGGTATTGCAAAGTATGATACTGGCCAAGTGGTCATCTGTGTGCCAAATGCTTTCACAAAAAGCTGGCTCGAAAACAAATACCACAAAGACATTATTGCAACCATAGAAAAAGTCACAGGAAAACCAATCAAAAAAATTGAATACCGTGTAGAGAGCATGAAAAATATTGAAGAACAAGAGTGTACACTCTCCACTATTCCTACCGTATCAACTCCTGAAACACCTATTCATTCCAGTCCAAAATTCAGTCCCGGTGCACAATTTGGTCTGAATATAAAATACACCTTCGATACATTTATCGTAGGGAAAGGGAATGAACTTGCACACGCTGCAGCTCAAGCCGTAGCAGATAGACCAGGAGAAGCGTACAATCCACTCTTTATCTATGGTGGTGTCGGACTCGGCAAGACGCATTTGCTCCAAGCGATAGGACACGAAATGCTTACGAGAAATCCGTCGACACGCATCCTCTACGTCAGCTCAGAAAAATTCACAAACGAATTTGTCAGTTCTGTAAAAAGTGGAAAAGCAAAAGAATTCAAAGATCGGTATCGCAATGTGGACCTTCTCCTCATCGATGATATCCAATTCATCGGCGGCAAAGAACAAACACAAGAAGAATTCTTTCATACATTCAATGAACTGCATCAACAAGGAAAACAAGTCGTCATGAGTAGTGATCGTCCACCAAAAGCTATCCCTGCACTCGAAGATCGTTTGCGCAGTAGATTTGAATGGGGCATGATTGCAGACATTGCAAATCCAGATCTCGAAACACGACTTGCGATTCTCGAATCAAAGAGTCAAGAAAAACAATTTCCTCTTGAACCAGATATTCTCAACGCCATTGCGACGACGGTCCAAAGCAATATCCGTGAACTCGAAGGCGCTCTGAATAAAATCATCGCCTATCACCAACTCAAAAATATTGCACCAACAAAAGAATCTATCAAATCGGTGCTCGCAAGTTTTGAACAACAGGGCACACGCAAAGCAGTCACACCACGAGAAACAGTCAATACTGTCGCAGAATTCTTCGATGTTGCCATCGATGATATCCTCGGCAAGAGTCGCGAAAAACGATTAGCATTTCCACGACAGATCGTCATGTACTTGCTCCGAGAAGAATTGAAAATGTCGTATCCAGCCATTGGGACAGAACTCGGTGGCAGAGACCACACCACAGCAATGCACGCACATACAAAAATACGAACAGAGCTAGAAAACGATTTGAAATTGAAACAAGACCTCGCAAATATCAAACAACGACTGTACTCAGATGCAGCATAACCTGTGTATAAGGGCTGTGTAAGAGTCACACAAGACCGTGTATAACAATACACACTATCAACAAGCTTAGGCCCAAAAAACAAAAACAAAAACATATACACATATCATCCCACATTCACACACACATCAAATGTGCATAAAGAATTCAAAAAAACGGCTACACAAACAT
>Ga0210005_1001279_pt1 | contig 16472 bp, 12 predicted proteins | sample CryGey02umfilter_3_FD_183961 | JGI IMG/M metagenome (GOLD analysis project Ga0210005, IMG submission 183961) | Groundwater microbial communities from aquifer in Utah, USA - Crystal Geyser 4/9/14 0.2 um filter (SPAdes) (version 3) | ecosystem: Environmental > Aquatic > Deep subsurface >... | reverse complement strand
TTAAAATCAACTTGTTGTAAATCAACTTGAATCAAGCCGCAATAATCAATATTTATTTTAACAGTTTCCTATAATATTCCACAAAATAGCATATAACGTGATTGTATAAGATTAGTTGCGTGGTTTAAGCACTAAAGTTAGCAAATAATAACCAAATAGAAAGTCCGCGAGGACTTTCGTAAGTAGGCTAGAACTAGCAATTAATTTTATACGGTGTTACCACACGTTTTTATTTTCAATTTTCTTTTTTTAATGTAAAACGTGAATTATTGTGTTCATAGGAAAACGTTTCTTCTGATAATTCCAAAATATAAAACTTTTCCAATCTTGAATTGAATCGAATTTCAATTATATCATTATTGTCAATAGACCAGCTACCATTAGTTTCATCTTTATTTTTATCATTAAAAACAAAAGTGTTGTCGTCCCAAAATTCAATTGTGCCAACATTATCTTTCCAAATTCCAATTAATTTTTCACGTACAATATCTGATTGATTGAAACTATTGTTTTCACTAGCTTTTGTTTTTAGTAGCTCAACTTTATTTTCAAATTCGTCTTTCGTAAAGAGTCCACTTTCAAATAGATTTTTTAAATTGAGATATTCTTTTGATTTGTAGATTCTGTCTATTTTAATCTGATTTTCTATAATATCTATTTTCTCTTGATATTCAGATTCATTTAGCAATCCTTTTTCTTTAAGAATTTCAACACTCTGTTTTTGTTCCGTTGTTGAAAATCCTTGTCTTTTTGTTTTAGGTGTACTTTCTTTTGATGATGAATTTATATTGACATTTAATGAAGGTTTAATAGAAGAATTGTAGAAAAATAAAATAATTGCTAAAATCCATTGTGCTGGTGGGAATATTATACAAAAGAGTAAGATTATCTTTTGGGGTTTAGTAAAATTGTCTGAATTCCAAATGTAAATTGATGTGCCTGTAACTGCTCCAACTAATAAACCAACTCCAATTTGTGTATTCATATTTCTAAACGATTTTTAATTTTTTCAAATAGTCCATAATAAGAATCCTTTTGACCCTTTTGTTTTGAAACTACTTCTTTAATTAACCTATTGTTTAAATAATATACCATTCCATTTTCCCAAGAATTCCAAACTTCATTGGGTATCCTTCCCATAGTTTTCCATAAATATTCTTCTGCACAAAAATTTAAATAGTCAATAATTAACTTTTCATATTCTGATGATATTTGATACTCTTTATCTTTTTCCGATTTCTCAACAATTTCTTGCAAGACGTTATTAAATGTTTTGTCATATTTATTGTTGTATTCCGTAAATAGTTCTTTAAAGAGTTTATCATTTTCAGTTTTAGATTGTCTAATTCCGAGTGATAATGAAATTCCAGTTGCGATAACAGCACCTAGCACTTCAACTTTTTCTTTAGTTAAATAGAATAATCCGATTCCAATTATCATTGAAACTAGATTTATTAATATTATGTCGGCGTATTTTTTCAAATGTGTGGTAACTAGTTTATATGCGCAACTTTATGTAACTTTTTCATAATTTTTATATTTACGCAATTTCCCCCCAAAGTAACTATTTTTTCCAATATCTACTGAATTAATTCCATTTATTTAGTATTTTTACAAAACTTAGAGTTAAGCCCTGCTTGGGTTTCAGTGCAACAAATGGTTGCAGATTGCTAGTAGTCTTTTTTAAAATACTAGTACTTTTCCAAATTTTATGTAGTATATTACACAAAAAATACTAGATATTTTATGCAAATTATCTACATAATTTATGCAACGCAAGCGTATGTAAATTTAAAAAGGTGCGCATGAGAAAAGAAAGATGTGCGCAGGTATTTATAGAAAGTTCCTTTATCTTTTTTTAAAAACATTCAAGGCAACAGAAATAAGCAGCAAAACCCAAGGCGAACCATGCAACAAAACATCAAACCAATCTTGTCCTTGCATGGCATTTGCTCCCGAAAAAGCATTTCCACCCATAATCCATTTGATTTTTCCAACAATGTGTGGAGGATTGAAAGGTGCTAATCCTAAAGTTAGACTTGCGATTAAAAAAAGAAGCCAGTTATTTTTGATTTGTGTTTTCATCTTTTCTAAGTTGATAATTTTTATATAGTGCAAAAATAAATCCAATAACAACATGTATAATTACGCAAATAATTAAACTAAAAAAAACTTTTAAACCATATTCATCATGACCAAAAATATATTTTCCGCCAAAGTTTATGATACTAAAATATGCTATTGTAAATAGGAAGTTCCAAAGCAAAAATTTAAAAAAGTGCTTCCATGTTGACAATAATACTAAACTAAATAGCCATAAAAATAATGGTATAGTAATGATGAATATCAAATCCATTGGAATTGAATAATATTAAATATGTTTTTTAATTTTAAGTAATGCACAAAATTATTTGATACTTAAATTTGGCTAAATAAACCAATTCCAAACCAATCCAAAACGAATGGTCATGTCACGATAGGGATAATTGGGTGCTGAAAAATAGTTTTTCGATGAAAATCCTGAGGTAACATTGTCTATCTTAAAATAAATTCGGGTTCTTCGCACTTGTGCATTGAAAAAAACATCCACTGTTGGAAAACCAATTTCTTCTGTATTTTGCAAAGTGAATTCAGCCAATAACGGATTGTAAGCGTTCATCTTGTATTTGGTAAAATACTTGAAAGTAGCCCCAATATTTACCAACATTGGTTTTCCTTTAAACCAATAATCTGCGTAGTAAAACGTGTTTCTGGTCACCAATTCTGGTACTCTAAAAACCGAACTTCCACTACTCACATTTTGATACATCACAGTATTATCTAAAGCCAATTTCCAGTATCTAAATTCGCGATTTGCTTTGACTTTCAAATAGGTAATTTGACCACCAAATTGTTGAGGTGTGTTGTTCTCATCAAAATACGTGTAGTTTTCAATATTCGTAAAATTCAAAGCGCCATTCAGCCATTTTGAATCAATCGCAAATCCTAAATCTCTGGTATTTATATTGCTAAAATTATTTTCCCAATTGTAATTATCATAATTACTTTGGTGTAATAACGTGTTGAAATTGGTTGATTTCGAATTCAATAACAAACTTCCTGTAATGGTATAAAGACTATCTTTTTGATAAATAGCTTCACCTCTCAAGAAATTTCCTGACAATCTACTGGCACCAGGCGTTAAAGATGCTGCTGCATTTAGCTTGAATTTTTTCAGACGCACATTCCAATCTGCACCAAAAGAAAGGGCATTTCCATCAAATTTTACATTGATGAAGTTGCTATTTCTATTCAGAATCGTGTCATATCCATAAGAGTAAGTATGTTGAATTATTTTCGCTTTGAACTGTCCTAACACATATTTTGAGTTGAATTCTAGATTCAATTCATTGTCAAAAATCTTGCTAATAGCATCTTTATTAGTGGCAGATGTAGCGTTCGAATTTCCGAAGATGGCAGTGGTATTCGTGCCTTGAATAAATTGATAACTTTTAGTTTCACTCGTGAAAACATGGCCAATTTTAAGATTGCTGAAATCTTTATTGTTCACACTGTCTTTGCTCGAAAGCAGTTTATAACTATGATCCAAATACACTCTGCTACCATCAAACTGACTTTCAGCATCGCTCAAATTCACATCCAAACGTGAACGTTGTTCAAAGTTTGGGTTTTCTTCAATGAAATTTTGCATTGCGCTGGCTGTTAATCCTCCATTTTCATGATGAAAAAAGTCTTGCGAAGTAATATGACCTCTTATTTCGTATTGATTTTTTTGAGTTCGATAATGAAAAGCGCCTCTAAAATTTCCATTACTCACCAATGCTCTTCTATATGCTCCTAAAGAACGCAATCCTTTATAGGACATGGAAACATTCAATCTTTTTGAAAAATTCAATGTGAATATTGCATCTACCACTTGTCCTTGTTGCAAACCTGTTTTGTAGGTAATTTGAGTAGTTGGTGTGGGAACTTCGTAATAATTAATGTTTTCAATTTCAAGATAACTCACTTGTTTTGCGCGAAAACCAAGATCTGGAAATCGATTCAAGTTGCTAAAACTATAGCCTAGATTATTGAACGTTTGTCCTTGATTATGAAAAGGCAATAACTCAAAATTATCTTTTCGCAAGTAATTAAAAGCATATTCTTTTTTGATAGAAAGTGTAGTATCAATAAAAGCAGTATCGCGTTTGTGAGAAAAAATTTTATAATCTGTATAGTTCGTTTTCCCTGATAAAATTACTTTTGTTGAACCATTGTTTGACAGCGTATCAATTTTACCATCCACGCCAATAGTGATGTTTTCTCGATTTACATTTCCACCCAATTTTCGTTGAGCATAGGTTGCATGTATCGTGAAAATGAGAAATAAAAAAAGAAAAATTATTTTTGGGTTCATCATAATGTACAAGAAGGCAAATGTAAAATAATTAAACGAAAATAATTATCTTTAATTTAGACGAAATCTGTTAATTTGTAAAATGTTAGCAATTAATTTTAGCGGTTTTTCTTTGGAAGTTGGCACTGATGAAGCAGGCAGAGGTTGCTTAGCGGGTCCTGTTGTAGCTGCAGCAGTGATATTGCCTCTTGATTTTTCACATCCTTTTCTGAATGATTCCAAGCAATTGTCGGAAAAAAAGCGACAAGAATTGCGTCCAATAATCGAAGAAAATGCGTTGGCTTTTGGGGTTTCTTTTGTGATGCAACATGAAGTTGACGAACTCAATGTGTTGCAAGCCTCCATTACAGCCATGCATCGTGCCATTGATGCGCTCAACATCACTCCCGAATTTATCATTGTTGATGGCAATAAATTTCGAAAATATCATGAAATTCCCCATCAAACGATTGTAAAAGGCGATTCAAAATACCGTAGTATTGCAGCAGCTTCCATTTTGGCAAAAACGTACAGAGATGAGTATATGGAAAAAATTCATCAAGAATTTCCAGCGTATTTTTGGAGCAAAAACAAAGGATATCCAACAATTGAACACAGAAATGCCATTCGTGAATTTGGTGCCACCATTCATCATCGAAAAACCTTTAAATTGTTACCTGAACAATTAAAATTAGAATTGTAAATCCTTTTTTGAATTCAAAAAATATGCTATTTTCCTTAAGATTCATAAAACTTCTAGTACTTTTACGTCCTTAAATTCTCAAAAAATGATTCAAAAAACGCGCGCAGAAATTACCAAATGCATTCTTCATAAAGTAGCGAACAAATTCAATAGCGGACACAATGTTTTTTCAGAAAACACGATTCGTTTTGACCAAGAAAGTTATGATTTGATGAAAAGTTTTTTGCTGAAACCTTTTGGGTCAGTGACGCAAAGTTATCGATTTTCGCATCATGCAGATGTGCGTTTGAATGAGTTAAATAACTACAGTTCCGCTATTTTTGCTGATGAGAACGTGTTTGTAGAGTTTTCAAAAAATATCGTAAATCATCTGTATGAACAATCTAATTCTGCCCAAATAAAAACAGGTGATGTGATTGTTGTTTTTGTAGAAGGAATCGAATTCAATAATGTGTTGACAGAAGCTATTGGGATTTTTAAAATTGAAAACAAAGTTGATTTTTTTCAAACCTATTTAGATGATGCCAACAGTTATGATGTGATTGTTCAAAAAGGAATTTCGACCAAAAAAATTGACAAAGGCTGTTTGATTTTAAACACTTCTGATACCCAAGGAACGATTGTTTTTTCGGTGGATAACAACAATTATGATGCACAATATTGGATTAAGAATTTTTTAGGTGTAAAATTGGCAGATGATTTCAATTCGCACACACAAAATTATTTAGAACTGTGCAAAGAGTTTTCGGAAGAAGTCATCAAACCCGAATTTGGAAAACACAAGCAAGGAGATTTCTTGGCAAGCACTGTTGATTATTTTAAAGAACACGAATCTGTGGATTATCAACAATTTAAGGACGAACTTTTTGAAGATGACAAACACAAGGAGTTGTTTGAAGAATATAAAAAACACTTTGAAACATTGAATGATGTGTTGATTCGAAACAATTTCAATATCTCAGAAGTTGTCTTAAAAAAAGAAAAAAACAAACTGAAAACCGAAATCAAATTAGACACTCATTTTGTCATCAAACTCGATGTTGATGCTCCTGATGCTGCTTCAGAATACTTGGAAAGAGGCTATGATGAAGAGAAAAAAATGATGTATTATAAGGTATATTTTAATGAGGAGAAGTAGGGGTTGGTAGGTGTTTTTACTGATGGTTGATTTTATTTTATGAATTCCTTGAAATGGCAATCCAAAAAATATAAAGGTTCAGAAGCATAAAAAATAGTGCAGGTAATGAAACCCAAAGACTGTCTTTTAATTTGAATCGGACAATCAATCCAAGAAACATCATCAAAGATAATCCTCCAGCAGAAATTATCAATAAAGGTTTGTAAAACCAAAAACCGACGAGCAATCCAACAGCACCAAATAATTGCAAAATAATGGTTAACAACCCTAACTTTTCTAAATCAAAGCGTTTGAATTCGCTTTTCATGTGTGGTCTTGTAAAATAGGAAGTTACATATATCAAAAAAGAAATACTTGAAACGAAGACACCAATTGTGTAAAATGTCATATTTTAAATGATATTAGCGGCAACAAGTGCAATAAAAACGCACAATAATAATAAGAGGAGTGATGGCAATCGTTGTTTCGCAGGATTGTTTGCTTTAAAATGGAAATATTGTGCGGCAACCATAAAAAATCCCATTAAAAGAGCTGAAAACAAAATTAACGAAGGAAACCAAATTCCTACAATTAGCAAAGTTGCTAAAACTGTTTTTGAAAAACCCACAAAACTTCTCACGAGTATGCTCAATCCAAATTGATTAAACTCTTTTACTACATTGTGTGTTCTTAAAATCCAAACAAACGCTACCGAACCAGCCACAACAATTTGGGCAATAGTCATCAAATCATTCATAACAAAAAATATTTTTAAAGCATAATCAAAGATACAAACAATCTGTGAAAGAAAATAGAAAAGAGTTGTTTGAAAAATAGAGTCAATACATGAATTATATTTATTTAGAATCAAATTAAATTTACATTCGAATGGAAAACGTTTATAAATAATTGATTTTAAACCACATTATAAAAGTTACAATTATTGACATATAGTGTTTTAATGTACCATTCTCAAAAGAAAACGGATTATTATTTTGTAAAATATTGATTGGGTATTTGTCTTTTTTGTGTGCGTAAAGTAACTGTACAATAATTTTAAAGTAACATTTGTTTGTGAATAGCAAAATAATTTTGCAGTTAAAAATAACATCAAATACAAACAAATGAAGTTTAAATTTTTATTAGCCATTGCAGCTTTTTTCATTGTAATTACAATTAATAGCCAAAACACACCAATCCTAAAAGGAACTGTAAAAACCACACAAGGTGAGCCAATTATGGGCGCAAATATCTCTGTAAAAAATTCAAACAAAGGAACAACCTCAGATATTGATGGTAACTATGAATTAAAATTATCTGAGGAAAAATCTTTTACAGTCGAAGTTTCTTTTTTGGGTTACAATACCATCACAAAAGAAATTACGATTACTAAAGGCGAAATTATCCAAAATTTTATTCTCGAAGAAAGTTCTTATCTTTTAGAAGGTGTGGTAGTTTCTGCTCAAAAAAGAGAACAAAAAAACAAAGAAGTACCCATTGCCATTACTTCTTACGGAACAGATTTTATCAATAATCAAGGTACTTTTGAATATGATGCCTTGTCAGAATTTGTACCTGGTTTTCAAGTGCAAATTCAAAGTGCCAACAACCCCGGAATCGTAGTAAGAGGAATTACGAGTGATAGTGGTGACTCAAGAGTTGAACCTAGGGTTTCTATTTTTCAAGACGGTGTTTCAATCAGTAAATCAAGAGGTTCCGTTGTTGAATTATTTGATATAGAGCGTGTAGAAGTTTTAAAAGGTCCTCAAGGAACATTATTCGGACGTGGTGCACAAATTGGTGCTATGCACATTATTCAAAACAAAGCAAAAAACGAAAATGCAGGGTCATTGAAACTTGGGTATGGAAATTTCAATCAGTTTTTAGCAACAGGTCATGCCAATACGGTTTTGTCTAAAGACAAAGTATTTCTAAGAGTTGCTGGTATTTATAATCGCAGAGATGGGTATATCGAAAATCGTTCAGGAGGCGATTTAAACGGAAAAGAAACAGTGGCTTTTAGAGCGTCTTTACAATATTTAATTTCTGATAACACAACTTTGGATGTGATTGCGAATTGGCAACAAGATACGCCTCCAGGAACTTCATTTAAAAGTGGTTCATTTGCGCCCTTGGGAGGTGATCTAAGTCCAAATACTTTTGCTGACTTTGAAAGAGGTGAAGAGTTGGGTCTTGATAGAACAGTTTATGGAATAACAGGAATTTTAAAACACAGCTTTAATGATGTTTGGGATATAACTGCAACAACAGCCTATCGTGAATTTGATTCAAATGAAGCTTTTGATGCTGACGGAACAGCAGCACCTGCATTGTATTTTAGAGAAATTGCAAAAGGAAAACAATTTAGTCAAGAATTTCGTTTCAATTTTGATACGAAAGATCAATTCAGAGGATTTTTTGGAGCGAATTTCTTTTTCGAGGATGGTTCACAAGTGGTGCCTTGGTATTTTGACGAAAGAAGTTTGGCAGTTTTATTGTTAAGCCCACAAGCATTGATTATCAATGGTGTGCCAACTTTATTCCCTGCATTGCCTAATATCCCTCAATTGGGTCCTTTGGCTGGTGCGCCTTTATTAACAAGTAACAGCGAAACTTTTAGCAATTTCGGTAAAAACTATTCGGGAGATATTTTTGCAGATGCTTCGTATGATTTTTCTGATAAATTTTCTGTAACACTAGGATTAAGAGCAACTTGGGAAAACATTAACGCTGGTTTTAGAGCGGATAATATCGAAAAAACTTCTTTCCTAGCTTTCTTAACTCCTGGAAGTGGTTCTAATATTTTAAGTCTTCCAACCGATGGAACAATCAATGCGAGCGAAAACTTTTTATCAGCAGTGGGACGTTTGGCATTAAATTATAACATGAACGAAAACATCACTTTATTTGCAACAACTTCTAAAGGAAGACGTCCAAATGTAATCAACGTAACCTCAACTGCGACAACTATTCTTTCTGATGAAACAGTTTGGTCTTATGAAGTTGGTGCGAAATCTTTATTCATGAACAACAGATTGCAGTTTGATGTGAATGCTTACATGTATGATTATTCGAACTTTCAAACTACAATCACAAAGTTTGAAAACGGAAATCTTACTTCAATTCCAGAAGATAGTGGAAACGCAAGTTCATTTGGTTTGGAATTAGCAACGCAATATGCTTTCACTAAAAACAGTAGTTTCTTTGCAAACTATGGTTATATTGATGCTAGTTTTGATGAAACTGATGCTAATGGAAATCCGCAATTATTAGCTGGAAATACCTTCAGATTAACCCCAAAACATTCTTTTTCAGCAGGTTTTAATTTCAATCAAAGAGTGAACGAAAACTTGAATTTCTTCTTTAGACCAACCTATACATACAAATCAAAAGTGTTTTTTGAAGAAAGCAATTTGCCTAATATTTCTCAAGATTCTTATGGCTTATTCAATTTCAGATTGGGGTTAGACATTCAAAAGAATTATGAAGTTACCTTTTTTATGAACAATGTAATGGATAAAAAATACATTATCGATGCAGGAAATACTGGAGGTGCTTTCGGAATTCCAACTTTTATTGGAGGTGCTCCAAGATTTTTCGGAATGCAGTTAAAAGCAGATTTCTAAAAAATAATAACAATCATTTAAAAAAAACTACATTAATTCAGTTAATGTAGTTTTTCTATTATTATTAATTAATATCACAATCATTATAAAACCTCACACAGATGAAAAAATTAGTCGCCATCATTCTCTTTTTAGTTGCTCTTTTGCAACCAATTCAAGGACAAATTCTAAGCCAACAAACTACAATTTCAAACTTAGAAGAAGCCATAAAAACCGCCGAAAGTAGAGTTGAAAATATAAAACCAAACAACGAAGCTAAAATCATTTGGGCAAAAGGTTTTAAAGAAAAACAAACAGACATTGTATTGGTTTATTTGCATGGTTTTGGTGCAAGTCACAGAGAAGGTGAACCCATCATGACCCAACTATCTGAAAAATACCATGCCAATGTTTTCATGACTCGACTTGAAGAACACGGAATTAATACAGAAGACAGTTTTAAAAATTTGACACCAGAAAACTATATTGCCTCAGCAAAAGAAGCTTTGCAAATCGGAAAAATGTTGGGCAAACAAGTTATTTTGGTAAGTACTTCAACAGGAGGCACATTAAGTTTGCATTTGGCTTCTGAAGATGAATCGATTGTGGGATTGATATTGTATTCTCCTTTTATAGGATTGAAAAATCCTGCATTTGCGGCCATTCTTTCACCAGAAGGAAAAGCCGGATTTATCAAAATGAATGGTAGCGAAATTATGAAACAAAATAGAGGAGAAGAGGAAGCAAAGTATTGGTCAACTTCTTATCATGTTAATGGCTATGTGGCTTTGATTAAAATGCTTACTGCTACAATGACGCTCCAAACATTTGCAAAAGTGAAAGCACCTGTTTTTATGGGCTACTATTATAAAAACGAACAAGAACAAGACCAAGTAGTTTCGGTACCTGCAATGCTAAAAATGTTTGATGCTTTGGGAACTACTGCTGATAAAAAAGTTAAAGTAGCTTTTCCGGAAACTAGCAATCATGTCATTGCCTGTGATTTAAGGTCTCGTGATTGGAAAAATGTGTACCAACAAACATTGAATTTTATGGATGAAATTATTTTGAAAAAACAACCTCAATTCGATTTTGAATTGCAAGGTCACAGAGGTGCAAGAGGTTTGCAACCTGAAAACACCTTGACTGCTTTTAAAAAAGCAATTGAGTTGGGCGTAAACACCATTGAATTGGATGTGGTGATCAGTAAAGATAAAAAGGTGGTGGTTTCGCACGAACCTTGGTTCAATCACGAAATCACTTTGGATGCCAAAGGAAATACCATCTCAAAAGAGAGTGGTTTGGCGTTTAATTTCTATAAAAACGACTATCAATCAATCAAAAAGTTTGATGTTGGTGCGATTGGTCATCCTAATTTTCCTGAGCAAGAAAAAGTAAAAGCATACAAACCATTATTATCAGAAGTGATTGATTTTGCGGAATTTAAAAACTCAAAGATTCTTTACAATATCGAAATCAAAAGTACTCCAACAGAGAAAAAAAATGGATATCAACCTGCCGTAAATGAGTTTTGTGACCTTGTACTAGCCACCATCAAAAAATCAAAACTCCCGATTGAAAGAGTGGTGATTCAAAGTTTTGATCCAAGAGTATTGGAATATCTTCACAAGACTTATCCTGAGTATCATTTGGCTTTTTTAACCTTTCAGAATGATATGGAAACCAATTTAAAAATGCTTAGTTTTACTCCAAAAATATACAGTCCCTATTTTATTTTACTGACTGATAAAGAAGTTGAATATTGTCATCAAAAAAATATGAGAGTAATTCCATGGACAGTCAATAAAAAAGAAGATATGATTCGTTTATTGAAAATGGGTGTTGATGGTTTGATTACAGATTATCCCAATATTGCGATTCCGTTAAGAAAGTAATTATATCAATAGTTTATAAGAAGGGTTAAAGGAAGTTGTTTTTTAGCCCTTTTTTAATTTGAAAGAATACTTTGGATTTATTAATTTTCCAGACAATATCCTCGAAAATTGCTAAAATATATTATTAAAGAAAACTGGCCTTTTCCTGAAAGCCATTAAATCTCCAGAAAAAATATAGAAATAAAAAACTTACTTAAAAGTTTTTTAGACCCTTTCAGGAAAAACAGTAGCAACAATAACCAGCATCTTAATTTTTAAACTTTAAATAAAAAAAGCCATCTTTTTACAGACGGCTTTTTTAATAAAATTATAGTTTTAGCAAACCTACTCTTTTCTTGGTTCTCTTGGTCTGCGATCATCTCTTGAATCACGAGAATCACGTCCACGATTGTCACGTCCACGATTGTCACCTCTATTATTATCACGAGGACGATCGCTATTATCTCTTGGCGGTCTTGCTACATAACCTTCTGGTTTTGGTAAAACTGCTTTACGAGACACTTTCTCTTTGCGCGTTTTAGGGTCTAATCCAAAATATTTTACTTCAAAAACGTCACCCATGTTTACTACATCAGTCACGTTTTCAGTACGTTCCCACGCCAATTCGCTCACGTGTAATAATACTTCATTTCCTGGAGCTTCAGTATATTCAACTACGGCACCAAAATCGAGCATTTTAATCACTTTCACTTCATAGACATTACCAACGACTGGTTTGAATTGCATTGATTCCAAACGTCTTAAAACGGCATCAATACCATCAGGTCTTGTACCTAAAATCTCAATAACTCCCTCTCCAGAAGTTGGATCTTCGTTGATTACGATTGTTGTTCCAGTTTCTTTTTGCAATTCTTGGATGTGTTTGCCACCTGGACCAATGAATGCACCAATCAAACTATTTGGAATATTTCTCGTGATGATTTTTGGCGCATGCGCTTTTACTTCAGGATTTGGTTTTGCTATTGTATCTGTTAAAATCCCTAAAATGTGTAAACGTCCATCACGTGCTTGTTTCAAAGCTTTGATAATCACATCATAAGGCATTCCTTTGATTTTCATATCCATTTGGCAGGCAGTAATTCCGTCTTCAGTGCCTGTTACTTTAAAGTCCATATCACCTAAATGATCTTCATCCCCCAAAATATCAGACAATACTGCAAAACGAGTTCCATCAGAAATCAATCCCATGGCAATTCCTGATACTGGTTTTACCATTTGAATTCCTGCGTCCATCAATGCCATCGTGCCAGCACAAACTGTTGCCATAGATGAAGACCCATTTGATTCTAACACTTCAGACACAATTCTGATAGTGTAAGGACAATCTGAAGGAATCATGTTTTTTAAGGCACGTTGTGCCAAGTTTCCGTGGCCAATTTCTCTTCGAGAAGTCCCTCTTAAAGGATTTGCTTCTCCAGTTGCGAATGGTGGAAAATTATAATGTAAATAGAATTTTTCTTCTCCTTGAAAAGAGGGCATGTCTATTTGATTGGCTTCTCTTGAAGTTCCTAATGTAACACTTGCCAATGCTTGAGTTTCTCCGCGAGAAAAAATAGATGAACCGTGAACAGACGGTAAATAATCTACTTCACACCAAATAGGTCGAATTTCGGTAGTTTTTCTACCATCCAAACGCAAACCTTCGGCCAATGTCAATTCTCTGACAGCTTCTTTTTCAACTTTATAAAAATAAGTTTTGATTAAGCCTCCATTTTCGGCTAATTCTTCCTCAGTAAATGATGCCATTACTTCATCTTTCACTGCCGAAAATGCTTCACTACGATCTCTTTTACTATGAGCGCCTTTTGCGATTGCATAGATTTTGTCGTAAGCAAGTGTTTTTACTTTTTCTGCAATAGTTTCGTCTTTTTTGGCAGGTTCGTAAGTTCTTGTTTCTTTTTTTCCAAATGCTTCCGCCAATTTTACTTGCGCTCTACATTGGATTTTAATGGCTTCGTGAGCAAAACGAATCACTTCAACCATTTCTTCTTCTGAAATTTCTTTCATTTCACCTTCAACCATCATAACAGAATCTTCTGATGCTCCAATAACCATGTCAACATCTGACAATTCTAATTGCTCTTGATTTGGATTGATGATTAGCTGGCCATTAATTCTTCCTACACGAACTTCCGAAATTGGGCACTCGAAAGGAATGTCTGACAATTGAATGGCTGCAGAAGCTGCTAATCCTGCTAAAGCGTCAGGCATTACATTTTCGTCATGAGACATTAACTGAATCATTACTTGCGTTTCTGTTCTATAATCTGATGGGAAAAGAGGTCGTAAAACGCGATCAACAATTCGCATTGTCAATACCTCACCATCACTAGGACGTGCTTCTCTTTTGAAAAATCCTCCAGGAAAACGACCTGCAGAGGCGAATTTCTCACGATAATCAACAGTTAAAGGAAAAAAATCTACAGTGCTTTCTTTGTAAGAGGATACTACAGTACACAATAACATGGCATTACCCATTTGAACAACAACTGAACCGTGCGCTTGTTTCGCTAATTTACCGGTTTCTAATGAGATGGTTCTTCCATCTCCAAGGTCAATGACCTCTCTAAATACTTGTGGAATCATAAATGTTAACTACTAATTTTTTAAATAATTTGTTTGTTGTTGTGTTGTGGTTGTTTGCGATGGAATTTCAAAAATGCTGTTACTATTTTTGAATTTTTTTATTTGAATGTTGTTTTAATTTTAAGCCCTCTAAGGTACTAAAAAAACAGATTTGAACTCAAAGGGTAAGTATTTTTTATGAAAAAGAGGCACATTTTCAGTGCCTCTTTTTAGTACATTATTTTCTAATGTTTAATTCTTTGATAATTGCACGGTATCTTTCGATATCTTTTTTCTTCAGATAATCTAATAAACTTCTGCGTTTTCCTACCAACATTACCAAGGAACGCTCTGTATTAAAATCTTTACGATTTGCTTTTAGGTGTTCAGTTAAGTGGTTGATTCTGTGCGTAAACAACGCAACTTGTCCTTCTGTTGAGCCAGTATCACTTTTAGATTTACCGTGTTTTTCGAAGATACTTTCTTTTACTTCTTTTGTTAAGTACATGCCAATATTATTTAAATGATTTTTATGCAGTTCAATGAACTTTTTTTCATTGAGGTTGCAAATATAAGATTTATTTTTGATTGAAAATAATTAGAATACGTTAATTATTATTGATAATGATTTGACTATCAATTGTAAGTTTTTGGATTTTTTTTGAAAGTTTATAATTGACCTATAACCATTTTTATTTTTACTAATTTTTTTAGACTTTATCCTTTTTATGTTCAAAATCAATCGTACAATCATTGCACATTTACTGTAAAAATTAGATTGTATTAAGGTTCTATTAAAAAATTTAACTATTTCTTGGATTGAAGAAACAATCTCTGTATGTAACAAAAAAACTAAATTTGCGTCAAGTAACGAAAACTTTCTATGAAAAAAATTATCATTATTGCAACCTTTTTAAGCTCATTTGTGTTGATTTGTCAAGTAAAAGGTACAGTTACTGATACCCAAAATAAGCCACTTTCGTTTGTGAGTATTTATCTTGACAATACAGTTACCGGAACGACTTCTAATGACAACGGAAATTATATCCTTGATTTGAGCAAAAAGGGAACTTATACAATCGTTTTCCAGTTTCTAGGATATAAGACTGTGAAAAAAACGGCTGTTATTGATTCGTTTCCGCACGAGTTGAATGTGCAATTAACAGAAGAAAATATCCAACTAAATGAAATTTCTATCTCAACCAAAGACAATCCTGCTAATAAAATTATCAAAAATGTGATTGATAATAAAGACAAAAACACAGATAAGTATGGGCAATATACTGCAAAGTTTTATTCTCGTGGATTGTATAAAATAAAAGATGCTCCTGAAAAATTTTTAGGGCAAACTTTAGGCGATTTTGGCGGAGGATTGGATTCCACCAGAAGTGGCATCATTTATCTTTCCGAAACAGTTTCCAGTATTAAATTCCAAAAAAAACCTAAGCGTTTTAAAGAAAAAATCATTGCCTCTAAAGTTTCAGGACGTGATAATGGTATCAGTTTCAATAGGGCAGAGGATGCCAATATCAATTTTTATGACAATAGTATCGAATTTGGCAACGAATTGGTTTCTCCAATCTCAACAAATGCTTTTGGGTATTATAATTTTAAGTTGGTAGGAACATTTTATGACAAGAATGGCAAGCTCATCAACAAAATCAATGTGCTTCCTAAACGGAAAAACGATCCTGTTTTTGAAGGTGCTTTGTATATTGTTGAGGACGATTGGGCTTTGTATGGTGCAGATGTCACAGTTACTGGTGCTCAAGTGAATATTCCTGCCGTTGATAAGTTGACATTAAAACAAAATTACAATTATGCCCCCGAAAATGATGCTTGGATTCTCATCAGTCAAACCATTGATTTTAAGGTAGATTTCTTTGGATTTAAATTTGACGGGCGTTTCTCTTCAGCATATTCTGAGTACGATTTTACGCCACAATTTACAGAAGCTAGCTTTAGCAACGAAGTCTTGTCTTTTGAAAAAGATGCCACAGAAAAAGACTCCATTTTTTGGAACAACTTGCGCCCAGTGCCTCTTACTTTCGAAGAATTGCAGGATTATAAAGTGAAAGACAGCATCAACATTGTCCGAAAATCCCAGAAATATTTAGATTCTTTGGATGAGAAACGCAACAAATTTGGTTTCTTTTCGCCATTTAAAGGATATACACATCGAAATTCATTCAAAAAACACACTTTTTCG